>Ga0308159_1000433_pt1 | contig 97705 bp, 104 predicted proteins | sample PhyCR1_FD_201040 | JGI IMG/M metagenome (GOLD analysis project Ga0308159, IMG submission 201040) | Phyllosphere microbial communities from UC Gill Tract Community Farm, Albany, California, United States - DLSLC.R1 | ecosystem: Host-associated > Plants > Phyllosphere > Unclassified | place: USA...
GAGCATGTTCGGTCCGCTGGTGCCGGCCAGCAAGCGCGCCGAACCGCCCAGCTCACCGTGCCACAGCGTGGGAATGTCCTGACTGTCGATCAAATGCGCCGCGGGTGTGTCGGCGACGTTGACGAAGTCCGCCACGGAAAGCCCCAGCGCCGCGGCGATCTTGCACAGAATGGCGATGCTCGGATTGGCCGCGCATTTCTCGATTTCGACTACCATGCCCTTGCTTACGCCGGCGCGGCGCGACAGTTCGTCGAGGGTCATGTTCTGTTGTTTGCGGGCATGCTTGAGGGTGCGTGCCACCGCTTCGCTCACGCTCTGCACGTCGGCGCCGGCCTCGGTCGATATATTGACTTTTTTGGTCATTGGTCGCTAGCATCGATTGAAATTCAGATTTAAGGGGATTCTGGGATGCTGTCTGTCACGCCGTCAATCGATCCGGCTGTTGCGCAACTGGCGCCGGGCTTCAGAGCGTTGAGTATTGTCGTGCAAGCGGCGCCGATTACCCGCCCGCTGATTGCCGGCGAAGCGCTGGCCAACGCCTGTCAGACGGTGACGGCGGGCGGTCCGCACTGGGCGGCGGCGCACTTGCAGGCGTGGGCCGAGGTGTTCCGCCGTTTCGGCGCCAAGCCGCAGCGTACGCCGTGCTCGGCCGAAGCCCTGCGCAAACGCGTGCTGCGCGACGGCAGCCTGCCGAGCATCGACCCGGTGGTTGATCTGTACAACGCCATCAGCCTGGCCTACGCGATCCCGGTCGGCGGCGAAAATGCTCAGGCCTACGTCGGCGCGCCGCGTCTGGTGGTGGCCGGCGGCAGCGAGCCGTTCGACACCATGAAAGAGGGCGCCCCGGCCCATGAATTTCCCGACGCTGGCGAAGTGGTCTGGCGCGACGACCAAGGCGTGACCTGCCGCCGCTGGAACTGGCGCCAGGGCGTCAGGACCCGCCTCGACGCTGAGGCGCAGCAAATGTGGTTCATCCTCGAAAGCCTGCCCGAGATGCCGCTGGAAGCACTGACCGAAGCCGGCGACAAACTCATCGAAGGCCTGCAACAAATGATGCCGGGCGCCGAGATCGAAAGCATGTTGATCGGACCGGGGGCGAGCTGATTTGCGTGCTGAATCCGTTCGGCCTAGGCGCTCGCCCACTCTTCCCGATACAGCAACAGAAAATCCACAAACGCGCGCACCCGCTGCGGCACATAACGGCCGTGCGGGTAGAGCAGGGTGTAAGGGCGTGAGCGTCCGGCGTAGGGCTGCAACACCTCGATCAGGCTGCCGTCGGCCAGCTCTTTTTCGACGATGAATTTATACGTCTGAAACACCCCGGCGCCGTGCTTGGCCAGGGTCACGCCGCCGAGTACGTCGTCGGAACAAGAGTAACCACCGTCGGACATGACTTCGCGGTCCTCACCGTTTTCCTGGAACAGCCAGGAGATGCGCCGACCGCTGCTTGGTAGCTCGAACTGAATGCAATCGTGTTGCACCAGGTCTTCGAGGGTTTGCGGTGTCCCGGCCTTGTGCAGGTAATCGGGGGAGGCGACCACCACCAGTTTCGCGTCTTCGAGCAGGCGCGCGATCATGCTCGAATCGGGCTGGGCGCGGACGCGGATCGCCAGGTCGTAGCCTTCGCCGACGAAGTCGATGTTGCGGTTGCCCAAGTGGATATCAACGCTGACCTGTGGGTACAACGCGCGGAATTTCGGCAGCAGCGGCAGGATGCGGTGGTGGCCGTAGGTGGTCGGCAGGCTGATGCGCAGCAAACCCGACGGCGTGGTCTGCGCGCCCATCACTTCCTGCTGCGCCTCGACCAGTTGGGTCAAGGCCTGGCTGCACTGGAGGAAGAAGTTGCGCCCGGCTTCGGTCAGGCGAATGCTCCGTGTGGTGCGGGCAAACAGGCGTGAGCCCAGGCGTTGTTCCAGACGCAGAATCGACCGGCTGACAGCGGCGGGGGTGACCCCGGCCAGTTGCGCAGCAGCGGTGAAACTGCCGGCCTCGGCGGCGAGGCAGAACAGTTCGATACTGCCCAGTTGCAGGTCATCAAAATGGCGCTTCATGTGGGGACACCGAGGTTTGCCTGACATGTGATCCTCGGTGTTATCTCACGAAGCGGCACCGCCGGTACACACCGGCGGTGAAGCGGGGAGCGATCAGTGGCCAGCGCTTTGGCCGCCGTCGACGTGGAGGATTTCGCCGGTGACGAAGTTCGCCGTGTCGAGGTACAGGATCGCCTGGACGATGTCGTCGATCTCGCCCATGTGGCCCATCGGGTGCAGGCTGCCGAGGGCGGCGTGGGTCTCTTCGCCGTGCATCGGCGTTTTGATGATGCCAGGCGACACCGCGTTGACCCGAATGCCGCGCTTGGCGTACTCGATGGCCAGGGATTTGGTCGCCGCGTTGATGCCACCCTTGGTCAGCGAAGCGAGAACCGACGGCACGCCGTCAATCGCATGATCGACCAGACTGGTGGTGACACTGACGATGTGACCGGTGGCGTTCTTCTCCATTTCGGCGATTGCCAATTGTGAGATGTAGAAGAAGCCGCTCATGTTGGTCGCCACGACCTGGGCGTAGTCGGCGTGACTGTATTCGGTGAACGGTTTGGCGACGAAGATCCCGGCGTTGTTGACCAGCGTGTCGATCCGGCCGAAGCGGGCGACGGCTTCGCGGATTACCCGCTCGGCGGTTTGCGGGTCGGCGATGTCACCGGCGACGGCGAGAATGTCCGGGTCTGTCGAAGGCTGGATCGAACGCGAGGTCGCGACCACTTTGTAACCGCGCTCACGGAAGCTTTTGACCAGACCTGCGCCAATGCCTTGCGAGGCGCCGGTGATCACTACAACTTTGTTGGACGTGCTCATGATGTTTCCTCTATGCAATCTGAATGGGTTGGATAACGACTGGCAAAATCTCAGGCGTGCGCCGGAACCTGCGCGGCCTGGCGTAACGCTTGCTCGTAATAAGCGACGGACTGCGAACCGGCGATCAGTTGTTGGTCGTCGATGACCATGGCCGGAACCGAGTCGATGCCGCGCTGCTGGTAAAACCGTTCGAGTTCACGCACCTCCGTGGCGAATTCCCCGTTCGCCAGCACAGCCTGCGCTCGCTGGCTGTCGAGGCCGACGGTGCCGGCCAGAGTGACCAGCGTGGCGTGGTCATTCGGGTTCTGGCCGTCGCTGAAGTACGCCTTGAGCAGCGCGCGCTTCAGTGGTCGTTGCAGCCCTTGTGTTGCGGCCCAGAACAGCAGGCGATGGGCATCGAAGGTGTTGTGAAAGTGGCTGCGTTTTTCCAGGTCGAAGAGAAAACCGATCTGCGCGCCGCGCTCGATGATCATCGCGTTGCGATCCGCCACTTGCTCGGCGCTGCGCCCGTATTTGCGCATCATGTGGGCAACGGCGTGCTCGCCTTCGGCGGGCATGTCCGGGTTCAGCTCGAACGGTTTGTAGGTCAGTTGCACCTCGACTTCGCCGGCCAGATTGCTGATCGCCTGTTCCAGCGCGGTGGCGCCGAGGGCGCACCAAGGGCAGACAACATCCGAGACGAAGTCGATTTTTACCGTGCGGCTCATGACTGCGAATCCGCCAACTGCTTGCGGTACTCGGTGGTACTGATGCCGGCGTAGCCCCAGTTATCGGTGTCGACTTCTTCGATGACGATGTGGGTCAGGTGCGGGTCCTTGTGCAGCACCCGGGTCATGGTCTCGGTGATTTCCTGGATGACCTGGGCTTTCTGCTCGCGGGTGACGCCGTCGCGGGTGATACGAACGCTGATGAAAGGCATGTGAGCTATCTCCAGTCGCTGGCCCGTCGGAGTGAAGGGCCGCTGTTGGAGTGAACTTTAGGGGGCGGGGTTGAATTGATAAATGGGGCTTGCGGTACTTCATTTGTGATGCGGTGTATCTAATCGAAGCGTGCTGATCACGGTTCGAGAGGGGAGATTTCAGGCGAGCAGTTCCTCGATCCAGCGCGTTTGTTGCGAGATGGCTTCAAGCTTTTCCTGCGGCACGGTCTGCCGCGCTTGGGCGAGGCGGGTCAGCGTTTTGTGCTTGAGGCGCAGTCGGTGCTGCCATTTGCGGATGAAGGCCGGGCTGCGCGTCTGCATCTGCAGCGGGCCGAAGTACAGTTGCTGAGCGGTGTAGCTCACCGGGCCGTCGCGCTCGGCCACGATGATTTCGTAGTCGAAACGGTTTTCCTGCAGCACTTCTTCGCTGAGGATGCGATAGCCGTGGTCCATCAGCCATTGACGCAAGGGTTGTTCGCCGCCGTTGGGTTGCAGGATCAGGCGTTCGTTGCCGCTGAGGTGGGCCTTGCCGGCTTCAAGGATGTCGCGGATGGTCTCGCCGCCCATGCCGCAGACGCTGACAGCGGTGATGCCGTCCTCAGCGCTGATTGCCGCCAGTCCGTTGGCGCGACGCACACTGATCTGCGCCTGCAGGTGGTTTTCACGCACCGTGCGTTGCGCCGCGTGGAACGGCGTCAACGCGACTTCGCCCGCCACCGCTGCGCTGATCAGGCCGCGGCGCAGCAAGGCGACCGGCAGATAAGCGTGATCCGAGCCGATATCGGCCAGCCGCGCACCGACCGGCACGTGTGCAGCCACGCGCTCAAGGCGCAGGGACAAAGTCTGTTCGTTCAACGGCAACCCCTTTCAACACCAGCCTGCGGCTCGACGGCAGGCAAAGGGGTGCGACTCTGGCGAGCCGCGCTTGAGCTGTCAAATCGCGCCGACAGAATCGTTGCGCCCATCGCCCGCGCCAGGCTGAAGATGGGCGCGTGGGGTTAGCCGGCCAGCGTTGCGTTGTCGATCACGAAGCGATACTTCACGTCGCCCTTGAGCATGCGCTCGTAGGCGTCGTTGATCTGTTCGGCGCCAATCAGTTCGATGTCCGAAACAATGCCGCGCTCGGCACAGAAATCGAGCATTTCCTGGGTCTCGGCAATCCCGCCGATCATCGAACCGGCGATGGTGCGGCGCTTGGTGATCATATTGAACACATTGGGCGATGGGTGCGGCGAGGCGGGCGCGCCGACCAGCGTCAGGGCGCCGTCACGCTTGAGCAAAACCAGAAACGCATCGAGATCATGCGGCGCGGCGACGGTGTTAAGGATGAAATCGAAGCTCTTGGCATGCGCAGCCATTTCTTCGGCGTTGCGCGACACCACCACTTCATCGGCACCGAGGGCTTTGGCCGCTTCGCGCTTGGATTCGGAAGTGGTGAAGGCGACGACATGCGCGCCCATCGCGTGGGCCAGTTTGATACCCATGTGCCCCAGCCCGCCGATGCCGACCACACCGACTTTCTTGCCCGGGCCGGCGTTCCAGTGGCGCAGCGGCGAGTAGGTGGTGATGCCCGCGCACAGCAGTGGCGCGACAGCCGCCAGTTGCGCCTCGGGATGACGGATGCGCAGGACATAGCGCTCGTGCACGACGATGTTTTGCGAGTAGCCGCCGAGGGTCCAGCCGGGTTCGTCCGGGGTCGGGAAGTTATAGGTGCCGATCATGCCGTCGCAGTAGTTTTCCAGACCGCTTTCACAGTCGTCGCAGTGTTTGCAGCTGTCGACGATGCAGCCGACGCCGACCAGATCACCGACCTTGAAGTCCGCAACATGCGCACCCACCGCCGAAACCCGGCCGACAATTTCATGGCCCGGTACGCAAGGGAATTGCGTGCCGGCCCATTCGGCCCGGACCTGATGCAGGTCGGAGTGGCAGATGCCGCAGAAGGCGATGTCGATCTGTACGTCGTGGGCGGCCGGCGCGCGGCGCTTGATCTGCAACGGCTCAAGGGGTTGGTCGCCGGCGTGGGCACCGTAAGCGTGGACAAGCATGGGAACATCCTCCATCGGTTTATCGTGAGGTTATTCTTGCGGGTCTGGCGTGTCCGGTCATGGTGCAATCCTGTGCGATGCTTGCCTGATCCTGCGAGGCGCCAGTGGCCTTGTGAGCTTGTGACGTTGCGCCGACAGACGCTCAAGCGATTTGCAGGTAATCTGCCGAGGCGCTGACTGAAACGCGTCAGCTGACTAAAACAAAACAAAAGCGGAGTCATTGATGCAACCAATCCGTCTCGGTCTGGTGGGCTACGGCAAAATCGCCCAGGATCAACACGTACCGGCAATCAACGCCAATCCCGGATTCCAGCTGGTAGCGGTCGCCACCCAGGGCAAACCCTGCGCCGGCGTCGAAAATTTCCAATCGTTGACCGAGCTGCTCGCCAACGGTCCGGCGGTGGATGCGATCGCCTTCTGCACGCCGCCGCAAGGTCGCTTTGCGCTGGTTCAGGAAGCCTTGGCTGCAGGCAAACACGTGCTGGTCGAAAAGCCGCCCTGCGCCACCTTGGGCGAGGCTTTGGCGTTGGTCGATCAGGCGCAGGCGCAAGGCGTCAGTGCGTTGTTCGCCTGGCATTCGCGCTACGCCCCTGGCATCGAAGCCGCCCGCGACTGGCTCGCCTCGCGCACCTTGCAAAGCGTGCAGATCGACTGGAAAGAAGACGTGCGCAAATGGCACCCCGGCCAGACATGGATCTGGCAACCCGGCGGCCTCGGCGTATTCGATCCGGGCATCAACGCCTTGTCGATCGTCACCCACCTGCTGGCGCTACCGCTGTTTGTCGAAGCCGCCGAGTTGCGCGTGCCAAGCAACTGCCAGTCGCCGATTGCCGCCTCGATCAAAATGTCCGACGCGAACCACCTCGACGTCCGCGCCGAATTCGACTTCGATCATGGGCATGACGAACTGTGGAGCATCGAAGTGCGCTGCGCCGAGGGCGTACTGCGCCTCGACAACGGCGGCGCGTTGCTGAGCATCGACAGCGTGCGCCAGACGGTGTCTGAAGAGGGCGAATACGCCGCGGTGTATCGACACTTCCAGCAGTTGATCGGCGCCAAGGCCAGTGATCTGGACGCGCAGCCGTTGCGCCTGGTGGCGGACAGTTTCTTTGTCGGCAGCCGGGTGGCGGTTGAGGCGTTTTACGACTAGTCGTCAGAATCGCTCGCTTCGTGGCAGCGTTGCATAACCACAGCGCTGCCACGCCGGTTTAACGCGGGTTCGGTTGATCATCCATCTCCGCATTGTCGGTTTCCCTGCGCACCCGTTCCGGGTCGAGACCGGTGCTGTCATCGTCCAGCGGGATTTCGCCTTCGTTGTCAGGCAGTTCGTCGATGCCGCGATCCTTCATCGGATCGACTTCGGTGCGGCCCGGGCTCAACGGATCGGGAGTTGTCGGCAGCGGATCATGCTCACCACTACCGCCTTGCAGGTTCGGGTCGTTGTTCATTTCACACCTCTCGTTGTGCGCTGTTTTATCGGCGTACAGGTTGGAGGTGCAGGGAAATCATGCCGTTCGATTTTTCCGTGTGCCGGTGGTCGGCTGAGCCGTTGAAGCACGCTTTGTTGAATTTTTTCCGACCTAGGCTGATCAACAACACAACAACCCGACACAAGGAAATCGACATGAGCGCTTCATTCAAGGTCGGCGATGCAGTGCGCTGGAACTCCGAGGCCGGGGAGATTCACGGCACGGTGATCAAGGTGCACACCCGCGACACCGAATTCATGGGTCGCCACCGACCGGCCTCGAAGGACTCGCCGCAGTACGAGGTCAAGAGCGACAAGACCGGTCACTTGGCCATGCATCACGGCGAGGCGCTCAAGCGTCTGAACTGATGCGCTTGATTAGAAACGCGCCAGTCGATAACGATCGCGACTCGGTAAATCAGGCACTGGATTCGAAGCCGGACAGGCCATCTGCACCAGCATTTCGGCGGTGACTGCCGCGTGGGTCAGGCCCAGGTGCTGATGACCGAACGCGAGCAACACTTTGCCCTCGCAGACCTGATCGATGACCGGCAGCGAGTCCGGCAGTGACGGGCGAAAACCCATCCACGGCGTTGCCTCTTCAGCGTTCAGGTCTTCGCAAAACAGGCCCTGACTCAAGCGATGCAATTGCCAGGCGCGTTGCATATTGGCCGGCTTGTGCAGGCCGGCGAATTCCACCGTGCCGGCCAGGCGCAGGCCTTCGCTCATGGGCGTCATGATGAACTTGCGTTCCAGCGAGGTGACAGGGAAGGGCAGTCGTCCGGTTTCGTGGGGCAGCATCAGGTGATAACCGCGCTCGGTGTCCAGCGGGACTCGGTTGCCGGAGAGGGCGGCGGTGAGTGGCGCCGAGTGTGCGCCGCAAGCGATCAGCACGCGGCGGGCGCTGATTGGCCCGTTGTCGGTGTGCAGGCTAACGCTGTCGTCCTGCACCTGACCGCCCACAACGCGCTGCTGCAAAAAGCTTACGCCGGCATTTTTGGCCGCTTCAACCAGCGCAGTTACGACGCGGTAGGGATCGATGAAATGCCCGGTGCGCGGGAAGAACAAACCGCCCTGAATCCGTTCGCTCAGCTGCGGCGCGGTGTCGCGAATGGCGTCGGCCTGCCAGAAGTCCACCGGCACTTGCTGCTGATGCAAGCGTTGTTGCAACGCCTCGATTGCCTGACGCGATTCGCCGCGCTCATACACCAGCAACGAACCGTCGACCCTTAGCAACTCGCTGCGCTGAATATCATCGAGCAAACGTTGCCACGCGGCCAGGCTGCTTTCATTCAGCGCACGCAAACCGGCGACCGTATTGTCGAACGGCTGCGCACGCAGATTCAGCAACAACCGGGTGAACCACGGCAGCGCGCGCGGCAGGTAGCGCCAGTCCAGGCGCAATGGCCCCATCGGGTCGAGCAGCATGCCTGGCAGGCGTTTGAGGATCGACACGTCGGCGATGGGAAACACCTGCTCAGTCGCCAGATGCCCGGCATTGCCGAACGAAGCGCCATGGCCGGGGGGCTGCTGATCGATGACCACTACGCGCAAACCCTGGCGGGCCAGACGCAGCGCGCAGGCAACGCCGATAATGCCGGCGCCGACCACGGCGATGTCGTGCGCGGGGTTATTTGCCATGGTGTGTTCCTGAAAAAAGAGGAGGAACTGCCGCCAGCCCTAAGGCTGCGCGGCAGGTGCGATGGCGCAGGTCAGGCGAATTCCGGCTGCGCCGACCAGTTTTCGTACCAGTGACGGAACAGCGCATATTGCTGTTCGGCGTAACGCCGTTGCGAGTCGCTCAAGGCGTCGGTTTCGTTGAAGTGCAGGGTGTATTCCTTATCGCCGTTGAGCACCATCAGATGCTTGTAATACAGCACCAGATCGCAGCCCTCATCGAACGATGACAGCACCGCCAGTGCCGACTCCAGTTCCCGCGCCTGTCGCCGTGCCTTGGCGTCACCCTTCGCCGCTTGCTTGCTCAGCGCCACCAGTTGCAGCACTTCACGCGGCAGGGCGTTGCCGATGCCAGTGATGGCGCCAGTGGCGTTGCAGTTGACGAAACCGTGCACTACTTGCGTATCGACGCCGACCATCAGGGTCACGTCATCGTCCTTGGAGGTGATGTTTTCCGCCGCGTAACGCAGGTCGGCGCCACCGCCGAATTCCTTGAAGCCGATCAGGTTCGGGTGCTCGCGACGCAGTTCGAAGAACAGCTCGGCGCGGGTGGCGAAGCCGTAGTAGGGGCTGTTGTAAATCACCGCCGGCAGGTTCGGCGCGGCTTGCAGAATGGCCGAGAAATGCGCCTTTTGCGCGGCCGCAGAAGCGCCACGGGACAGCACTCGCGGAATCACCATCAAGCCTTGTGCGCCGACTCTGGCGGCATGTGCGGCATGGGATATCGCCTCGCGGGAATTCACCGCGCCGGTGCCGACAATCGTCGGCACGCCGGCCGCGACCAGCCGCGCCACGCCTTCCTGACGCTGGGCTTCGGTGAGCAACGGCCAGTCGCCCATCGAACCGCAATAAACCACCGCGCTCATGCCGATATCGACCAGTTCGCGACCCTTGGCCACCAGCGCGTCGAAGTCCGGGGTGCGCTGGGCGGTGCACGGGGTCATCAGGGCCGGCATGCAACCGGTGAAGATGTTGTCGCTCATTATTTTGACTCCTTGGCACAGCATTCAAAGTGAGAGGAAAAACCAGCGTGGCGGCTCAGATGCCCCACGCGAACGGATCCTGTTCGTCGATCAGCAGCGTGCTGTCGGCGGTCATGTAGGCGCGGCCGGTGATGAACGGGCGAATGCGCTCGCCTGCCCATTCGAAGCGGCCTTCGAACTGGCTGCCGGTGATGCTTGCCTGCACCCAGGGCGCGCCGGGCTGCAATTTGTCGTCGGCAGCGAGGCAGGCAAGTTTGGCGCTGGTGCCGGTGCCGCACGGCGAGCGGTCGTAGGCTTTGCCGGGGCACATGACGAAGTTGCGGCTGTCGGCGTTGGCGTCATCGGCGAACAGTTCGATGTGATCGATGACCGCGCCGTCCTCACCGTAAATGCCCTGATCTTCAAGGGCCTTGAGCATGGCCCAGGTATACGCGGTGAGGTGTTCGACGTTGTCCATGGTCAACGTCTGGCCGTGCTCAGAGACCAGGAAAAACCAGTTGCCGCCGTAAGCAATGTCGCCGGAAACCTGGCCAAAACCCGGCACGTCCACCGCCACCTGCTTGCGGTAGCGATAGGCGGGCACGTTGCCGAGGGTCACGCTGCCATCCTCGTGCAGGGTGGCGCTGACCGGGCCTACCGGCGTGTCGATTCGGTGTTCGCCGGGCTGGATCTTGCCCAGGTATTGCAACGAGTTGATCAGGCCGATGGTGCCGTGGCCGCACATGCCCAGATAACCGGCGTTGTTGAAGAAGATCACCCCGCAGGTGGCATCCGCCGAAACTGGCGGGCAATACAGCGCGCCGACCAGTACGTCGTTGCCGCGCGGTTCCAGCAGGCAGGCGCGGCGCCACTGATCATGCTGGCTGCGCAGGGCATCGCGTTGTTCGGCAATGGTCGCGCCGGGCAGGGCGGGGAAACCGTCCATCACCAGCCGGGTGGGTTCGCCGCCAGTGTGCGAGTCGATCACGTGCAATCGTTTCATGGGCATGTCCCGTAAGTGATTTCAGTAGGCGCCGAGCGGGCGCGAATGGACGTTGGCGCTGGCGGCGGCGACTTCGCTTTCCTCGTCGTCCTCGTCCAGACGCAGCAGATGCGCCGGCACACCGGTCGCCGCGCCCCAGTAATAGATCGCGGTCGCGCAGGCCGCTACCACCAGCGTGTCGAACGGATGGGCGAGGATGCCGAGGCCGCCGAAGGTGCCGAGTTTCGACAGCACGATGGTCACCGCGTAGAAGGCGATCAGCCATGCCGAGGAGCGCACCTGACGCGCCAGATTGAGGTGCGCGGTCGGCACAAAACGCGCGCAGAGCAGGTACACCACGAACATCAGAATCTGCAGGCCGAGCAGCCACGACACGGTGTTCCAGCCCGACCAGTAGACGATCAGTGCGGCGATGATGAACGACACCGGGCCGAGCACGCCCATGCACTTGACCCGGAACGGCCGCGGCAGGTCCGGCGCGTTGCGACGCAGCGCGGCCACCGAAACCGGCGCCACGGCGTAGCTCAGCACCAGCGCGGCGGAGACCACATTGATCAGCGCCTCCCACGACGGGAACGGCAGGGTCCAGAACACCGACAGGGCGAAGGTCAGCCACAGCGCAGGGCGCGGAATCCCGGACTTCTCATCGATGTGGGTAAAAACCTTGAAGAATGTGCCGGTCTGCGCCCAGCCGTAAATCACCCGCGGCGTGGCGTTCATGTAGATATTGCCGCAGCCGCTGGGCGAGATCACCGCGTCGGCGACCACCAGATACGCCAGCCAGCCAACGCCCAGTGCCAGGGCGATATCGCGGTACGGCAGGGCGAATTCCTTGCTGACCCCGGCCCAGCCGTTGGCGAGAATTTCTGTGGGGATGCTGCCGAGAAAAGCCATTTGCAGCAGCACGTAAATCAGCGTCGACAGCAGCACCGAAAGGATCAGTGCGATGGGGATGGTGCGCTGCGGATTCTTCACTTCGCTGGCCACCGATATGATCGGCGTCAGCCCCAGATAAGCAAAAATGATCCCGCCGGCCGACACCGCCATTTCCACGCCGGACAAGCCGAACGGGGCGAAACCCTGAACCTGGAAATTCTCCGGTTTGAAGAAGGTGAACAGCACGCCGATCACCAGCAGCGGCACGATGAACTTGAAAATACTGACCAGATTATTCGCCTTGGCGAAGGTCTTGACGCTGCGGTAGTTGAGCAGGAAAAACACGCAAAGCAGGCCGAACTGCACCAGCCAGCCGAGGATCGTCGGGTCGCCGCTGCCGGCCTTGGTCAAACCCGGAAACCACGCCGCCGCGTATTGGCGCGAGGCGACTACTTCGATCGCCACCAGGCTGGAAAACGCGATCAGCGTGATGAAGCCCATCAGGTAGCCGAGCAACGGTCCGTGGGAATACACCGGGTAACGCACCACGCCGCCGGCGCGGGGCAGGGCAGCACCGAGTTCGCAATACACGATGCCCAGCAACAGCACGGCAAATCCGCCCAGCAACCAGGAAAAGATCCCCGCCGGGCCGGCAATCGCCGAAACGTGGCTGGCGGCGAACAACCAGCCGGAACCGAAGATTGCACCGAGCCCGATGAACGTGAGGTCGATCAGTGAAAGCTGTTTTTTGAACTTGCCTTGGCCTGACATGGCATCGCCTTCTTGTGAGTTATTGGATAGGCAGTTGTGTCACTCGCACCTCCAGACTTTGCACCCGACGACCGAGCAGCGATTGATGTTTTAGCGCGGCAGCGATGACGAATTCAGCACAATGGCGCTGCTGGGACGCCATGCTCGACAGCCTTCGGGCGATGTTGCAATCTGCACGCGAGCGCCGCAGATCGGGCGCCTGGTCGATCCACGAACCGAGGACACTCTATGATGCACAGCGCGCTTTCGATCCTCGCCCAGGGCGGCAACGGCCAGAGCCCGCAGACCCTCGAAGAACTGGTGGCGAGCGCCGCGCTGCTGCTACCGATGCTCGACGTGATCCCCAACGCGGCGATTTTCATCAAGGATCTGCAAGCGCGATATGTCCTCGCCAACCGCACGCTGGTGCAGCGCTGCGGCTTGAAGGATTTGCGCCCGTTGCTCGGCAAGACCAGCGCGCAGGTGTTTCCGGCGCAACTGGGGCCGGGCTACACCGAGCAGGATCGCAAAGTGCTGGAGCAAGGGTGGGTGCTGGAGGATCAACTGGAACTGCATCTGTACGGCAGCCGCGAACCGGGCTGGTGCCTGACGCACAAACAGCCGCTGTACAACCGTGACGCAGAGATCATCGGCCTGGTCGGGATTTCCGTGGACCTGCAATCGGCGAGCGAAACCCACCCGGCGTTCGAGCGGCTGGCAGCGGTCGACGAACACATCCGCGCGCATTTCAATCGCCGGGTCACTCTCAGTGAGCTGACCCGAATCGCCGGCATTTCAGTCGCTCAACTGGAACGCTATTGCAAACGCGTATTCCATCTGACGCCGCGGCAGATGATCCAGAAAGTACGCCTGGAACATGCACACCGTTTGCTCCACAGCGACCTGCCGATCACCGAGGTGGCGCTGCAATGCGGTTACACCGACCACAGCGCCTTCACCCGCCAGTTCAAGGCCTCGACCGGGTTCACCCCGCGCGAGTATCGGCAGGCAACGGGAAATTAGCATTTGGCCCCCGTCCTTACTGATCGACTGATCGTTCCCACGCTCCCGCGTGGGAATGCAGCCCGTGACGCTCTGCGTCACTGGACGCGGAGCGTCCCCGGAGAAGCGTGGGAACGATCATCCGACCTCACAGCAACACCGCCAGCCACGCCGAAATCAGCAGCAAAAGCGCCAGCGCGGCATTCATGCGCTTGTACGCCTGCGCCGAGCCGAACAACCGCGCGCTGCCCACGCCGAGCAGTGCCCAGAAGGTCATGCACGGCAGCGAGACCAACAGAAAGGCCAGCGACAGCATCAGCAGGCGCAAGGTCTTGTCACCCCCGCCGACGAACACGCTGACCACCGCCACGGCCATCATCCAAACCTTCGGATTGACCAGTTGCAGCAGCGCCGCGCCGTAGACGCTGATGCCTGAATCTGGTTGCTGAGCGGGGTCCAGCGACGGCGGCGGGCTGCGGAAAATCTGCCAGGCCAGCCAGCTCAGCCAGAGCACACCGCCCCAGGCCATGGCGTGCTGCACCAGCGGATAACGCAACAGCGTTTCGCCGGCGCCCAGCCCTACCACCAGCACGATTAGCGCGGCTGCGGTGCAGGCGCCGAAGATGATCGGCAGCGTGGCGAGCAGGCCCTGCCGGGAACTGTGGCTGAGCACCAGAATATTGGTCGGGCCGGGCGTGATCGAAGCCACGAAAGCGAACAGCAGAAAGGGCAGAATTGAAGCCATGATGTGCGGGTCCTGAAAATGCAAAACAGGCTTGCATGATCGCCAGTCGGCGCGCCTCAGTCTGGAAGGTTTGAGCAGCGCTTGCGGTAGTCCGCCGGGGTCAATTGGTAGGCGCGGCGGAACCAGCGGCCCAGATGACTCTGATCGGCAAACCCCAGCACACAGGCGACCTCGGCCGGCGTCTCGCCGCGTGCCAGCAACTGCCGCGCCTTGGCCAGGCGCAACTGGATCAGATAAGCATGCGGGGCCAGGCCGAAAGCAGCCTTGAACGCGCGGCTCAGGCGAAACCGGTCGACCGCGCAAATCTTCGCCAGATCATCCAGGCCGATGTCTTCATAGGCATGCGCGTGCAGATAATCCCGCGCGACCTGCGCCACCAGCGGCAGGCGCGGATCAATCGGCTGACGCTTGCGCCAGTCGAGGTGCCGGGTCAGCGAGCCCAGCAGCCCGTCGATGGCGGTCTGGCGGACGATGCGCAAATCACCGTCGTGCAGGGCATGAAAGGCCTGAACAATCGCGGTGGCCAGACGCGGATCCTCGCTCAGCGTGTCGGCAAATCCCGGCTGACTGTTCGACGGTGCGTCTTCATAAAGGGCATGCACTTCGCGCTCGAGCCAGTGCGGGTCGAGGTACAGCATCGAATAGGTGAAACCGTCCTCGGTCGGCGCATGGCCGTCATGAATTTCCCCCGGTTCCAGCAGAAACACCTGGCCCGGCGTACTGCGATGGCGCATTCGCCGGCAATTGAATTGCTGCACACCTTGCTCGGTGACGCCGACCAGAAAACTGTCGTGCCAGTGCGGGTCGTAGGCATGCCCTTCAAAGTGCGCGCGAATCGACTCGATGCCAGTTTCGACATCCTGGGACAGCTCGATCCAGTTGCGTTTTTCCACGAGGCCTCCAGGGGTCGATTGGGCAACATGCGGCCGGATAAAATACCGCGCAATAGGCACGGGCGTTTAGAAGATTTGTGCACAAAAGGGCAGCGCAGCCTTTCAAGACGCTGTTGATTGAGGAACAACGCGTATCAATCGCGGACGACCATCAGCACTAGCCAGTACAACAACGCCGCGGCGCTGATCGCCGCCCCCAACAGGCAAACGGCGACCCAGCCAAAGTGCGCATACGTGTAAGTGGCAGCTATCGCACCGAGGCCACTGCCCACCGAGTAGAAACACATGTAGGCGCCGACCAGACGGCTCTGCGCATCCGGGCGAGCCGCGAAAATCAGGCTTTGGTTGGTGACATGCACCGCTTGTACGGCGAGGTCGAGCAGCACCACACCGACGATCATGGCCAGCAATGAGCTTTCGACAAATGCCGTGGGCAGCCATGACAGGGTCAACAACGCCAGGGCGACGCCGGTGGTGCGATTGCCGCGTCCCTGATCCGCCAGGCGGCCCGCCCGCGCCGCTGCCAGTGCACCGGCGACACCGGCGAGGCCGAACAGGCCGATCTGCGTGTGCGTGAGCGACAGCGGCGGCGCGCTCAATGGCAGTACCATCGACGTCCACAGCACGCTGAAGGCGGCGAAGATCAGCAGGGCGAAGGTGCCTCTGATCCGCAGCGTGCGCTCGGTCAGGTACAGCTGGAACATCGACCGCAGCAACTGCCCGTAACTGCCTTTGGCCGGCGGGGCTGCGGAGGCGGGCAGGGTGCGCCACAGCACCAGCGCCATGCCGATCATCAGCGTTGCCGAGACAAAATACACGCCGCGCCAACCGGCCAGATCGGCGACCGCACCCGAAACGAAGCGCGCCAGCAGAATGCCCAGCACCACGCCACTCGTCACCGTGCCGACCGCTTCGCCGCGCTGTTCCGGGCTGGCCAGCGAGGCCGCGTAAGCCACGACCACCTGCACCACCACAGCCATCAGGCCCACCAGCACCATGGCACCGAGCAGCATGCCCCAGTTGCCGGCAAGTCCCACCGCGCACAAGGCCAGGGCCGATATCAGCATTTGCGTAACGATGAGTTTTTTGCGATTGAGCAGGTCACCCAGCGGCACGATGAACAACAAGCCGACGGCATAGCCGGCCTGAGTCGCGGTGACAACGATGCCGATCGTGCCCGGCGCAACGGCCAGGCTCGACGCCATCGACTCCAGCAAAGGCTGGGCGAAGTAGACGTTGGCCACGGCCATGGCGCAGGTGATTGCGAAGAGCAGGGTTTGATAGCGGCTGAGGGTCGCTGCGCCACGAGACGGCGAAGTCTGCGACCGCGCAGCGGCCAGTTTTTCAGCTTCGACGCCGATTTTTTCCGGGGCAGGGGCTTCGTAAGGCATCAGTCCTTCCTTGGGGTTGTGGTTTCAAAAGAAAACCGATGCGTTGATTTTTAGCGATGTCGGTTGTTAAATGCAACCACCTTGTGCAGAGCGTTTTCATCTGCCGTCAGAACCTTTTTCGACTTGTTGCCTTCCTTTGGAGATTTATGGCCAGACAGACGTTATTGGCACAAAGCGAATGCCCGGTCGCCCGGACACTGGAGGCCATTGGCGATCGCTGGGTGCTGATGATCATCCGCGACGCCTTCGACGATGTGCGCCGCTTCAGCGAATTCCAGAAACGCCTGGGGCTGGCGAAAAACATCCTCACGGTGAAGCTGAAAATGCTCGTTGAACTGGGCGTGCTGCGGATGCAGCCGGCCGCCGATGGCAGCGCCTACAAGGAATATGTCCTGACCGACATGGGCCGCGCAGTGTTTCCGATCGTCGTCAGCCTGCGGCAGTGGGGCGAGCGCTTTCTGTTCAGCGAAGGCGAGAGTCATTCGGTGCTGCTCGACAACGATTCAGACCAACCGGTGGAGACCATCGCTGTGCGCTCGACGTCGGGCAAGGTGCTGACGCCGGCCGACTGCCATCGTCGGGTGGTTACGCGTAAAGGCTGATCTGCAAGATCAAATAGTGTTCGATTAACGGTCCGCCCGACCTTGGTCCAATTGCCGGTTACGCATCACCAGCGTACTGTGGCGAATAATGCCTCAGGCCGTGAAGCACAATAACGACAAGCACGAGCACCGCCCCATGGACAGCCATCTGCTGAGTGATCGCAGTAGCGTGTTCCGTCACGCTGACCCTTATGCCGTCTCCGACTACGTCAATCAGCATGTCGGCCAGCATCTGATCGGCCTGTCCAGAACCGCTCATCCGCAAGCCAGCCTCAACCATCGCAAACTCGCCGATCTCGATCTGGCGCGCATCAGCTATGGCGGCAGCGTGCGCGTGACCTCGCTGGCGCTCGAGACCGTTTATCACCTGCAAGTGCTGCTGCAAGGCAATTGCCTGTGGCGCGCTCACCAGCGCGAGCAGCATCTGGTGCCGGGCGAGTTGCTGTTGATCAACCCCGACGACCCGGTCGACCTGACCTACTCGCACGACTGCGAGAAGTTCATTCTCAAGGTGCCGGTCAGCGTGCTCGAATCGGTGTGCGACGCGCAGCGCTGGCTGCGGCCGTCGGGCGGGATCCGGTTTTTGCGCAATCATTATCGGCTCGATGAACTGGAAGGCTTCACCAGCCTGCTGGCCATGCTCTGTCAGGAGGCCGAGGCCAGCGATCCGTTGCTGCGGGTCCAGGAGCATTACGCGCAGATTGTCGGCAGCAAGCTGATCTCGCTGATGAACACCAACGTCAGCCGTGAATGCCTGAGTGCGCCGAGCGTCAGTTTCGAGCGCATCGTCGATTACATTGAACGCAATCTGAAACTGGATTTGCCCGCCGAACATCTCGCCGCCCAGGCGAGCATGAGCCCGCGATCGCTTTACAGTCTGTTCGAGCGCCAACTCGGCGTGACGCCGATGCAATACATCCGCCAGCGCAAGCTTGCGCGCATTCACGCCTGCCTCAGCGACCCGAGCTGCCCGGTGCGCAACCTCACCGAACTGGCGCTGGATTACGGCTTCCTGCACTTGGGGCGCTTCGCCGAAAGCTATCGTCAACAGTTCGGCGAACTGCCGTCGCAAACCTTCAAACGCCGTCGCTGAAGCCTCCTCGCAATACTTCGAATCATCTGCCGCGCGGTCCTGCACAAAACGGATAGCGCTGTGCAGGATTCGGCTATTACCCCGCGCATCGCCTCCCTAATCTGACCTGGCCTGAACAATAACAATGGAGGCCGCGGCCATGTCCCTGGGATTCGATTACCTCAATGCCATGCTTGAAGAAGACAAAGACAAAGGTGTCTACCGCTGCAAGCGGGAGATGTTCACCGACCCGCGCCTGTTCGAACTGGAAATGGCGCACGTCTTCGAAGGCAACTGGATCTACCTCGCCCACGAAAGCCAGATCCCCAACAACAACGACTACCTGACCACCACCATGGGGCGCCAGCCGATTTTCATCGCGCGCAACAAGGACGGTGTGCTCAATGCTTTTCTCAATGCCTGCAGCCATCGCGGTGCGATGTTGTGCCGGCACAAGTCCGGCAACCGTTCCAGCTATACCTGCCCGTTCCACGGCTGGACCTTCAACAACAGCGGCAAGCTGCTCAAGGTCAAAGACCCGAGCGAGGCCGGCTATCCGCAGAGCTTCAATTGCGAAGGCTCCCATGACCTGACCCCGGTCGCGCGATTCGAGTCCTATCGTGGCTTTCTGTTCGGCAGCCTGAATGCCGAGGTGAAGACCCTTGCCGAGCATCTGGGCGAGTCGGCAAAGATCATCGACATGATCGTCGACCAGTCGCCGCAAGGCCTGGAAGTGCTGCGCGGCTCCAGCTCCTATATCTACGAAGGCAACTGGAAACTCACCGCTGAAAACGGTGCCGACGGATATCACGTCAGCTCCGTGCACTGGAACTACGCCGCCACCCAGAGTCAGCGCCAGCAGCGTGAAGCCGGGGAGGCGATCAAGACCATGAGCGCGGGCAACTGGGCGAAGAAGGGCGGTGGCTTTTACGCCTTCGATCACGGCCACCTGCTGCTCTGGACACGTTGGGCCAATCCCGAAGACCGTCCGGCTTATGAACGCCGCGACGAACTCGCGCGGGATTTCGGCCAGGCTCGCGCCGACTGGATGATCGAAAATTCGCGCAACCTGTGCCTGTACCCCAACGTGTACCTGATGGATCAGTTCAGCTCCCAGATCCGCATCGCCCGGCCGATCTCGGTCGACAAGACCGAAATCACCATCTATTGCATCGCCCCTAAAGGCGAGAGCGCCGAAGCGCGGGCCAAACGCATTCGCCAGTACGAAGATTTCTTCAACGTCAGCGGCATGGCCACGCCGGATGACCTTGAAGAATTCCGCTCATGCCAGACCGGTTATGGCGCCGGGCGCGGCTGGAACGACATGTCCCGGGGCGCGATGCACTGGGTCGAAGGCGCCGACGCCGCCGCCGAGGAAATCGACCTCAAACCGTTGCTCTCCGGCATGCGCACCGAGGACGAAGGCCTGTTCGTGCTGCAACACAAGTACTGGCAGGAAACGCTGCTCAAGGCAGCCGCCGCCGAGCCACAGCGAATTCCCGTGGAGGCTGTGTGATGAGCAGTCTTTACGACACCGTACGCGATTTTCTCTTCCGCGAAGCGCGCTATCTGGATGACGGTCAGTGGGATCAATGGCTTGAGCTGTACGCCGCCGACGCGAGCTTCTGGATGCCGGCCTGGGACGACAACGACAGCTTGACCGAGGACCCGCAAAGCGAGATCTCGCTGATCTGGTACGGCAACCGCGGCGGCCTCGAAGACCGCGTGTTCCGGATCAAGACCGAGCGCTCCAGCGCGACCCTGCCGGACACCCGCACCTCGCACAACCTGAGCAATATCGAGATCCTCAAGCACAGCGCCGACCAATGCCAGGTGCGCTTCAACTGGCACACCCTGAGCTTTCGCTATCAGGTCACCGACAGCTATTTCGGCAGCAGTTTCTACACCCTCGACCTGCGCGGCGAACAGCCGCTGATCAGGGCCAAGAAAGTCGTGCTGAAAAACGATTACGTCCGTCAGGTCATCGACATTTACCACATCTAGTCGACACGACGAGGTGCACCATGAATTTCCAGATTGCGCTTAATTTTGAAGACGGCGTCACCCGTTTCATCGAGGCCGGCAGCCATGAAACCGTGGCCGATGCTGCCTATCGCCAAGGCATCAACATCCCGCTGGATTGCCGCGACGGCGCCTGCGGCACCTGCAAGTGTTTCGCCGAGGCCGGGCGTTACGACATGGGCGACAACTTCATTGAAGACGCCTTGAGTGACGACGAACTGGCCCAGGGTTATGTGCTGACGTGTCAGATGCGCGCCGCGAGCGATTGCGTCGTCCGCGTGCCGGTCGGCTCCCAGGTGTGCAAGACCGAACAGGCCAGTTTCCAGGCCTCGATCAGCGCGGTCCGGCAGTTGTCCGAGAGCACCATCGCCTTGTCGGTCAAAGGCGAGGCCCTGAACAAACTGGCATTTCTGCCAGGGCAGTACGTCAATCTGCAAGTGCCCGGCAGCGAGCAGTCGCGCGCCTATTCGTTCAGCTCACTGCAGAAGGACGGCGAGGTCAGTTTCCTCATTCGCAACGTGCCGGGCGGCCTGATGAGCAGTTTCCTCACCGGGCTGGCGAAGGCCGGCGACAACCTGAGGCTGGCGGGTCCGCTGGGCAGTTTTTACCTGCGTGAAATCCAGCGGCCCCTGCTGTTGCTCGCCGGCGGTACCGGTCTGGCGCCGTTCACCGCCATGCTGGAAAAAATTGCCGAGCAGGGCAGTGCGCATCCACTGCATCTGATTTACGGCGTCACCAATGATCTGGATCTGGTCGAACTCGATCGGCTCGAAGCCTTCGCCACGCGCATCGCCAATTTCAGCTACAGCGCCTGCGTCGCCAACCCGCAGAGCGCGCATCCGCTCAAGGGCTACGTCACCCAGCATATCGAGCCGCGCCACCTCAATGACGGCAATGTCGACGTGTACCTGTGCGGCCCGCCGCCGATGGTCGAAGCGGTCAGCCAATACATTCGTGAACAGGGCATCACGCCAGCGAATTTCTACTACGAAAAGTTTGCCGCTGCGGTGGCCTGACGCGCTGCTCTGGAGTTGTCATGAACAGATTTTTCAACAAGGTCGCGCTGGTCACCGGCGCGGCGCAGGGTATCGGTCGGCGTGTGTGCGAACGGCTGTTACGCGAAGGTGCGCAAGTGGTCGCGGTGGATCGCTCCGAACTGGTGTTCGAGCTGCAAGGCGAGGGCGTACTCGCGCTCACCGCAGACCTTGAGCAATACGCCGATTGCGCTCGGGTCATGGCTGAAGCGGTCAAGACGTTCGGCCGTCTCGACGTGCTGATCAACAACGTTGGCGGCACGATCTGGGCCAAGCCGTTCGAGCACTACGAAGTTCAACAGATCGAAGCCGAAGTACGTCGCTCGCTGTTCCCGACGCTGTGGTGCTGCCACGCCGCGCTGCCGTACATGCTCAAGCAAGGACGCGGCGCGATCGTCAACGTCTCATCGATTGCCACCCGCAGCGTCAATCGCGTGCCGTATGGCGCGGCCAAGGGCGGAATCAACGCCCTCACCGCGTGCCTCGCGTTTGAAAATGCCGAGCGCGGCATTCGCGTCAACGCCACCGCACCGGGCGGTACCGAAGCACCGCCCCGGCGCATCCCGCGCAACAGCGACGAACAGTCGGCGCAGGAGCAGGCCTGGTACCAGGAAATCGTCGCGCAGACCCTCGACAGCAGCCTGATGAAACGTTACGGCACGCTCGACGAACAGGTCGGCGCGATCCTCTTTCTCGCCTCCGACGAGGCCTCATACATCACCGGCGTGACCCTGCCGGTCGGTGGCGGCGACCTCGGTTGAGCACTCTTGCAAGGAATCCGAACATGCAGCGAATCCTGATTGAAAGCCTGCAGACGATCATCGTCGATCTGCCAACCATTCGCCCGCACAAACTGGCGATGCACACCCTGCAGAAACAGACCCTGGTGATCCTGCGCCTGCGTTGCAGCGACGGCATCGAAGGCCTCGGCGAGGCCACCACGATCGGCGGCCTCGCCTATGGCTACGAAAGCCCGGAAAGCATCAAGGCCAACATCGACGCACATCTGGCGCCGGCGCTGGTGGGCATGGACGCGAGCAACATCAATGCGGCGATGCAGCGACTGGACAAGCTCGCCAAGGGCAACACGTTCGCCAAGTCCGGTATCGAAAGCGCACTGCTCGATGCCCAGGGCAAGCGCCTCGGTCTGCCGGTCAGCGAACTGCTCGGCGGGCGCGTGCGTGACAGCCTCGAAGTGGCCTGGACGCTGGCAAGTGGCGACACCGCCCGCGACATTGCCGAAGCCGAGCAGATGCTCGAAGCGCGGCGCCACCGCATCTTCAAACTGAAGATCGGTGCCAACCCGCTGGAGCAGGATCTCAAACACGTCGTTGCGATCAAGAAAGCCTTGGGCGAGCGCGCCAGTGTGCGCGTCGACGTTAATCAGTACTGGGATGAATCCCAAGCGATTCGCGGCTGTCAGGTACTCGGTGACAATGGTATCGACCTGATCGAACAGCCTGTTTCGCGCGTTAACCGCTCCGGGCAGATTCGCCTCAACCAGCGCAGCCCGGTACCGATCATGGCCGATGAGTCGATCGAAAGCGTCGAGGATGCGTTCAGCCTCGCCGCCGAAGGAGCTGCCAGTGTTTTTGCCCTGAAAATCGCCAAGAACGGCGGCCCGCGCGCCGTGCTCAGAACCGCGCAGATCGCCGAAGCCGCCGGCATCGCGCTGTACGGCGGCACCATGCTCGAGGGCTCGATCGGCACGCTGGCCTCAGCGCACGCTTTCCTCACGCTCCGGCAATTGACCTGGGACACCGAGCTGTTCGGGCCGTTGCTGCTGACCGAAGACATCGTCAGCGAAGCGCCGCAGTACCGCGACTTTCACCTGCACATCCCGCGCACGCCAGGCCTTGGCCTGACGCTGGATGAAGAGCGTCTGGCGCATTTTCGCCGCCACTGAATCAGGAGTTTCAGCATGCTGTTCCACGTAAAAATGACCGTGAACTTGCCCATCGACATGGACCCGGCCCTGGCCACCCGCCTCAAGTCCGACGAAAAGGAACTGGCCCAACGGCTGCAACGCGACGGCCTGTGGCGACACCTGTGGCGCATCGCCGGGCATTACGCCAATTACAGCGTATTCGACGTGCCCAGCGTCGAGGCCCTGCACGACACGCTGATGCGCCTGCCGCTGTTTCCCTACATGGACATCGAGATCAATGGCCTGTGCCGGCATCCGTCGTCGGTCCACAGCGACGATCGCTAATTCTGAGCTCGCCGCATTTCCCTTGTGGGAGCGAGCCTGCTCGCGAAAGCGATCGGTCATCCAGCATCAATATCGACTGATCCACCGCATTCGCGAGCAGGCTCGCTCCCACAGGAAAAGTGGGATGACTGATAGAACTGCGCCAAACAACAAGATGAGGTAACCCACCATGACCGTGAAAATTGCCCACACCGCCGAGCTGCAAGCGTTCTTCAGGGAAGCTGCCGGTTTTGCCAGCGACGGGGGGGATTCGCGCCTGAAAAGCATCGTTCTGCGCCTTCTCCAGGACAGCGCGAAAATCATCGAAGACCTCGCCATCAGCGATAACGAATTCTGGAAGGCCGTCGACTACCTCAATCGTCTCGGTGGGCGTTCGGAGGCCGGACTGCTGGTCGCCGGTCTCGGCCTGGAACATTTTCTCGACCTGCTGCAGGACGCCAGGGATACCCAGGCCGGTTTGACCGGCGGTACGCCCCGCACCATTGAAGGTCCGCTGTATGTGGCCGGCGCGCCGTTGTGCGAAGGCGAATGCCGCATGGACGATGGCAGCGAGGAGGGCGTCGCCACGGTGATGCTGTTGCAGGGTCAGGTATTCGATCCCCACGGCCAGCCACTCGCTGGCGCCACGGTTGACCTGTGGCACGCCAACACCAAAGGCACTTATTCGTTTTTCGACCCGAGCCAGTCCGACTACAACCTGCGCCGGCGCATCATCACCGACAGCCAGGGCCGCTACCGCGCGCGCAGTATCGTGCCGTCCGGTTACGGTTGCGATCCGCAAGGACCGACTCAGGAATGCCTGAACCAGCTCGGCCGTCACGGCCAGCGTCCAGCCCATGTGCACTTTTTCATCAGTGCGCCGGGGCATCGGCACCTGACCACGCAGATCAACCTGTCCGGGGACAAATATTTATGGGATGACTTCGCCTATGCGACCCGTGAAGGCCTGGTGGGCGAGGTGGTGTTCCATGATGACGCAGCATCGGGGCGTTATGCCGAGCTGACCTTTGATTTCCAGCTGCAGCAGGCGCCGGACGTCAGCGCCGAACAACGCAGTCAGCGGCCGCGGGCGTTGCAGACGGCTGAATGATCGCGCGTGCGTAATACTCACGCTGGCCCTGCGTCCTGCGCAGCGCCGGGGTGAGCAGCGGCTAACTGGTCGCTGGCGGTTTCGCCAGCGCGATGCCCGCCGCACCCAGTCGCTTCAAGATTTCAAACAGCAAATCACTCTTGGTCACCCCGACAATCCTTGGACTGGCCACATACCCGGTCACCGTCAGGGTAATCCCGTCCGGCGACAGCTTGCTGAAGCGCACGAACGGCGCCGGTTTATCCAGCAGGGTTTCGTTCTCGCGGTAGGCGTCGAGGAGCAGCTCTTTGACTTGCTCAGGGTCGATGTCCAGCGGGAACATCAACTCCAGCGACGCCACGCCTTGCGCGCTGCCGCCCAGGGTGACGTTGCGCAGGTTCTGCGAGATCAATTGCGAGTTGGGCACGATCACGATCGAGCGGTCGCTGAGCTGGATTTCCGTGGCGCGCACGTTGATCCGGCGGATGTCGCCTTCGACGCCGCTGATGCTGATCAGGTCGCCGACCTTCACCGGCCGCTCCGTCAGCAGAATCAGCCCGGAAACGAAGTTCTTCACGATCTCCTGCAAACCGAAACCGATGCCCACCGACAAGGCGCTGACGATCCACGCCAGATTGGTCCACTGCACGCCCAGCGACGACAGGGTCAGCAGGATTACCAGCGCGTAACCAATGTTGGAAAACAACGTACTCAACGAGGCGCACATGCCGGGGTCCATTTCGGTCTTGGGCAGGAACTCGTGGTCCAGCCAGCGGCTGAGGGTGCGAATCAGCCAGATACCGATGATCAAGGCCAGTACGGCATTGAGCAGGTGCGCGGGGACGATGTTCAACTTGCGCAACCCGGCGCCGCCGAGGATCACCATGATGTTGCTCAGCAACTGCCCGAGCGTGGTGCCGATGCCGCCGACGAACAGGCTGATCACTGCCAGCAGCATCAGCGCGGCACGGCTGAAGCCCGACAGCAGGGTCGATATCTGATCGAGGCGCCGATCGCCGATGCCGAGTAACTGCTTGAGCGCCTTGCCGCTGGCATGCCTGGCGGAAAACACATGCTCGCAGACATCCTTGACCAGTTGAATCAGCAGGTAGAAACCGGACAAGACAATGAAGGCCCACACCAACTGGTAACTGATGAACCGCGCCAGCGACACGTAACCCGCGAGCAAGGCCAGCGCCGAAACCACCATCGAAACGCTGGCGACTGTGTAGATGATCCCGGCGAACGTGCTGTTGGCCGCCGCCGCGTCATTGGCTGCGACCAGCGCCTTGCGCACCTTGCCGACGCGCACCAGCAAGGTCAGCACGATCGCCAGCACCACCATGGCAATGATCCCGCGGCCGGTGATCACGATCTGGCTGCTCATGCCGGTGGCGTTGCTGACCTGCACCAGCGTGACCAGCACCAGCAATGTGCAGGACAGAATCCGCGGGTAGGGCCTGAGTGCCTGCGCCACCGGATCGGCCATCGCTGGCAGGCGCCATGAAGGATGTTCGGTCGACAGTAGCGCGCGGCTCAGACCGGTAATCAGCACGCAGGCATACACAACCTTTTCAAACTCTTCGGAGAAGGTTTGCAGCACTGGCGACAACGGCTGATGCCGAGTGCAGGCATAGAACAGAATTTGCAGGGCGATGGCGGTGGTGGCGATGGTCGCCAGTGCCGAGGCAAAGGCCAGCGCGCTGCGGCGTAGCCGTCCCTCCGGCACGCGATGGATGCACAGCCAGGTCAGGCCGCGTTCGGCGAGCCGGCGCCCGAATGTCCAGATAATCAAGGCCAGCACCACCAGCGCGCTGGTATGCAAACGCTCACCGGGCACCCACACGCTGGCCCACGACGCACGTACCTGATCGACGAAAAAATGCCAACGCTGGCGATCGTCGACGCCTGGATCGAGCAGCGGCGACCAAAAGCCTGGATTCAGCACGCTGTGAGTACCCAGCGTCAGTTCGCTTTCCAGTAGCGAACGGCGGATGCCGGCAATCTGGGTGATCAGGTCCGCCGCGTTCTGCTTCAGCGCGGCGAGGCTTTTCAGGGTGCTGTCGAGCCTGGCTTTCTGCGTCGTCAGCGTCGCTCGCTGGGCAATGATGTCGGCTTGTTCGGCGGCGACGTCGGTATCCGGCGCGGCGCCCAGCACGCTCAGCTGTACAGCCAGTTGCGCCTGCTGCGGCAACAGCGCAGCCGACAGCCGATCGATATCGAGAATGAACGCCTGCACCCGGTCCTGCGGACCTTCGAGCTGGTTGTAATTGTTCGCCGCAGAGATCTGCTGCTTGAGCCCGTCGAGGCGTTGCTGCAGAGCTTGCAGATCACTTTGCGCGATCACCGGCAACGGCGCGGCGGCATTCTGCGCCGGCGCCGGCAAATCTTCCGCCCACAGCGCCAGGCTGCTGCTACCGAGCAGGGTGAGGGCGACCAACAACATCCATTTCAAGGTGTCGCGCATGGCGTGGCGGCTCGCATCGACCAGACAGTCTATGAGGGTAGGTGATCAACCCGAGGGCGGAGGAAAAGTTTGCGCGCCGGCCGCTGATTACGCTCAGGGCTGCTTGGCGGGCACGACGAAATTCACCGTCGTGCTGGTCAGCACGGTATGGGTCGGATCGGCGATTTCCAGCAGCACCTTGTGCGCACCCGGCGTCAATCCGACGAGAATGATCGGGTCTTCACTGGTGTGGGCCCAGGTGCCTTGCCAGTCATCCACGGTGACGTGCAGATGCCCCAGGCGCGGCGACACCGGCACCGCCGCTTTGCCGAACACCGGCATGATCCGCGTGTGCTCGGTGCGGTACTGAATGATCACCACGCCACGGGCCAGCGGCTCGGCGAGCGGCGGGTAGGCAATCAGCATCGGCGCGGCTTCGGAAGCCAGCGGGAGCAGGGCGGGTGGCTGCTGCGGGTCGACCCCGGTTTGCGCCTCGGCGCTCATCGCGAGCAGTAACGAAGCCGTCGGGGCGAGCAGAAATCGGATAGCCAGGGACATGGTTTGTTTGCTCGCGCATGAGGTCACTCAAGGTTAGTTGAGCGCAGGCGGTTGCGTGCGTTATTGCGCAAGCCAGAACGCAAAAAGCCCGACGGCGAGGTCGGGCTTTTCTTCGGTGACCGCAGTGAAACGCGGCATTCAGACGGCGCGGCGTTCGATCAGACGGTCAGAACCGCCTTCGGCTACTGCATCGCTGAACAGCGGGTCGGTTTCGGTCGCGGCTACGGCGTCGCTGAACAGCGGATCGGTTTCGGTCGCGGCTACGGCGTCGCTGAACAGCGGATCGGTTTCGGTCGCGGCGACGGCATCGCTGAACAGTGGATCGGTTTGCGTGGCGGCGGCGGTGCGTTGTTCCAGCAAGCGGTCGGAACCACCTTCGGCAACCAGCGGCTGCGCAGGGGCAGCGGCGAAAGCGTTCAGTGCGAAGAGCGAGAAAGCGATGCTGAGAAGGGCCTGGCGTTTCATGATGGTGTGCTCCATTGGGTAGTGGTTGGGTCTGGAGCCGATCTTACGCCGCGGTGTTTATAAGAGAACTTCATTGAATTAATGGTTGTTATTGATGCAGTTAATGATGTGCTGGGTCACGCTTGCTCTCTGTCGGGCTTGAGCTGAGTGCTGATCAGCTCGGCGAGGACACGCACTGGCTCGGTAAAGGTCTCGCGCGCTCGGTGGACGAGGCCAATATCGCGGTGAAAAGTATGCGGCCCCAGGTCGAAAGCGCGGACCCCGGCAGGCCATGCGAAGTCGGGCGAGGTCTGCGGCACCAGGGCCACTCCGACGCCGTTTTCGACCAGTTTGATGATCGCCTCCAGTTCGTCCAGCTCACAGACCTCGCGCAGGTTGAAATGCATCTGGCGCAAAAACCGGTCGACTTGTCTGCCGCCAAAGGACGAGCGGTCGTAGCGGATAAACGGTTGGCTGGAGAGCAATTGCGTCCAGTCCTCGCCCACAACGTCGCGGGGCACGATCAGCCGATACGGCTCAAGGGCCAGGGTGGTCCAGCGCAAATCGCTCTGCAGCGAGAAGGGCGGGCGAATGACCACGGCCATGTCGATCTCGCCGGTGTCCACCAGATTGACCAGTTCCATCGACAGGCCCGGAATCACCCGGGTTCGGCAATACGGGCATCGTTGGTGAAAGCGCGCCAGTGCATCCGGCAGATAGGAACGCTGCACCGAAGCAATCGCGCCAATGTTGACCAGCACACTGGGCGGCAGACCCACCGCAGTCGAACCCAGGTTGTCGTAGAGCCTGAGCAAGTCCTGCGCTTGCAGCAGGATCTGCTGGCCCATCTTGTTCAGGTGCGCCGTACGTCCTTTTCGGTCGAAGATTTCGAAGCCGAGCTCGGCTTCAAGACGCTGCATCTGCGCGCTGACGGCGGCCTGGGTAAGGCCGATGCGATTCCCGGCGGCGGCGAAAGTGCCTTCACGGGCAACGGCAATGAGTGTTTTCAGTTCTTTGATCATTCACAAATATTAGTTGTGAATCTGAGAAATATATATTGATTTTTATGTTGGGTTTTTCGTCCTAGGATGTTTTTCATCCCGCCATCGGCTGCACCGAAAGCGCCGATATCGGTAAGACCTGTTCGCCAACCAACAAGAATGATCCTGGAGTTCTGATGAATCTCTCGCCTTTTCACCTCGCTATCCCTGTTTATGACCTGGCTGCGGCGCGCACTTTTTACGGTGAAGTCTTTGGCCTTGAAGAAGGACGCTCGAGTACTCAATGGGTCGACTTCAACTTTTACGGCCATCAACTGGTGATTCACGAACATCCGAAAACCGCCTCTCAGGAGAGCGTGCACAGCAACCCGGTTGACGGCCATGACGTACCGGTGCCGCACTTCGGCATCATTCTCGGCTGGCAACAATGGGAGGCACTGGCAGAGCGCCTGAAATCGTTCGGCACGCAGTTCGTGATCGAACCGTACATTCGCTTTAAGGGCCAGGTCGGCGAACAAGCCACCATGTTTCTCTTCGATCCGTGCGGCAACGCGCTGGAATTCAAGGCATTCAAGGACATGAGCCAGCTCTTCGCCAAGTAACAACCGCCGTGGCACAACAGCGTTGTGCCATTTCTCAAAGTGAGCTGGATGCTCATGACTCTAGCAACTGCCCTTCGCGCAGAGCGTTCATTCCAACAAGAAGGCTAGACATGAAACGTATTCCCCTGGTGTGGCAAATCGTTGCCGGGCTGTTGCTTGGCGTGCTCGTCGGTTGGTATTTCAATACCCATCCGCAGTATCAGACGTGGGTCAGCGCGGAGATCCTCAAACCCCTCGGCGACATCTTTATCAAGATGATGAAGATGGTGGTCGTGCCGATTGTGTTCTGTTGCATGATTCTGGGGATTGCCGGCGGTGGCGATAACAAATCGTTCGGTCGCATGGGCGCCAAGTCGCTGGGCTATTTCTTCGCGATCACCGCACTGGCGATCGTCATCGGTCTGTGTTTTGCCAACCTGTTTGAACCGGGTGCAGGCACCGATATTTCCGGCATTTCGCACAACGCCGCGGCGATCAAACTGGAGCCGTCCAAAGGTGCTCTGGTGATTCTGCAGAACATTGTTCCGGACAACGTGCTGGTGGCCATGTCGGAAGCGAAGTTGCTCTCGGTGTTGTTCTTCGCGGTGTTGTTCGGCCTGGCGTTGAATGCACTGCCCAAAGACAAGAGCGCGCCCGCCATCGCTTTGGTACAGAGCATTTCCGATGCGATGTTCAAGGTGGTTTCCATTGTCATGGCCTACGCGCCCATTGGTGTGTTCGGCATGATCGGCGCGACCGTCGCGACGTTTGGTTTTGCCTCACTGTTGCCGTTACTTAAGTTGATCGGCGTGGTCTATCTGGCGCTGATTGTCTTTGCCTTGGTGATACTCGGGGGGATCTGCTACTTGATCGGCGAAAACATTTTCAAGCTGATCGGCTACTTCCGCAACGAACTGATCCTGGCGTTTTCCAGTGCCGCGTCGGCGGCGGTCATGCCGCAGTTGATGAGTCGACTTGAGCAATACGGTGTACCGCGGCGGATCGTCAGTTTCGTGGTGCCGGTGGGTTATGCGTTCAATCTCGATGGTGCATCGATTTTTCTCGGCGTCGCGACGATTTTTGTCGCGCAGTTGTATGCCATCGACCTGTCGCTGTCGCAGCAGATATTGCTGGTGGTGACGATGGTGCTGACGTCCAAGGGCGCGGCGGGCGTACCGGGGTTCGCCATCATCATCCTTTCCGCGACGCTGGCGTCGGCTGGCCTGCCGCTGGAAGGTGTGGCGCTGATCGCAGGGATTTTCCGGATCATCGACAGCGGTACCACGACGCTGAACGTACTGGGCAATGCCATCGCGCCGCTGGTGATTGCCAAGTGGGAAAAAACCGCGCTGCAACCGGGTGCCGTCGAGGCAAGTGTCAAACACGAATCGCCGCTGCCCTGCCATTGAAAGTCCACTCAACTGACACTTGAAACAAGCAACCGCCCGCTGGCTCAGGGGCGTTTTTTTAACACTGGTTGCTAGACGACCAGTCTAATGTTTTGGAGGTTAAATGATTGATCACGCCGCTGACACCGACCTTTTTTCACCCGTAACCCTGGGCGCGCTGCACTTGGCCAATCGCATCGTCATGGCCCCACTGACGCGCAGCCGAATGGCCGACGACGGCGTGCCCAACGACCTGCACGCGACCTATTACGCCCAGCGCGCCACGGCCGGACTGATCATTGCCGAGGCGACGAATATCTCTGCGCAGGGCCGCGGTTATGCAATGACACCGGGTATCTGGAACCAGGAGCAGGTTGTTGGCTGGAGAAAGGTGACCGATGCGGTGCACGCCGCCGGCGGCAAGATCGTCTGCCAGTTGTGGCACGTCGGGCGGTTTTCCAGTGTCGAGTTGCAGCCGGACGGCCAGGCACCTGTGGCACCTTCGGCGATCAAGGCAGAGGGCAGCACCTACACCGAAAAAGGCTTCGTCGACGTGTCGATGCCGCGTGCACTCGAAACAGCGGAGATTGCCGGGATCATCGAGCAATACCAACGTGCCGCGCAGCACGCCAAACAGGCCGGTTTCGATGGCGTGGAAGTGCATTCGGCCAACAGCTATCTGCTCGACCAGTTTCTGCGAGATTCGACCAATCAGCGCAGCGATCAGTACGGCGGCAGCATCGAAAACCGTACGCGCCTGACCCTGGAAGTCACCCGCGCAGTTATTGACGTGTGGGGCAGCGACCGTGTCGGCATCCGCCTGTCTCCGGTTACCCCTGATGCCGGTAACACGCCGCCCGACAGCCATGTCATGGCGACTTACGGCTATCTCATCCAGCAGCTCAATCCGTTGAATCTGGCCTACCTGCACTTCGTTGAAGGGGCGACAGCCACGTCGCGCAGCGTGCCGGAAGGCGTTGATCTGGATGCGCTGAGCTCGCAGTTCACCGGCCCGTTCATTGGCAACAACAACTACGACCTGCCAATGGCTCTCGAACGACGCGCGCAAGGCCGCATCGATGCGGTGGCGTTCGGCCGCTTGTTCATCGCCAATCCCGACCTGGTCGAGCGACTGCGTCGCGGTATTGAACTGACCATCGCGCCCCGTGAAAGCTATTACGGCGGCGGCGCCAAAGGTTACATCGACTGGCCCACCGCCAGCGCCTGATCACCAGCCGTTGCCGCGCCAACGTTGGCTTGCGGCAACTTTTCACTCAAAACAGGAACCCCACCATGACGACTCCAACTTACGTGCAGGAATACGACGCGATCGTCGCCGTCCTCAACCAGTACAACGAAGGCGGCGCGAAGGCTGACAGCGCGCTGATGAAACCGGCATTCAACGCGCAGGCGACGATGTTTGGCGTCGACGGCGAGCGCCTGGTCGGCGGCGCGATCCAGAATCTCTACGACGTGATCGACACGTCCTTTCGCCCATCGCCCGAAGCTCAGGCGGCGATCGTGCGGATCGATATCGTCGGTACTGCCGCCAGCGCGCGCGTCGATACTGACAACGTCTCGGGTTTCCGTTTCACCGATTTTTTCAATCTGCTGAAAGTGGAAGGGCAGTGGACGATTGTCAGCAAGATCTACCACACCCATTCAGGCGCTTGATCGAGCGGGTCAGATAGCGACAAAGCCACACCCCTGCATTCCTTAGAGGAATGCAGGGCATGAAAACAATGAATTTTTCTTATCCGAAACGCCGGCGTACCGTTGCTGCAAACCAAGGAGCAACGCCATGAGTCAATCCTCGACCAGTCCCGCCGGAAAATTCGACACCTCTCGTGCCAATGAATACGCAAGACAATCGCGCATTGCCCTGGCCGGATACGATGCCTGCCATGATCTCTCGGCCTGCATGCTCGCGGCCAGCCTTGGCACGGACCGTGCGGCGACTGTTCTGGTGGTGGGCGCTGGCGGGACGGCACAAGAGATCATTGCGATGGCGGCGCTGGAGCCGCAGTGGCGTTTTATCGCGGTTGATCCTTCCGAGCCGATGCTCGATGCCGCGATGCAACAGTTGCAGGCTCATGATTTGCTGGACAGAACACAAATACACCTGGGCCATGTCGAGGATCTGCCTGCCGATGCCTCATTTGACGCGGCAACCCTGATCGGCGTGCTTCATCATCTCAACGGTGATCAACCCAAGCGCGACATTCTGCGCGCGATCCAGACCCGACTGAAGCCAGGCGCGCCGTTGATCGTCGCCGGCAATCACTACGCTTACGCCAGCCAGCCGTTATTGCTCCAGGCCTGGGCGCAACGCTGGCGGCAGCAGGGCGCCAGTGCTGATGAGGTGCAGGCCAAACTGGGCAAGATTCTCCAAGGCGCTGATCCGCCGCATTCCGAAGCCGCCGTCCAGGCGTTGCTGAGCGAGGCCGGGTTTGGCGCGGCGACGCGGTTTTTCAGCAGCCTGTTCTGGGGGGCGTGGCTTGCGAGTAAAGCGTCCTGAGCGTTAAGCAACACTCTCGCTTTCGCCACTTTCCACCGGTTCAGCAGCTTCAGCGGCCAGTTTCAAACGGTCAGCCTTGCTGATGTACCTGGGCTTTTTCGGCGCCAGTTTGGCACTGGCCTTTTTGGCCTTTTCCTTGAACAGTTGCTTGAGTTTCTTTTGGCGATTCATGGGGCTTACTCGGCGGTCAAGTTGGGTGTCGACTGGGCATCGCGTTGGACAGATGCGCGGTTGGCGGTCGAAAAGGCGCGAATCCTGACCCAAGCGCCGGGCCAAGGCAATGCCAATTTGTTGAAGGAACAGTGAAGCCTCGCACAGTCGGTAACGTAGCTGCCTGGTTTACCGATGGTAAGCGCGGCGAAATAAACTAAGCTGAGGTTCAATGTCATCGGTGACAGTGAAGCATCCGCCATGAAGGAGTACCCATGATCAGCTCTCGTAAATGGATCGCCACGGCGTCGTCTCTTGCACTGGTTTTCGCTTCTGCGGTGGCTTCAGCCGACCCCGGAAACGGCAAAGGCCAGGGGAACGGCAAAGGCAATCCGCAGAACATGCAGGATCACGGTAAACAGAAAGGCCAGGGCAATCAGGGTGGGCAAGGCAAGCAGGGAGGCCAAGGCAATCAAGGCCACGGGGGCGGTCCGAGTATTGATCGCGGCAACGTCCTCGGAATTGTTGGTGGATATCGCGACTACTGGAGCCCGGGGCCTGCGCTGCCGCCGGGTATTCAGAAAAACTTGGCGCGGGGCAAACCGCTGCCGCCCGGTATCGCGAAAAAGCTCGACGGGCGATTGCTGGGTCATCTGCCGCGTTACGACGGCTACGAATGGCAGCAGGTGGGGACGGATCTGATTCTTGTCGCGCTAGCGACCGGTTTGATTTACGAAATCGTCAATGGCGCCTTCGATTAAGCAGCGCAGCCAATAAAACCGCGCGTTGGCAGCGGCAGGTTTAACCTGCTACTGCTTCCGCGCGTTCTGTACATCAAGCGATTTTCAACGCCTTGAGTACCACCAGCGATTGCTCGGCGAACGCCTGCGCCTGTTCGGTCAATTCAGCCAGGTTTTCTTCAGCGGTGAGCAACGGTTGATCGCCCTTGACCAGCACTTCGCTTTGTTCGCTGAGCACACTCCAGGCAAGTTGCGCCCATTCGGCTGGGTGCTTTCTGCCTTGTTTGATGGAAATCAGGAACAGTTGCTGGAAGCGGCTGACCGTCACGCCACCGCCGGTGACCGGGCTGGACAGTACCTGAACCTTGGCGGTGAACAGGGAGCGTTTGCACAATTGCAGGTTGAGCGCGGCGCAGCGGTCCTGCACCTGCGACTCAGCCGCTTCGCTCTGGCACGGCGCCACGACCCCCATGCCGACCAGCACGGCGAGCGCTTGTTCGAGATCGTCGAAGGTCAGCGGTGCTGCCGCCGCGAGCAACTGGCGCATTGATTTTGCGGCGTACGCCTGGTCCGCCAGTGCGTCCAGCACCGGGCCGTAGATCTCGACTTGCAAGGAGGCTTCGCCAGCCGGACCGGTGACGGCGGTGGGTACGCTCGTTGCCGGTTGCAGCAGCACGAAACGCGTATGCAGCATCTGCGCACGGCGCTCGGGCGCAGACAGACGGTTGGCGCCGCGCACGTACAGATCGCGGCGGAAATGCTGATTGACGAAATAGTCGCGCGCCTGCTCGCGCATGACCGGGTGCTCAATGGTTTCAAGGAAATCCATCGCCTCTCCGCTCAGGTTCAGCGGGTCGACAGAATCCAGTGGCACTGCTGTCGTCGCGTAGTCGAGCTTGGCAGGGGCGAGGGCATCGACCATGTCGGCGAAATACATGCAGTTCCAGTCGCGATTGAAATATTCATGGGCGACGTACTGACGATCCTGGCCCTTGATGCTCTGCAGTCGCGCACCCAGACTCGGCGCGGCCGCAGCGTATTTTGGATTGGCCGCCAGCAACGCTTCGGAAAACTGCAACGCGGCGTCGATGCGCTGATCCGGGCGCGTTGTGGTATTGGCAAACCGGTCGTGCAGACTGAACAACTGGCGCAACGGCGCCGACGGCGACCAGCCGGGAAAACTGTTGTAGCTGACGTACAGATGGCCGCCGGGTTTGAGGTGACGACGGGTGAACTCGACGATCAGTTTCTGATTGTCACGGCTGACCCAGGTCCAGATACCGTGCAGGCTGATGCTGTCGAATTGCGGCAGGTCAGAGCGCGCCAGCAGCTGTTCGAAGCTGTCGTCATACAGGCGCGCACCGTTATTGGCTGCGGCGGCCAGTTCCACGGCATAAGCCGCCTGGCCCGGATGGAAATCCGTACCGACGAACGTCCCCGGATTGGCGGTGGCGTGGATATTGATCGACACGCCCTGACCGAAGCCGAGTTCGCAGTGATAGCCGTCGGTACTGTCCAGACTGGCAAAGCCGCGCAACAACAGGCAGTAGCGCTGGAACACCGGGTTGATCTCCCGGCTGTAGCTGTAGGTGTAGCCTTCGTCGGTGAAATAGCCTTCGTTCCAGGCGTTGCTCATGAATGCTGTCTCTTGTTTTTCAAATGAAGGTCGCTGTTATAAGGGGTTGTGAGTGCGGGCGACAAGCGAAAAGACAAAAGCCCCTCACCCTAGCCCTCTCCCGGAGGGAGAGGGGACTGACCGAGGTGGATGCGAGGGATACGCCGACGTGAAATACCGAGTTGAACGCAAGTTGTGAAACCAACCAAGATCGGCTCCCTCTTTTTGGCAAAGAGGGACTGACCGAGTTGTTTGGGCGTGAGATGCCGATACGGAATACCGGGTTGAATGCGAGTCCTGAAGCCAACCGCGATCGGCTCCCTCTCCCTCCGGGAGAGGGCTGGGGTGAGGGGAGAATGCACCGCCGAACCAAAGCCGACCGCATCCGCCATCGCCATCAATTGCGCAAGCACCCGCCCAAAAAAAAGCCCGGCCAAAGCCGGGCCAAACCACGCGTAATTCTTAAGCGGCCATTTCCTTCTTGTAGCTGGCTTTCATGGCCTCCATCTGCGCGCCCAGCTCATCGAGCTTGGCCTTGCCCAACAACTGTTTGGCCTTGGGAAACATCTCCGATTCCTCTTCCTCGATATGGTGCTCTAGCAACTCCTTGACCACCTTCACCCGGCCAGCAAACTCAGGCGTGCCCGGGTCGGTCTCTTTCAGATCCGGCAGCACCAGCGAATCCACGGTGCGGTGTTCTTCCTTGGCTTCGTAATACATCACGTCCTCTTCCTTGCTCCCCGCTTCCTTGAACGCGGGGTAGAGGATTTCCTCTTCCAGACGGGTATGAATCGAGACCTCCATTTCCAGCTTGGCCAACAGCTCGGCGCGTTTTTTCAACGCCCGTTCAGTCGACTCGCTCAGTTGGCTAAGGATGTCTTTGACTTTTTCATGATCGGCTTTGAGTAGGTCGATGGCGTTCATTATTTATTGGCCTCTGCTATCACGGTATGAACACAGGCCTCTATGGGCCGTGCGGTGTATTCCCTGTCTACAACGCATGAGCTGTGCCAACTCGCACCGATCGGCCAAACCGCCCTGGATCAAGGCTTTGCCGGAGCCGCGATAAAACCGCTTCGTGCACTCTGCATGAAGCGCATCGTGCACGCCTTGCAGATTCCAATCTGAAAAAAAGCCCAGCCTGTTGCCACCGCAGCCATTGATCCGCCGGGGCAAAATTTCACTGAACTCATACAGAACGCTGCACTTCCGAAATGAAGAGACCCAGACCCTTTCATTGATCAGGAAGAGGACCTTGCCATGCGCGCAATGACCTACCACGGCGCTCACGATGTGAGAGTCGAGACCGTGCCGGACCCGAAGCTCGAAGCCCCCGATGACATCATTCTGCGTGTGACCGCGACCGCCATTTGCGGCTCCGACTTGCACTTGTACCGAGGCAAGATTCCCACCGTCGAACACGGCGATATCTTCGGCCACGAATTCATGGGCATCGTCGAAGAAACCGGGCCGGAGGTGACGGCGGTACAGCGCGGTGATCGCGTGGTGATTCCGTTCGTGATCGCCTGCGGTGGCTGCTTCTTCTGCCAGATGGAACTCTATGCCGCGTGTGAAACCACCAATCCCGGTCGCGGCGCAATCCTCAACAAAAAGTCCATCACACCGCCAGCGGCGTTGTTCGGCTTCAGCCGCTTGTACGGCGGCATTCCCGGCGGGCAGGCCGAGCTGGTGCGTGTGCCCAAGGCCAACACCGGGCCGTTCAAGGTGCCGGGCACGCTGGCGGACGAAAAGGTGTTGTTCCTCTCGGACATTCTCCCGACCGCCTGGCAAGCAGTGAACAACGCGCAGATCGGCAAGGGCTCGACCGTCGCCATTTACGGTGCCGGCCCGGTCGGCTTGCTCAGTGCGGCCTGCGCGAAAATGCTCGGTGCCGAGCAGATCTTCATGGTCGACCATCACCCGTATCGGCTGGAATACGCGCAGCGCACCTATGGCGTGATTCCGATCAATTTCGATGAGGACGACGATCCGGCCGACACGATCATTCGGCAGACGGCCGGCCATCGCGGCGTCGACGGGGTGATCGATGCGGTGGGGTTCGAAGCCAAGGGCAGCACCACCGAAACGGTACTGGCCACGCTCAAGCTCGAAGGCAGCAGCGGCAAGGCCTTGCGCCAGTGCATCGCCGCCGTACGGCGGGGCGGGGTGGTCAGCGTGCCCGGTGTGTATGCCGGGTTCATTCATGGCTTCCTGTTTGGCGATGCGTTCGACAAGGGCCTGACGTTCAAAATGGGCCAGACCCATGTCCAGCGCTACCTGCCGGAACTACTTGGGCATATCGAAACCGGCGCGCTGCAGCCCGACGCGATCATCACCCACCGGCTCTCACTGGAGCAGGCAGCCGAGGGCTACAAGCTCTTCGACAAGAAACAGGAAAACTGCCGCAAGGTGATCCTCACGCCAGGCAGCAGCGACGTGCCGCTGACGGAAACCGCAGAGACGCCACCGTTGGTGCCCGCCACTTGAGGTGGATCGGCGAGCCCGGCAGGCGCCGGGCTCGCCGATCGTGGGAATGATCACCGCGGCATGCGGTCAACCGGCAATAACTCCAAGAGTGAACGTCATGTCCATCGCCAAGGAAACGGTCGACTATCTGCGCGACCATTCGCTGACCATCACCACGGCGGAATCGTGCACCGCCGGCAACATTGTCATGCTGCTGTCCGAGGTGCCGGGCAGCGGCCAACTGATCGAGAGCGGCTATGTGGTGTATTCACCCCAGGCCAAGCAACGGCTGCTGCACGTCAGCCCGGACACCATCGAAACTTTCAACCTGACCAGTGTTGAAGTCGCGCGCGAAATGGCCGTCGGCGCATTGCGCGACAGCACCGCAAACGTCGCCGTTGCGACCACCGGCATTCTTGGTCCTGACGATGTCGACGGCATTGCCGCCGGCACCGTGTGCTTTGCCTGGGCCTTCCAGCTGGACGGTCAACACGCCGTATTCACACGCCAGCAATGGTTCCCCGGCTCACGTGTGGAGGTGCAGCAAACCGCCTCGGAGTTCGCCTTGCAGCAACTGCCGCACTTCCATCAACGAGCCCTGCGCGGCGAGCGAGGCTGAACCGATGAAAACCGACCGCGATCACCCGGACTTGCAAAGCAGGGACTACCCGGTGCGCGAAGACATGGCTTATCAATCGAAGGTCTGGCGCTTCGAACGGTGCGGCTGGTACGTGCTGGTGTTGTTGGTGGTGCTCGGGCTGCTGGGGTTGTTTTCGCGCGGGGTCATCAGCACGCGGGAAGTCAGCAGTGACGACGGCCACCTGCACGCAGAGTATGAAATGTTCCATCGCAATGGCTCGACCAACGCGATGAAGATCAACCTGAGCGGCAAGCCCGATGCGACGCTGGAACTGGATATCGGTGGCGAGCTGCTGGAGGGCTTCAGCGTCGAAACCCTGCAGCCGCAACCGTTGCGCTCGCGTAATTCGGCGCAGGGCATGCGCCTGTGGTTGCAGGCGGACGGGCAGGGCCAGGCAACGTTGTACCTGACCCTGCGCGGCGACGGCCTTGGGCTGTTTCGCAGTCGCATCGAATCGCCCGGTTCAACTGGCGTTGAGCTGGTTCAATTCATCTTTCCGTAGGTGACGTCATGGATTCCGTTTTACGCGCGGTAGCGATGTATCTGGCCCTGATGGTGCTGTTCAAAATCGCCGGACGCCGTTCCCTGGCCGAGCTGACCACGTTCGATTTCGTCCTGCTGATGATCATCGGCGAAGCCACCCAGCAAGCGCTGCTCGGCGACGATTTTTCGCTGACCAATTCGTTGCTGGTGATCGTCTCGTTGATCGCGATCGACGTCGGTTTTTCGTTGCTCAAACAGCGGTCGGGCTGGGTGTCACGCCTGATCGACGGCGAACCGACAATCATCGTCGAGAATGGCAAGCTGCTGCACCGCCGACTGCGTCATGCACGGCTGGTGGAAGCGGATGTGATGGAAGCGGCGCGTTCGAGCCAGGGTATTGAAACGATCGATCAGATCAAGTTCGCGATCATCGAGCGTAACGGGAAGATATCGGTGATCCGTCAGGATTCCTGAAAACGCTGGCCGCAAACCCAAAGGCTTGCGGCCAGCGACGATAAGATCAGCGACCCGGATTTGACGCCGTGTCGTGACGAATATGTTTAGGCCCGGCCAGCGCCCAGGCGATCAGGCCGAACAGCGGCACAAACACGATCAGTACGATCCACACGCCTTTGTTGCTCGATTTCCCCTCGCTCTTGCGCACCCGATTGATGGCCCACAGCTCGATGAGCACCAGCACTGCCGCCAGTACGATCCACACGGTTTCGATTTGCATAGGCTACCTCCTGATGGTCTATGCGTTAGGTGGTGTGGGGTTAGTTGGGTTCATTTAATTTCACGTTTTGCGATGTTTGCACTTAACCGATTACACGCTAGCTGCCAAAGTTTTTTGTAACGGCTTCACCCATGGTCGGCCGACCTTCAGCGCTATATCCTGCATGCCTGTGGAAATTAGGGAAGAATTGCATGCCATTCAGGGTGATGGTGGTCGGTGGTTACGGAAATTTTGGCAGTATCGTTTGCCAGCATCTGATCTCGATGCCGTCCATCGGTCTGGTGCTGTCGGGGCGTGATTCGCGCAAGTTGCAGGAAAAGGTCGACCAGTTGCAGGCGCAGTCCGGCGCGGTGTGCGAGGGCTGGTGCGGTGATGCGATGGGCGCGGGTTTCAGCGACGCACTGCGCGCGCTGGATATCCAGTTGGTGGTGCACACCGGCGGGCCGTTTCAGGGGCAGTCGTATGCGGTGGCGGAAAGCTGCATCGCGGCCGGCGTGAATTATTGCGACCTTGCCGACTGCCGCACCTTCGTCAATGGCATCGGCGTGCTCGACGCACGGGCGCAACAGGCGGGCGTGGCGATCCTCAGCGGCTGCAGTTCGGTGCCGACGCTGTCGTCAGCGATCATCGACGAGCAACGCCAGCGCTTTTCGCGGATCGACTCGATCGAGCACGGGATTTCCTCGTCGGCGAAAATGCCGGGGCTGTCGACCATCGAAGGCGTGCTGGCTTACGCCGGCAAACCGATCAGGCAACTGAAGAACGGCAAGGTCCATGAAGTCTCCGGCTGGCTCGATCTGACCTTGCGCAAGATGCCGCAACTGGGCACACGCCTGCTGGCCAATGTAGACGTCCCGGACATGGACATCTTCGCCGCTCGCTACGGCGCGCAGACCTTGTGTTTCAAGGCCGGCGCCGGGCTCAAGCTCGGTGGCATTGCCAACGGTCTACTGGCGCAGGCATTGAAACTCGGCCTGGTACGCGACCACGCGCTATGGGCCGCGCGGCTGCACCGTCTGGGCACGCGTTTCGAGCGATTCGGCGACGGCAAAAGTGCGATGTACATCGACGTTAAGGGGCTGAGCCTTGATGGCCGACCGTTGTCGATGACTGCGCAGCTAACCGCCCTCAACGACAAAGGCCCGGAAATCCCCAGCTGCGCTGCCGTCGCACTGGCGAGCAAAATGGCCCAAGGCTACGTACCGTCCGCGGGCGCACGCCCTTGCGTGGGCGAAATCAGCGTTGACGAATACCTGACTGCGATAAACGATCCGCATAACCTGAATCTGTCGGTGCAGTTCTCGGACGGGCAGCGCTGATGCTCTATCTGTGCCTGAAATACCTGCATGTCATTGCGGCGATTTTCCTCTTCGGCTTCGGCATGGGTTCCTACCTCTACCTGATCGCCGCCAGCCGCACGGCCAACCCGCAAGTCATCGCCCACGTCGCGCGCATGGTGGTGCGCTTCGACACCTGGATCACCACGCCGGCAGGCTTTGTGCAGATCATCACTGGCTATGGGCTGCTGCGTGTTTCCGGGTTGCCCATCAGCACCGACTGGATACTGACGTCGCTGATCATATTCGTCTGCGTCGGCGCGTTGTGGCTGCCGGTTCTGCTGCTGCAGAAACGGCTCTGGCAGATGGCCGTGCAGGCGGGTGAGGCGGGCGCCGTCCTCGATGTGCACTTTGCGAACGTGTACCGCGCGTGGTTCTGGATGGGCGTGCTGGGGTTCGCCGGGATGTTTGTCATTGTGCTGATGATGGTGACGAAGATGACGCCGGGTCAGTTGCTGGGTTATTGGCTGTAGCGGTTGAAACCATGTTTTCGAAAACCGCTGTCGGTCATACGGGGCTGGCAAACGCCCAGGTCGGTCCCTAAGAAAATAACGACAGACCCATTCTGCCGATCAAAAAAACCAGCAAAATCAAAAAAAACACCCGAATGAACCCGCTTCCGTAGCGTAGGGCAAGGACCACTCCGGTCACGGAACCCAACATGTTGCACAGGGCGACGACAGCGCCGACGGTCCACAACACATTGCCGGACGGAACAAAAAATAACAGTGCTGCGCCGAATGTCCCCAGGTTGACCAGTTTTGCCGAGGCCGAGGCGTTGAGAAAATCGAATCCAAACACTTTAACGAATACGAAAAGAAGCAGGCTACCGCTACCAGGGCCAAAGACGCCGTCGTAAAAACCAATAAGGCCGCCAAAGAAAACGCCTAATGCGATTTCCCTCGGACCACATTCAATATTTGAACTCGTCAGCCCTAATTTTTTTTCGCAGAACGTATAAATGGCCATGGCTATGAGGATAAAAAAGACAACGAACTCCATGAGTTTTTTCGGCACGATTGAAACGGAGAAGGCGCCAAGAAACGCAAATACAGAAGCCGAGCACACGGTCGGCAGCATCAAGCGCCAAAGGATTTTTATGCGTTTCACATAGCTGAATATGGAAGATAGGTTTCCTGCCAGGACAGCCAGTTTATTGGTACCGAAAACCGTGGCCAGACTTTGCTGGGGCAGCGCATGTAACAGTGCCGGCAACTGAACGAGCCCGCCGCCACCTACCGCAGCATCAATCAAGCCCCCGCAAAAAGCAAAAAAGCCCAGCGCGATCAGAGCTTGCTCAATGGACATAAGGAAAAACTTTTTTTAACTCCAATGGCGACACTCCTTAAAGGCGATTCTTTGTTGTCTGCAATCAGGCGATGTGTATTTGACTATGTAATTGGGGTAATGAATAACGTGTTTGAGGGCTTGCGACAAGTGACTTATAGTGTGCGCATCATTCACTTTTGATGAGTAATGACATGGAGTTGTCTCAGCTGAAGATGTTCAAGACAGTGGCTGATCAAGGAAGCATCGTGCGCGCTGCTGAGTTGTTGCACTGTGTCCCTTCCAACATCACCAACCGGATCAAAGCACTGGAGCGGGAGCTAGGGGTTTCTTTGTTCATCAGGCAAGGCAGGGGGCTAGTCATCAGCCCATCCGGGAGTTTGTTTCTCGGCTACGTTAACAAGATCCTGTCGTTGTGCGCGGAATCACAACGAGTCCTGGACCCATCAGCTGCGCCTTCAGGGATATTGAAAATCGGCGCTATAGAGTCTTCCGCCACGGGCAGATTGCCGAGGCTGTTATCGAAATTTCATCAACTTTATCCAGCCGTGCAAATGCAATTTCGCACAGCAGACTGGTCGCAGTTATCAAACGATGTCGTCAAGCATGAACTGGATGGCGCAATTGTTGCGGTAAGGCCCGATCACCCGGATCTGCATGTTATTGAAATATACGAGGAAGAGTTGGTGCTGATTGCCTCTCCGGCTGCCGGGCGGATAAACAAACCGCAGGATCTGGCTGCGGTCGATATATTCATGTGGCCTGAAGGTTGCCCTTATCGAGGTGCACTGCTTGATTGGCTGAAAAAGCATGGCGTAGAAAGTGCCGTAACCAGTATCGCCAGTTATGGAACTATCCTCGGTTGTGTCAGTGCTGGTGCCGGTGTGTCTTTAGTTCCGAAAGGTATCTTTGAGCAGTTCAAAAGGATCGGCAGCATAAGTGCTTTTACGTTTGATGATTTGCTGCCAGTCACTAACTATTTTATATCGAACAAGAACGTTGAATTGCATCGCGCGAAAGACCGGTTTACCGATCTTTTGAAGGAAGAATTTCGATGCCTGTGACTGCTATTTTTCGCTGAATGGCAGCGGGGTCGTCTGCAGAAAACGCAACTCATGGTCCGCATTGGGCAGCAGGCAGGTGTCGTACTGGCCGAACATCCGATAGCGGTTCAGCGCGATGCGGTCATACGCCCAGTCTCGCAGGCGTCGAGGCAAGACGCGCAGCAGGCGCAGCGGCTGCCAGCGGGCTGGCAATTGGCGGATCACTTCAAGGAACGCATCCGAACGTTCCCAATAATGTCGATCGCGAATCACCGCCATGGTGTCGAACTGGTCCACCGGCAACCCGGCCCACGCCAGCAACGCCTGGCCTTCTGGGGATTGCACGGCGGCCAGGCGCACGCGGCGCTGGTGATCATGGCGAATCAGGAAACGCGCCCAGCCGTTGCAGAGTTTGCAGACACCGTCGAACAGAACCACTGTTTCGCCGGGTTTGAGGAGCGGTGCGGGGGTAGGGCGGGTGTTCGGGGTTGGCATTCCATCAGATTCCAGGGCAGGGCGGTTACCAGCATAGCGCCGCGTTGCATTCCGGTAATAGCAAACATTACGGCATCAGCCGCTTGGCCATGATGATCGTACGCTCCGATTGATAATACTCGTCGCGGATTTTCCTGAAGCCCAGGGAAGCGTAGAACCCTTCTGCTGTGATTGAAGCGGGCACGTTGAGCAAACTCAAGCCTGCGTCCAGAGCCATTGATTCAATGGCGCTGATCAAGTGCCTGCCGATACCCCTTCGTTGATATTGCGGGTCAACAAATACGCTTCGAATAATGTTCTTTTGAAGACTCGCTGTGGCGACGATATGGCCGCCAATTGTCGCGACGATCACCTGGCGCTCAATCAACATACGCAGGACCGCCGGGGCGGAGAAGCCTTGAACCACTTGCTCGATAATGTCGGATGAATAGTCCCGCGCGTTGGACTCTCGAAGTGCGTTGATGATCGTCTTGCTGATGGCCGGCGCATCGCTATCCGATGCGTTTCGAATCTGCACATCCACTCGCATCGCTCCTCTTACAGTGTCGGCCGTGTAGCACGGGCGACTTATCCCAGCATATTCCATGTCCGTATAGTTCTGGCCCGATTATCTCTCGGCACATACAACCGAACTCAGCAGGTCAACATCATCGCTGAATCACCCGCAACGGGAGCAAACATGAACGCCACTGTAATCCCCGAAGGTTTCACGCTGTTCAGCCGCAGCAGTCCATTGCTCGATTTGCTGGGGCCGATCCATGCACGCGGCAGTGGTCTGCAACTGGAACTCGGATTGTTGACCGACGCCAGGCACGCCAACGGCCGTGGCACGTTGCATGGCGGTGTGTTGGCGACGCTGGCCGATGTCGGTATGGGCTACGCCATGGCGTTTTCCAGCGACCCTCCGCAGCCGTTGATCACGGCGAGCATGACTCTGGATTATCTCGGTGCCGTGCAAATCAATGAATGGCTGGAGGTGCGCCTCGAGCATTCGAAAAAAGGTCGGCAACTGGCGTTCGCAGCGGTCAGCCTGCATGTCGGAGAGCGCACGGTGGCGCGCGCCAGTGCGGTGTTTGCTGTGCCTGTGAGCTGAACGCGTGTTTGCGCTGCGCGGTCATTGAAATTACGGACGTCATATTTACAGGTGTAAATTATTATGATCATAATGCTGCGCCCTCGGTGCAGTCGTTGGCTGCCGTCCTGGATTGCGCGCGAGGGTGTTTGATACAACCGGGACCCCAAATGGATCGGGGCATTTTTCTCCCCATCCACTTCGGATACAGCCATGCACACATCCACTCGTTCCAGCGTATTGCTCGCACTCCTGATCGGGCTTTGCGGCCTCGGGGAAATTTCCACGCAGTTGCTGATTCCCAGCTTGCGCGAACTCGAGTCAGGCCTTGGCGCTGCACCGGGTGCGTCATTGGCGGCGTTGTCTATGTTTGTCGCCGCTTTTGGCCTGGGCCAGTTGTTTTTCGGCCCGCTTTCGGATCGCCTCGGTCGGCGCCCGCTATTGCTCGCTGGCGTTGCGACTTACGTGCTGGCTTCGCTGTGGATGGCGTATGCGCAGAGCATGGACGAGTTCATCGTCGGCCGTGCTCTGCAGGGGCTGGGCGCCTGCGCAGCGCTGGTGGTGGCGCGCAGCATTGTGCGCGATGTGTGGAAAGAGCGCGCCGGACCGATCATGGCCATCACGGTGATCGGCATGCTCAGCACCATCATGCTCTCACCCGTCATTGGCGGGTTGATCGCGACCCACGCCGGCGGCTGGCGCGCGGTGGTCATGGCGACGGTATTGTTCGGCGCACTGGCGCTGATCGCCTCGCTGTTTTTCAAGGAAACCCATCTGCAGCGTGACCCGCAAGCCGGGCGCTTGAAAACGTTGATGGGCAATTACGCGGCGCTGCTCAAAGGCTCGTCCGTGCGCAGTTTTTCCGTTGCCATCGCCTGCACCTACGGCGCGATGTTCAGCTTTATCGCCGGCTCATCGCGGGTGTTCGTGGGCCAGCTCGGCTTGAGTCCGACCCAGTATGGGCTGCTGTTTGGCGGCATTGTTTCAGGGTTGATTGCCGGTGCTGTCTACACCAACCGCACCATCATCAAGTCCGGTCCGGAAAAGATCGTTGCCCTCGGCACCGGCCTGGTCGCGGCAGGCGCCAGTCTTTCGTTCATCATTCACCAGTTCGCTGGCCCATCGGTAACCGGTCTGATGCTGCCACAGGTCTTGCTGACGCTGGGAGCGGGCATGGTACTGCCCGGTTCGGTTGCCGGCGCGGTGATTCCCAATCCGACCCGCGCCGGGCTGGCGGCAGGTTTCATCGGCTTCGCGCAGATGGCCGGCGCGACCGTTGCCGGTTTGCTACTCAGTCGCCTGCAGGACGGCTCCGCCTTTGCAATGGTCGCGCTGAATGCCGCGTTCGCCATCGCCGGTTTCGTGATATTCCGCATAATGCTTGCGCGTAAACCTCGCGCCGCGAAGCTCGCACTGGGCGAGTAAGGCGAGCTGTTAGTCGCTCACGCCAGGCTCCGCGCACTGCTGATATCTTTCGACGGCGGCGAGCCGAACTGGCGGCTGTACTCACGGCTGAATTGCGAGGGGCTTTCATAGCCAACGCGATAACAGGCACTCGCCACGTCCAGCCCCTCACCGAGCATCAGCCGGCGGGCCTCCTGCAGGCGCAGTTGCTTCTGGTATTGCAGCGGGCTCATCGCGGTCATGGCCTTGAAGCGGTGATGCAAAGTTGAGCTGCCGAGGTTGGCGATGCGCGCCAGTTCCTCGATGCGCAGCGGCTGGGTGTAATGGCTGTTCAGCCAGTCGATCGCCCGCGACACGCGGCGCGCTTGCGAATCACCCATGGCCAGTTCATACAGGCGACGCCCGTGGACGCCGCGCAGCAGGCGGTAGTACATCTCGCGCAAGGCCAGCGGTGCGAGCATGCCGATGTCGCGCGGGGTCTCCAGCAGACGCACCAAACGCAGCACGGTTTCCAGCAGCGGCACGTCGATGGTTTCCAGAAACATCCCACGCTCGGGCTCGTTCGGCACGCCTGTCGGCGGCGCATCGGCGATCACCTGCGCAAGATCGGTGGCTTCGAAATCCAGACGAATACACAGATAAGGCGCCAGCGGGCTCGCCTGCAAGACACGACCGGACACCGGCAATGTGACCGACACCACCAGGTAATTCAGCGGGTCGTACCGGTAGCAGTCCTCGCCGAGGCCGACTTCCTTTCGCCCCTGCAGAATCAGGCACAGCGCCGGTTTGTGCACGGTGTGGATCAGCTCGGTGGGCTGGTCCATGCGAATCACGTGCAGCGGCGCGATAGCGGTCTCGTAGATCCCCGGCTCGGCAAAGCGCTGGGTCAGCGCACGGATCAGTTCGGTGCGATAGAGGGCGGTGTTTTGCAAAAGGGAAGCATCGCTCGGTTGCATGTCAAACACTCGTAAAGATTGAGGAACGTCTGCCCGGCAATGTTCAGGCAGACGGTCAGGCCCCGGCTTCATCCGTTCGCTCATTGCCGGTAGAGAATCATGCCGGCGTGATAGAGCGCATCGTCACGAAAATGCCCGTCAGCGGTAAACCCGGTGTCGTCCCAATACTGGATATAGTCGCCCGACAACACATAGCGGCCCTGATAGGCACTGCTTTTTTTACCACGGGCTTCGTCATAGCGACCAGTGTCCAGAAGCTGATGACGGATGAAGCCATCAGCCGTCACCCACATACCGACATAGCGGTTTTCTTCAGTGGTTTGTTTAGCGCGTTTCATAAGAATTGCTCCTCATTTCGTCTGTGGCCGTCCGTGGCCCGTCGGTGCGTCCGTTGCTGATGTTCAGGTTACGTAGCGGGGAGGGCGCGGCGTTAGACCGATGCTGCCGCAGATCTGCCTGATCCTGCTTTGCCTGCGCTTGGCGCTGGTTCAGCCAGCGGTGACGGTCATGCCGCCATCGGCCATGACCACCGCGCCGACCATGAAACTGGCACGGTCCGAGGCGATGAACGCGACCACTTCAGCGATTTCCTCGGGCTGCGCGGCGCGGCCGATGGGCGCGTTTTCACCGTGTTGTGCGAGGAAAGCGGGGCCATCGTCGACCACGTCGTTGAGAATGTTGGTCACCACATCACCGACGCCGACCGCATTGACGCGGATGCCATGGCCGATCACTTCCAGGGCCAGGGTGCGGGTCAGTTGTGCCAGTGCGCCTTTCGAGGCGGTGTAGGCGGCGATGGTCGGGAAGGCGAAATACGACGCATAGGAGGCGATGTTGACGATTGCACCGGACTTGTTCGGGATCATCGCTTTGACCGCTTCGCGGCTGTGCAGAAAAGCAGCGGTGGCGTTAACCGCTTGAATGCGTTCCCAGTCGTCGCGGGTCATGTCGACCACCAGTTTGTTGATGATGATCCCGGCGTTGTTGACCAGAATATCCAGGCGGCCGAACTGCTCAACGGCCAGGGCTACCGCACGTTCGGCGGCGCCGTCCTCAGTGATGTCGGCCACCAGCGGCACCAGGCCGGGGCGGGCCAGTTCCTGCACGGCGGGGTTGAGGTCTTCGGCAATGACTTTGGCGCCACGTGCGTGCAGCAACAAGGCGATCGCCTTGCCAATGCCGCTGGCCGCGCCGGTTACCAGGGCCACTTTGCCCATCACTTCGTTTGGTGTGCTGTTGTTGATCTCGCTCATGATGTTCTCCACGTTGTGATCCAGTCAGGATTGCCTTGCCAGCAACGTTTGGCGCTGGCGACGGTTCAACTGTCTCGCAATGTGCGGGTGACAACTTTCGCGGGCTTGCCGCGGCTGTCGGAGTTTTGCGCCAAAATATGCTCAAGGCTGGGTTATTGTCAGGTTTCGTGACCACGGAAATGAAAGGGCCGTTTCATGGCGAATACCGATCAGATACGCATATCCGGGGAGTCCATGGCTGATTACCTGCCGGGCGAACCCCTCGCGCTGACTTCGCGGCCGCAAATTGACGATGTCGTGATTCAGCTGTTCAGCCATCGCAGTATCGATGAGCCGATCACGGTGCCGGCGGTGGTAGAGCCGTTGCTGGTGTTGGTTCTGGCAGGCGCGGCGAGGGTGGAGGAACGGGCGCTGGGTGGTGAATGGGAGGCGACTGAGGTCAGCTCGGGCGACTTTTTTCTGACTCAATCGAAGGAGCCTTACGAAATGCGCTGGCAGACCCGCGATGGCGAAACCTTCGAAGTCATGCACCTTTATCTGGGCTTGCCGCTGATCGAACGGGCGTCGCGCGAGCTGTCCGGGCAGGCCAGCGCGCTGCTGCGTTTGCGCGATGTTTCGGGCGCGCGCGATTTGCACATCGCGTTTGTCCTGCAGCAATTGCGCAGCGAACTGATCGAGCAACGCACGTCCAGCGCACTGTTCGCCCAGTCGCTATCCCAGGCGCTCGCCGTGCACCTGCTGCGCACCTATCCGGCCGAGACCGAGTCCGGCCGTCGGGTCAATGCGCTGCAAGCCTACAAACTGCGCAAAGTCACCGACGCGATGACGGCGCATCTGGACGACGAATTCAGCCTGGCAACTTTGGCCGCGCTCGCCGAGCTCAGCGAATACCACTTCAGCCGCCTGTTCAAACGCGCCACCGGTCTGGCGCCGTCACAATATTTCATCCGTTTGCGCATGGCCCGTGCGCGGCAACTGTTGCTCGAGTCGCAGCGCAGCGTAATCGACATCGGTCTGGAGGTCGGCTATTCCAGCGCCAGTCATTTCTCGCAGGTGTTTCGTCGTGAAGTGGGCGTCACGCCCAGCGAATTTCGCGGTGCCTGAAGAGGTGGCGTCGATAAATCATCACCGCGCACTCAGACACGAATAGGCAAACCTCACGCAGCTTTCGGCACGCGCTCACCAGGCCTGCGCGCTTAACCTTTTCGACGTACCCAGCCAACACCCGCACCCCGCGGCGCGGCTGATTTCCCATGCACAGAGCAGGAGAAACGGATATGTCGAACATCCACAACAAAGTCGTATTGATCACCGGCGCCAGCAGCGGTATCGGTGAAGCCGCCGCGCGACTCATCGCAGCCAAAGGCGCCCACGTTGTACTCGGTGCCCGCCGCACCGAACGTCTGGAAAAACTGGTGGGCGAGATCCGCAGCGAAGGCGGCTCCGCCAGCGCCCGCGCACTCGACGTTACTGACATGAACTCGATGCAGGCCTTCGTTGAATTCGCCCAGGCGCAGCACGGCAAGGTCGACGTGATCATCAACAACGCCGGGGTCATGCCGCTGTCGCCCCTGGCGGCGCTGAAGGTCGATGAATGGAACCAGATGCTCGACGTCAATGTGCGTGGCGTGCTGCACGGTATCGCCGCGGTGTTGCCGGGGATGGAAGCGCAAGGCTTCGGTCAGGTCATCAACATTTCTTCGATTGGCGGCCTCGCCGTATCACCGACCGCCGCCGTGTATTGCGCGACCAAATTCGCAGTCAGGGCGATCTCCGATGGCCTGCGCCAGGAAACGGACAAGATCCGCGTGACCGTGGTTTGCCCAGGCGTGGTCGAATCCGAGCTGGCCGATTCGATTTCCGATGAGGTAGCGCGTGAGGAAATGCGCGCGTTCCGCAGCGTAGCGCTGGGTGCCGACGCGATTGCGCGAGCGTTGGTTTACGCGATTGACCAGCCTGACGATGTGGATGTCAGTGAGATTGTCGTGCGGCCGGTGGCCAGTCCGCATTGATGGGTTGAGAAAAATCGCCGGTCCCAGGCTGGACCGGCAATTCCAGTTTCAACGTTCCTAACGCATCTGCAAAATAATCGGACTGCTGCTCGCCGGATCCGTGTGTTCGCGCAGTTTGCCGACCGACGCGGTATCGACCGCGCTGGCCTGATTGCCCCAGGTACTGCGCATGAACGTCAGGACTTCGGCGATCTGCTGATCCGACAGTTGTTCGCGGAACGCCGGCATGCGATAGGCGTCCGGTACGCCGGCGGCGACGACACGCTGCGAGCCGTTGAGGGTGATATTGATCGCGGATGCCTGTTCCTTCGCCAGCGCCGAAGTGGCACCCGCCAGCGGCGGCATCCATTCGGCCTGGCCCTTGCCGTCGACACCGTGGCAAGACGCGCAGCGCGTTACGTACGTATGCGCGCCGGGGCTGTCCAGGCTTGGCGCGGCAGAGGCCTGCTGATATTGCCAGGGCGGACCATCACGTTGCGGGTCGCCGGGCAGCGATTTCAGGTAATGGGCGATGGCGCTCAGATCCTCGTCGCTCATGAACTGCGTGGAGTTGTTGAACGCTTCGGTCATCGAGCCGTAAACCACCGCATGGCGGTTGCGCCCGGTCTTGAGGAACTGGACGATTTCCGCCTCGTTCCAGCGGCCCAGTCCGGTGTTGTGATCATCGCGCAAACTTGGTGCGTACCAGCCATCGAGCAGTGCGCCGGCGAGGTACGGTTTGCCCGATTCATCGAGCGCTTTCTCGTTGAAGGCCAGTCCGCGTGGCGTGTGACAGCTGCCGCAATGCCCGGCGCCCTGGACCAGATAGGCGCCACGGTTCCACTGTGCATCCTGCGAGGGTTTGCTGGCGTAAGGTTCGGCGTCGACAAACACGCCGTTCCACATCGCAATCGGCCAGCGCAGGTTCAGCGGCCAGGGGATCGAACTCGGCTGGTTGGCCTGCTTGACCGGTGCCACGCCTTTCATGAAAAACCCATACAGCGCACGCACGTCGTCATCACTGAGCTTGGCATACGAGGGATACGGCATCGCCGGGTACAGACGCCGACCACCCGGCGCTACGCCATGGCGTACGGCGCGGTCAAAATCGGCGAGGCTGTAGCGGCCAATCCCGGTATCTGCGTCCGGGGTGATGTTGGTCGCATGGATCACGCCCAGCGGTGTGGCCATTTCCAGGCCCCCGGCGAACGGCGCGCCGCCTGGTACGCTGTGGCAGGCCACGCAGTCGCTGAGGCGGGCGACGTATTCGCCGCGGGTGACCAGCCCGGGGTCGATATCGGCCACGCTGAACGGTGGCTTTTCCAGGGGCGAGACGGGCTCACGGGTGACATACCAGGCCAGCAGGCCTGCCGCGATCAGACACGGCACGGCCAGCCAGCCAGCGGTTCTTGCGAATCGGCTGTTGTTCATAAACGCTCCGGCGCTGATCAGGCGAAAGTGTGACGGCTCATGGGCAGGCTGCGAATTCGCTGCCCGGTCAATGCGGCCACCGCGTTGGCCACGGCGGGCGCGACGGCCGGCAGTGGCGGTTCACCGATGCCGCCCATTTTTTCCCCGCTTTCGACCACCCGCACATGCACCCTGGCCATGCGCGCAGGCGCCAGGATCGGATACAGGTCGTAATTGCGCGCACGCGGTTTGCCATCAAGCCACACGGCTTCTTCGACCAGCGTCTGCGAGAGCCCCAGCGCCACGGCGCCATTGACCTGCGCCTCGACAATCGCCGGATTGACGATGCTGCCAGGGTCGATGGCCTGCCAGATGTCGTGCACCTTGACCTGGCCGTTTTCGATCGACACCTCGGCAATCACCGCCGTCTCGGTGCCGAACGGTGATGCCATCGCCACACCTCGCGCGCGCCGGCTGCCATCCTCGGCAGTAAACGGTCCGCGTTTCCAGCCGCCCGACAATTCGGCCACCGCTTGCAACAGGGTGGTCAGCCGAGCGTTGTCACGCAGCAGGTGCAGGCGCAAGTCGAACGGGTCCTTGCCGCCCTTGTCGGCCAGTTCGTCGAGGAACGATTCATAGAAAAAGTCGTTGAGCGAATTGCCCACCGAACGCCAGTAACCGAGCATGGCCGGGCCTTTGACGTAGATCTGCGCGATGCGCTTGTTGGCGATCGCATAGGACTTGCCGGACAAGCCTTCCAGCGCCGTCGGATCAAGCTTTTCGCCTTGCTTGCCGGCGATGGCTTCGGTGGGGCCTTCGGTGGCGCTAACGGCTTCGATTGCCAGCGGCCAGCCGTCGTTATCCAACGCACCGCGGAAGTTGACCGCCGCCACCGGGCGCAGCACGTCACGCAGGAATTCCTCTTCGCGGCTCCAGATCAGTTTGACCGGACGCCCGACCGCCTTCGCCAGCTCGATTGCCTGCGGGTACGGACTGGCCGAGTCGTAGAGAAAATGGCGACCGAAGAACCCGCCCAACAACGGCGAGTGCAGGGTGATTTGTTCAAGTTCGAGACCGGTGCGTTTGGCGATGTCGGCGCGATACAAGTCAGGTGCCTGATTCGGCAACCAGACTTCCAGCGAGCCATCGGCATTGAAGCGCGCCAGCGCGGACGGCGGTTCGAGTTGCGCGTGATTGAGGTACTGGTTGTGATACGTCGCATCGATGCGGGTTTTCGCGTTGGCCAGACTCGCGGCCACGTCACCCTCGTTTTCATCGTCACGGGCCGGGCCTTTTTCCGCCGCCAGACGCTTGAAATACGCATCGCTGGAAAAGTCCGCCGGCATTGCGCGGACCGGGCTGTCGGCGCCCGGTTCCTGCCAGTCGACCTGGATCGCCTCGACCGCGCGTTTGGCGTGCCACCAACGCTCGGCGAGCACCGCCACGGCGCCGGGCAGGCGGTGCACCGAGTGCACGCCTTTCATCGCCTTGACCTGCTCTTCGTTGCGCAGACTGCCCACGGTCATGCCCAGACGCGGCGCGTGCTGAACGGCGGCGTGGAGCATGTCGTCGACCTTCAGATCGATGCAGTAGAGCGCCTTGCCGGTGGATTTGTCGTAAGCGTCGATGCGCTTGACCGGCTTGCCGATCCAGCGGAATTGGCTTGGATCGCGCAGCTTGACGCTGGCCGGGTCGGGCACGGGCAGGTCCATTGCGCGTTCGGCCAACTCACCGTAGGTCAGCGAGCGGCCGGATGCGGCGTGCAGCACTTTGCCCGGCTCTGTGCTCAGTTCACTCACCGGCACGCCGAGCCGTTCGGCGCCCGCTTGCAGAAGCATGGCGCGGGCGAGGGCGCCGAGGCGGCGCATCACCGGATAGCTCATGCGCACCGACATGCTGCCGCCGGTAATGCGCATGCCGTTGTCCATCACCACATACGCTTCGCCGGGCGGCGCGGCTTCGACCAGAAATGTCGACGGGTCGGCGTCGAGTTCTTCGCCAACAATCTGCGCCATCGCCGTGAAGGTGCCTTGGCCACCTTCCATGAACGGGCACATCAGGCGCACGCGGTTGTCCGGGCGGATCTCCAGAAACGCCGGCACTTGCGTACCGCGTTCGCTGGTCGTGGCCGCTGCTGCAGCAGCAAACGCCCGGGGCGCGCCGAGTGGCAGACCGAAGCCCAGCACCAGCGCGCCGACGGCGGTGCCGGTGAGAAAGCGGCGGCGTGAAAGATTGATCGGCGTCGTCAGGTCAGGCAACGAGGATTGTGCAGTGGTTTCGCTGGAAACTTTCATCAGGCGTCCCTCTTGCCAGCCAGCTCATGCACCGCGGCATGAATGGCGTTGTAAGTGCCGCAGCGACACAGATTGACCATCGCCGCTTCGATCTGCGCATCGCTGGGCGCGGGGTTGTGCTTGAGCAGCGCGGTCGCGGCCATGACCTGGCCGGACTGGCAATAACCGCATTGCGCCACTTGCAATTCGACCCAGGTCGCGACCACACGCTTGCCCACCTCGTCCGACTCGATGGCTTCAATGGTGGTGATGTTGCGGCCAACCACACCGGCCACCGGCGTGACGCACGAGCGCACCACATTGCCGTCGACCAGCACCGAGCAGGCGCCGCACTGGGCCAGGCCGCAGCCATATTTGGTGCCGGTCATGCCGAGGTCATCGCGCAGCACCCAGAGCAAGGGCGTATCGGCGTCGGCATCGACCTGAACGGTCTTCTGGTTGATTCGTAGTTCCATGGGTTCACCCGCCTGATCATCGGTTGACGTGCAGTTTTTATAAGCATCGGGCGCCGCGCCGCGTGAGCGTGTTTTTCGCTGAGGCTGGCGCGCTGTGAAATCCGCCTCGCGTGCGTCCTGGCGCGGTTGCGCTTGTTGATCGGACTCTATGGCCTAGCGCGTGCGTTGGGTATCCACGGCGGTGCAAGTCCAGAGGATCAGGCAAGCATTCAAGAGGATTGCGCTAGAGAGGAGGGCAATGGGTCGTGAGAATGTGTCGAACTGTTACGGCGGAACTGGCAAAAGTGCAGAGCGATCAGTGAGAGGAATTTCGACATGATTGAACGCGGGGCCCGGACCACCGGGTGGCGTAATCTTGCGGCCATGCTGGCCTGTGCTGCGCTGTCTCTCTCGCTCATGGCGCAAGGCGCAGCACTTGACCCGCCTGCGGAGCAACCCGTTGCAAGCACAAGGAAGTCTTCCATGCCCAGCCACGCTCATGCATTGCCCAGACTCAAGCTCGGATTTGCCGGGGGGGAGGCCGTGGTGGAATTGAACGACAACACGGTTACGCGCGACCTCATGTCGATGTTGCCGATGACGTTGCAGTTCAGCGATTACAACCGGGTCGAGAAGATCGCCTATCCCCCGCGCAAGCTCAAGACGACCGCCGCGCCGTTCGGATTGAAACCCGCCGTCGGCGATTTTGCGCTTTATGCGCCATGGGGCAATCTGGTGGTGTACTACCGCGAATTCGAGAGCTCCAGCGAGCTGGTGCACTTGGGCCGCTTTGTCTCAGGGCTTGAGCAGCTTGCGGCAATGGACGGGAAGTTCAGCGTCACTTTGCAAGCGGTGGATTGAGCGATGCCGCCCCGATACCGGGGCGGCAACTCCCGGTTTGTCAGCGTTGCGCATCACCCTGCGCAACCATTGCCCGCCATTGCTGCACGCTTGGCCGTTCCTGCACCCGCGCATGCCAGGCCTTCAACGCCACACATTCATCAGGCACCTGCAGTTCAACCAGCGCCGCGAAAATCATCCCGCCCAGCACGGCAATGTCGGCCATGGAAAAATCCTCGCCGGCAACATAAGGCTGATCGCGCAGAACGTTATCGAAGTAGTGCATGCCGCGCACGGCCTTGTCGCGCATGCGCAGGCCCCACTCGGCGTTCTGATACAGCTCGACCTCTGGGCCGAGGCCTGGTGTTGCGTGGTGGAAGTACACGCTGACCGCATCGAGAAATTCGATCTCGGCGCGTTTGGTCATCATGTGGATCAGGCCTTTTTCCACCGGCGTGCGACCGGTAAGCGTCGGGTTGTCATCGAGGCTGTCGAGGTACTGAGTGATCGCCGTGCACTCGGCGATCAGCGTGCCGTCCTGCAGCTCCAGCAACGGCAGCGTGCCGGAGTAGTTGAGGCGCAGGAATTCAGCGTGCTTGTGCTCGCCGGTCCACAGGTTGACCGACACGAACTCGATGCGCGACAGCAGCGATTTTTCTGCCAGCGCAATGCGCACACGGGCCGGGTAGGGGCCGTTGTACCAATCGTGAATTTTCATCATCGGTAGCGAAGAAGGGTCGATCACAGCATTGGAATAAGTCATTCGGGTTACCTGCCTGTCAGTTGGTAGGTCGAAGATTGCGGCTAATTTTGCTGGGCGTCAACCCCTACCTTCCAATTGGCAGGTAATCATTCTGAGCGTACACTCCACGCCATGATCGAACGCATTGAGGACATTAGAAATGAGTGTGAACGCGCGCGAAGCGATACTTGAAGCGGCTAAAACCGCCGCACAGCTGCATGGCTACAGCGGCATCAATTTCCGTAGCATCGGTGAAGTGGTGGGCATCAAGAATGCCAGCATCTACTACCACTTCCCGAGCAAGGCCGATCTGGGCGCCGCCGTCGCCGAGCGCTATTGGCAGGACGCGGCGCAAGTGCTCGAAGGTATTCGCCAGGCCAATCCCGATGCGCAGCGCTGCCTGACGCTGTATCCGTCGATCTTCCGCACCTCGCTGGAAAGCGGCAACCGGCTGTGCCTGGCGAGCTTCATGGCCGCCGAATACCAAGACCTGCCAGATGAGGTCAAGGAGCAGGTCAAACGGTTTGCCGAGGCGAATATCGAGTGGCTGACCGAGGTGCTGGTCAGCGCTGGCTCGGCGGATGAAGAACGCTGTAAGGCGCGTGCCCGGGCGATTTACGCGGCGGTGGCCGGTGCGCAATTGATTGCGCGCAGTCGGGGAGATATTGGGTTGTTTGACGAGTTGATCGGCAGTTATGTCGAGGCGGGGTTGATCGGCGAGTTATGACGCAGTTCTCGCGCTGGCGACTATAGTCTTCAGGGATAAATTGGCCACTGGGCTTAATTGATTTGTGTCTGAAGGGAATCTCATGAAGCCACGCGCCACAATTACTCTTTTCGCCGCCGCCGTTTGTGCGGCTTCTGTGCAGGCTGCTGAGCCGGCAGGCAAGCAAGACGCCGTAACCGTAACGGTCGACAACTTCGTCAGGGCAGAAACCGATCTCTACCTCGGTTCACTGGCGAAACAAGGTGGTCTGGGCAAACTGCTGCACCGCCGGGAAGTGGCTTCGATCGAACATCAAACCGTGATCCGCCTGAACCGCGACACGCTGTACACCTCGGGTGTTTTCGACCTCGACGCAGGGCCGGTGACCATCACCTTGCCCGACGCCGGCAAGCGCTTCATGTCGCTGCAGGTCATTAACGAAGATCACTACACGCCAGATGTTTTCTACGGTGCCGGCAGCCACACGCTCACCCGTGAAAACGTCGGCACGCGCTATGTCGCCACCGCGATGCGGGTGCTGGTCAATCCAAGCGATCCGGCGGACGTCAAGCAAGTCCACGCGCTGCAGGACGCCATCAGCGTCAGCCAGAAAAGCCCGGGCGCACTCGAGCTTCCGCACTGGGATCCGGCGAGCCAGAAGAAAGTTCGCGATGCGCTGCTGGTGTTGTCCACTACCATTCCCGACTTCAAGAAAGCCTTCGGCACCCAGGAAGAGGTGGACCCCGTCCGCCACCTGATCGGCTCAGCCGCCGCGTGGGGCGGCAACCCGGATGCGGACGCCACGTACCTTAACGTCACCCCGGCCAATAACGATGGCAAAACCGTTTACCGGCTCACGGTCAAAGACGTTCCGGTCGACGGTTTCTGGTCGATCAGCCTGTATAACGCCGAGGGTTACTACGTCAAAAACGCAGCGAACGCTTACACGCTGAACAACCTCACCGCCCAGCGCGCCAGCGACGGCTCCATCACTGTTCAATTTGGTGGATGCGAAGCCAAGGTGCCGAACTGCCTGCCGATCATGAAGGGCTGGAATTACACGGTGCGTCTGTATCGGCCTCGGGCGGAAATCCTTACCGGGGGCTGGAAGTTTCCCGAGGCTGCGCCGTTGAACTGAGGGAGTTGGTGCAATGAACGTTGGAGCGCAAACCGGGGGGCCATCCCCGGTTTAGCGATTAAATTCCGGCAACCGTCTCCCGCACGAAATCCTCATACGTGCGCAACGGGTAGCCGATGATCGATTCCAGTCGGCGTTCAGCGCCTTCGCTCGCCCGCATGCCGAATGCCTGAATCCCCGACATCATCAAGCGCATGTCATACGCCAGCCACGCGGGGCCGTAGGTTGCCAGTTGCGCTTCGAACGCGGCCACATCATCGCCGCCGTAAGTGATCTGGCGACGCAGCGCCGAACTCCACACCTGCGCTACCGATTCGCCGGTGAGCGGTTGTGGCCCGACCAATTGCAGCGTAATACGCTCCAGCGCCGCGGGTGCCTGATCACGGCGCAGCAACTCGGCGACGGCGACGTCGGCGATGTCCCGGGCGTCGATCATCGCGACGCCAGCCGAACCGATGGGCATCGGGTAGAGGGCGTAGTTCTCGATGGTTTGCTGCACCATCAGATCGTTCTGCATGAAGTAGGCCGGGCGCAGAATGGTCGCCGGCAGGTCGAGGCTTTCGATCATCCGTTCAACGGCCCATTTGCCGGTAAAGTGCGGCACATTGGTGAAGCGGTCGGCATGAATCACCGAGAGGTAAACGATGCGTTCGATCCCGGCTTCCCGAGCGAGGTTCAGCGTGATCAGCGCTTGCGTGACCTCATCGGGCGTCACCGCATTCAGCAGAAACAGGGTACGCACCGGTGCCAATGCAGCGCGCATCGACGGCACATCGGTGAGGTCGGCGACCACTTCCGTCACGCCCGCCGGGAACGCGCGCTTGCCCGCCTGGCGCACCAGGGCGTGGACCTCGGCGCCGGCCTCAACAAGGCCCGCGGTAACCAATGAACCAATGGTGCCCGTGGCACCGATAACCAGAATGCTCATGTTCAATCTCCTGCGTTAAGAATCTGTCGATGAGCAGAAGATAAGGTGTTGCGCCGATAAAGCGCAGACACCAATATGCGGACACTTCGTTTCAAAAGTGGAACACCATGAACCTCAACGCCCTGATCGATTTCATGCTCATCGCCACCAATGAAGGGCTCGGCAAGGCGAGCCGGGCGAGCGGCACGTCCAAGGCGACCCTGTCGCGGCGCATCGCAGACCTTGAGGAACAGCTCGGCGTCAGGCTCATCGAACGCAGCGCCCGCGGCCTCAAACTCACCGAGGCCGGCGCACTGCTGATGGGTCGCGCCGAAGGCCCGCTGAGCGAGCTGAGCGAAGCCCTGTGCGCAGTCCGCGAGGGCGTCGCGACACCGCGCGGCCGCCTGCGCATCGCCGCCCCCGTGCTGTTCTCGCAACTGGCGATGGGCCGCCTCAGCGCCGAGTTCTGCGCGCTCTATCCTGAAGTGGAAATCGAAGTCATCGCGGACGATCGCCAAGTCGATCTCATCGAAGAACGCTTCGACATCGCCATCCGCGTCAACCCCAAACCCGACAGCAGCCTGGTCGGCCGCTGCTTCGTCAAAGACCGCCTGGTGGTAGTCGCCGCGCCCGAACTGGCGAAACCGTTGCCGGGCACCATCAGCCACGTGCCAGCCGTTGTCACGACGACTTTCCAACCAACACACTGGCGCCTCGATGATGGCGTGCTGGAGTTGGAGCCGGTTGTGAAGATGCGCTTTTCCTCGCTATTGATGGTTCGCGATGCGGCCATTGCGGGCGCGGGCGTGGCGCTGATTCCGCAGTCCATTGCCGGGGCGCAACTGGCGCGGGGGGAGTTGGTGCAGTGGGGCGTGGTAACGGGGGTAGAACCTGAGTTGTGGGTGCTGCACACGTCGAGGCGATTGGCGGCGCCGAAGGTGAGGGCGTTTGTGGATTTTTTGTGTGGGCGGTATGTGGATGGGGCGTTGGTGTTGAGGGGGTAGGGTGGCGAGAATGGTCGCAGGTTTTTCAAGACCCCCTTCATTCACATTTGCGACGGTCACCTGAATTTGGACGGTTAAGCCAAAAACTGGGCCCTATGAATCGGGCTCTCTATACTGGCCTTTCAGGATGATCAATAGAGCGCAAAATATGCCCAATCAAAATTCCCCAGTCACTTTGGTCCTGGCTAAACAAAGCGACTTGGACAATCTTGTAGCTATCCGGATTGAGGCTATGCGCGAAAGTCTGGAGCGTGTTGGGCGATTTGATCCGGTGCGTGCGCGTGAGCGGTTTCTTAGCGGTTTTGAAGCTCGCAACACGCACTACATCGAGGTATCTGGAGAGAGGGTTGGTTTTGTAGTGGTCAAGCATAACCACAATGAAATCTTGCTCGACCACTTATATGTGAGACCGAGCGCGCAAGGATCGGGTATAGGCTCTGTCGTTCTCACTCAGATTTTCAAAGTGGCGGATGCGGCTGCGCTCCCCATCAAAGTTGGTGCTCTCAAAGAAAGCGCTTCGAATCGCTTTTATATCCGCCACGGCTTCCAGTTCGTCGAAAGCAGTGAATTCGATAATTATTATTTGCGTCAGAGCGTTCCGGCGGCTGGATCCGGGGCTCGTAGATAATTCATAAAGTTATTGGACGGAGTTGATAAATAGAATGGGACCGAAAACCGAGGAACTGATCAGCGTTCTTGAGCAGCTCGCAACTCTGCTTGAAAACGATGGAGATACCCATTGGAGTCTGTGGATGCGAAAGGCACAGGCACGTCTGCTCGACTCTGATTATTCCGGGATTACCTACTTGTTATCGGCCTATGGAGGCATGGGTTCATTCAATGATCTCGCTCTCGGACAGAGCTATGACGCTGGCGTGTTTTCCTGGAAGCCCGGCCACGTTGAGTTGAACCAAAGATTCGATAAATTACGCAGTGATGCTGCGCAGCTCGCCGATGCCATAAAGCGCTCGCAAGGCTGAGAGCTTTTCACCGCCTGACCGTTGGCCTGATTTCTTCGTTCGAGCTCGACTTGTAACGTCCCCAATCGTCCACCCATCGCCGAGGGAGTCGAGCAGTGATGCGCCGTAAGTCGTTCGAAATTTACCGCTGCATAGGCGCAAGCGGCCCCACGAACATCACCTTTAGCCGATCCTTTCCGATGACGCGAGCCAACTCGGCGATGACGCAATACATGAATATCAGCGTGATGAGCAATATCTGCACCGCCCAAAAACGCGGCCAGTTCATCGAGGCCCACAGCAGCGAGTTCGCTTCCATGAGGTTTGGCGCTTCTTTCCAGAAGTCGTACAGCCGCTCCAGATAGTGGACGATCAACGCCACCAGTGCATACATGAGCGTCTTCCAGATGACGTTCCAGATCAGCGGTTTATTGGGGAAGCGGTTGATGAACGGCAGCATATCCGCGACCAGTACCGACTTTCCGAGTATGAGGGATGCGATCAGCACCGAGGCTGAAACCGGAAGATCGACCCCCGAGCCCTTGATCATGAGCGAACGGATCAACGCGACTATATGCAAGATAACGAAGAAGAAAATGGTAGGCGGAAGCACCTTCATGAATTCATGTTTGACCTTGTTCATCATCGCGTTCATTACTGCGTTCCTTTACAAATCAGACATCCGGTTTGCCAAGACAAGAAGTGTTCAAGCACTCAAGGCGTAATTTTTAAATCGCTCTCAGAACCGCCACGTCGCACCACCACCGATGATGTGCAACGCGGCGTTTTTGTAGGTGCCCGATAAGGTCGTGCCCGAACGCGACTTGGTCTGATCCACGTCCATGTCGCCTAGCCACACAAGTGTGTAAGCCGCATGTAAGTCCAGTCCTACGTCGACCTGGTAATTGATCCCGGTCGCCACCCGCCAAGCTTCGCCCATCGGGTTATCGACGGTCCGGTCCTTGTCATCCACGGCCGAGCTGTCATAGCCCAGACCCACGCTCCAGCGCAGGCGCGGCGTGGCCTGATATTGACTACCGATCGAGGCGTGCCAAGTGTCTTTGTACTGGCGGTTGGCGGTTCGACTGACATCGGTGGCACTGGCGTCGACCTCCACGCCGATTTCGCCGAACTCACTCCAGTCCTGCCAACCGAGGCTGGCGAGAAGTTTCCATTGTGGATCAAGGTCGTGGGCGACACTGAGCAGCACGGTTTGCGGCACCGACATATCCAGTTCCAGTGAGTCGACATCCAGGCGCCGCAGTGCGGCATTGATGATCGGATTATCGACTTTGCGCACGCTCGGGCTGTCCTTGAATTCCAGATCGATCTTGCTGGTGTAGGCCAGGCCAATCTGCGTGCGTTCGCTCAAGCGGTAGAGCAGGCCAAGATTGATGCCGGCACCGACGTCGGTGTCCTTGTATTCAAGCTGACCATCTGGACTGTCGCGCAGTCCGAGCAGGTTATTGTTGATCGCCGTTTCGTTGCGGTAATAGGCGTACATGATGCGCGGACCGATGCCAACGGACAGATCATCAGTGAACTTGTGCGCCAATGTCGGCTGGAACGACACGCCAATGATCGCCGCTTCCTGGTTGAAGTAGCGGCCGGCCCAATCGTCATCGTAATCCAGCGCCAGGCCGAAGTTGCCGTACATGCCAAAGCCGATGGCCGAGCGATCATCGATCTGGTGGCTGACGAAGAAACTGGCGCCCGGCAAGTACTGCAAGGCGTTGCCGCCTTCGTTGCCATCGAACTGGTTGTTGCTGTCCCGGGAGAACCGCATGTCACCGAGGATCAACTGCCCATTGGCGCTGATCTGCGTGCCACTCAGCTCGGTGAGGCCGGCGGGGTTGCTCATGAGTACGCTGGGATCGGTGGCCAATGCCGCCGCCCCCGCATTGGCAAGACCGTTACCTTCCTGGCCAGCCTCGTAAATCAGAATGCCCCCGGCCCAGGTATGGCCGCTGAACAAGCCCAGGCTGAATGCCAGGCAAGAACCATGAAACCGGCGAGCGTAGCGGCTTGTGTGCATGACGCGTCCTCTGCGAAACCTTGACCCAAACGCCTTTCGTTAGAACGGCCACCCGTCTCGGCGAGCGAAGGTCAGGTGGCCGTGATCAGCGCTATTTTTTCAACTGTTCATAAGACTTGACCATGTCTCGCGCCCAGACATCGAGCAGCGCTTTGAAGTCATTGGCCTGCAGCACCTGCGCGGAGTTGTCGAGGTCAGCGCCGGCGCCCTTGCGCACTACTTCGGCGACCAGTCGGTTGTCACTTCCATCGAGAAACGCGGCTTCGGTCGCCAGGCTGGTGTCCTGATCACGAATGCCGGTGGCGGCGCTGACGCCCGCGGCCACCAAAGCAATCGGAATCACTTCATACGCACGCAGCCCCTTGGTCTTCGCACTGGCCGCGGTGATCGCCGGACGGACCACCAGCACGCCCGGCCCTGGGCCGCTGGCGAGCGGAAGCGCACTGGAAAACGCATTTTTCAACGTTTGATCGTAATACTGGGTGATGCCATTGAGGGTCTTTTGCGGAATCTTCGCGGTAGGCTGCGGCTTGGGAAAGAGCTGACTGGGTTCGACGTAAACGCTGGTGAATTGGCTGACATCGACTTTCGGATCAATCCAGCGCATGACGGCTGCACCCGACGGAGATTTCTCTTCTTTCAGGACGCTGTAGTCACCAAGAAATCCGGAGTACTGCTCGGGGTCCACGTACTTGCTGGCACAGCCGGAAAGGGCCAGAGACAGCGCACACAACGGTAAAGCGAGTGCCTTGAATCGCATGAGAACGCTCCATTGTCGAAATACGGGTGACGCGGGTCTGCGGCAGCGTTTTGAATCGTTACCGCAGACCGACATCAACAGACTCGGTCGTTACGGCGTGACGATGTTGAACCAGAAATCGAAGTCATCCATGTACGACACCAACTCTTCGAGCTTGCCTTGGGTGCCGTCGACCTTGATATCACCCTTGGCCAAGGCGTCTTTCAACGTGGTTTCTTTCAGCACGATTTTGTTCAGGGTGTCGCGGGTCAGGGTCACTTTGGCGTCAGCGTCTTTGCCTTCAACGCCTTCAGTGTGGTTAAGCACGCCGTTCTCCATCTCCACCGAGTATTTCTGCTTCAGATCCGTGAAATCAAAGTTGAGCGACAAACGCTTGCCATCGGCTTTCGGACCATTGAGGCGCATGGCCAGGAAATCGAAGAACAGATCGAGATCCATCGCGCGAACAGTGTCGGGACTGGCCGTGTCCGGAGTAGGCAGTTTCCGCACGCCATCGCGAAGTTCCTGCGCACCGGTGAGGTAGAAATTGCGCCATGGGCCGCTTTCGGCCTGGTAACCCAGTTGCTCAAGCGCATCGGCCTGCAGATTTTTCGCTGCCTGGTTGCTCGGGTTGGCAAACACCACATGGTTGACCACTTCGGCGACCCAGCGGAATTCGCCTTTATCCATGTACGCCTTGGCTTTTTTGAGTACCTTTTCTTCGCCGCCCATCATTTCCACGTAATGTTTGGCGCCTTCCTCCGGCGGCAATTCATTCAACGTGGCCGGGTTGCCGGTAAACCAGCCCAGATACAGCACATAGGTGGCTTTGACGTTGTGGTTCACCGAACCGTAATACCCTCGGTTGGAGAACTTGTTGGCAATCTCCTTGGGCAGTTTGAACTGCTCGGCGATCTCCACCATCGTGTAACCCTTGTTGATCATGCGCAGGGTTTCATCGTTGATGTAGCGGTACATGTCGCGCTGGGAAGACAATTGCTCACGCACTTCCTTGTTGCCCCAGACTGGCCAGTGGTGCATGGCGTACATCACCTGGACATCGTCACCCCACAGTTTCAGTGCTTCGTTGAGGTACTTGGACCATGGCAGCGGTTCGCGGATCTTCGCGCCGCGCAGCGAGTAGGTGTTGTGCAGGGTATGGGTGGAGTCTTCGGCGGTGTTGAGCGCCTTTTTCTCCTTGATGTAGTAGAGCATTTCCGCCGGTGCTTCACTGCCGGGCGCATACAGGAACTGATAGGTCAGCCCGTCGATGACGTGAGTTTCACCGGTGGTCTTGATGATGTCGGTCGGCGGGATCAGCGTCACGGTACCGGCCGAGGTGGTGGTGCCCAGACCCGCGCCCAACTGGCCGGTCGCCGAAGGGGGTAAAAGGTTGCCGTACATGTAGCTGGCCCGACGACTCATGGCGGTGCCGGCCATGACGTTTTCGGCCACGGCGTGTTCGACAAAGCCCAGAGGGGCGTACACCTTGACCTTTCCAGCCTTGACGTCGTCCTCGTTGATCACCCCGCGTACGCCGCCATAGTGATCGACGTGACTGTGGGTATAGATCACCGCTACTACGGGTTTTTTCGGCCGGTGCTGATAGTAAAGATCGAGGGCGGCTTTCGCGGTTTCGGTGGAAATCAACGGGTCAAAGATGGTGATACCGTCCTTTCCCTCAACGATTGTCATGTTCGAAAGATCGTAGTTACGCACCTGATAGATGCCATCGGTGACTTCGAACAAGCCTGAAATATTGATCAGTTGCGACTGACGCCACAGGCTGGGGTTGGTCGTGTCCGGTGCCGCCTCACCTTCCTTGATAAAGGCATACTTGGCCGGGTCCCAAATGACATTGCCCGAACTGCCTTTTATGACGGTCGGCGGTAGGGGAGCAATAAAGCCTTTGTGTGCCAGTTCGAACGAGGTCTTGTCATTGAACGGCAGCTCATTGAGCAACGCATTGTTCGCCGCCTTGGTGGCTTGCGCAGCCGGCTTGGGCTTTTCGCCGTCAGCCGCGAAGGTTTGCGAAGCCAATCCTATGGCCGCCACCAGAGAAAACGCGGCGCCAGCCAGTTTCAACGACCGCCATTCCCCTCGTGATTGACGTTTCACTGTCGAATGAATTTCCAAGACCATCTTCTACGCTCCTTCATAGTAGGAATGCGCTAAGACTAAAGCGCACGATCAGGCCCATTTGAAGGTAGTAGGAATTCGCAACTGGCCAGTGAAAAACTCGGCCTTTTTCAGAAATCAAATGAAACAAATTTAATCGTGAGTAATGACAAGCTCAGGTTTTGAACGGGTGCCAAGGCTTCGGATCGGATGCCGAAAGGACCTAGTGAATCTTTGAAAGATCAATAGGTTGAAACATTTCTGTACAGCACTCGTGAATTTGTAAAACATTCAGGCCAATTCGAAAACTGCATTCCCGAGCGTTTCGCTTACTCGCTGTATCGAGGCGACGAGCGGTAATTTGTCTGACAGAAGTAATCCCGTGCAAAACAGTCGCAAAGGGCCACACCTACAAGTCACACGGGTAACACTGTCGACGACACGGTGCGTTTGCGCGATAGACCCGTTTCAAAAATTCCTAGGATTCCAGCCAGCCAGAAAGATGCGGAAAACGCTGTTGCAGCCACTCAATAAAGACCTGAACCTGTGGCGCCAGATGGGTCCGGCTTGGATACAGCAACGACACAGAGCGAGGCGCTGGTCGATAGGGCTTTAGAATTTCCACAAGTGCGCCACTGTCCAGATGCTCGGCCACGGCGATGCCTGGCGCCTGAATGATTCCAAAGCCCGAAACGCCGCACTGAACGTAGGCATTCGACTCGGTGACGGTGATACCGGCGCTACTGACAAATGTTCGATCCTGACCTTTTACCGAGAAATGCCAGGGCAATGTCCTGTTGCTCTGACCGGACAAGAAGTTGACGCCTCGATGGGAGGGCAGTTCGTCGAGCGTCTTGGGTTCGCCATGCTCGTGCAGATACTCAGGCGCTGCACACGTCACCATGGTCGCCGTCGCGACAGGGCGAGCGATCAAGGACGAGTCCCGTAGATCGCCGATACGTAACGCACAGTCGATACCTTCACCGATCAGGTCGACGGCTCGGTCAGTCACACCCAGAACCATGTTGATACCCGGGTACGAGGCAGTGAATTCCTTGAGGCTTTTGATAAATGCCAATTGCGCGAAAGCCGTCGGGATATCGACGCGTAGCCGGCCTGCGAGGGTTGCGCCGGATCGGTCGAACATCGTGGTCGCAGCAGAAATTCCCGCGAGGATTTCCTGCACGCGCTCATAAAACCTCTCACCCTCGGCGGTCAATGCAACTTTTCTCGTGGTGCGCTGGAACAGGCGCACGCCTAATGACGTTTCCAGCTCCTGAATGTACCGAGTGACTTGTGGTCGCCCAATGTCCAGTGATTCTGCAGCTTTGGTAAAACTGCCGAGTTCGGCAAGCCTGGCAAACAGTCGCATTGATTGAAGTAAATCCATGACGCTTTCCTGTGTATCCGTCTGACGCACGAAGTCGAAGGTGATTGTTACCCAAGAATAGAACAATCATGTCTTTATCCATGCATTTATTGCCGAGCGTCAAAGGCGAAGAATCCACCCAAGGCTGAACCGGTTTGGTTCATCACCATTGATATGTATCGGGAGACTCGCAATGAAAGCCTGGTTATTGAAAGATTTCGGACTCGACAATCTGCAGTTGGAGGAGGTGGCGACCCCGCAACCCAAGGCTGGCGAATTATTAGTGAAGGTCGGTGCTGTTTCGCTCAACTTTCGCGACAAGGCTATCGTCGACGGCATTTATGAACCGCACTTGGTGCCCAAACCGCTGATTCCCGTGAGCGATGCAGCCGGCACGGTGGTAGCCATTGGCGACAACGTCACGCGCTTCAAGGTCGGTGATCGCGTCAACTCGCATCTTTACTCGCGTTGGCTGGATGGCGAGCCAGGGCCGAGCGAACCCGATTACTGCTTCGGTTCGCCGTTGCCTGGCGGTTTGGCCGAATACATGATCATTCATGAGGATAGCGCCGTCGGTGCCCCGGACAACATGAGTGACATAGAGGCGGCAACACTTCCTATTGCTGCACTTACGGCCTGGTATTCGCTGGTCGACTTCGGACAAATCCAGTCGGGTCAGACCGTATTGGTTCAAGGCACTGGCGGCGTATCAATATTTGCCGTGCAGATCGCTACAGCGCTTGGCGCGAAGGTAATCGCAACGTCGAGTAGCGACCAAAACCTGCAAGCCGTAAAGACGCTCGGAGCTGTGGCGGGAATCAACTACAGAACAACCCCGAATTGGGCGGACGAGGTGCTGAAGCTAACCGACGGCAAGGGCGTGGATCTGCTACTGGATGTGGCCGGTGGCAGCGGCATCAATCAATCGGTCGCAGCAACCAAGGCATCGGGGCGTATTGCGCAGATCGGCTTTTTGACAGGGCAAACCGTTGAACTCAATCTGATGCCACTGATTTTCCGCCAGACGACCATTCGCGGAATCGCCGTGGCGCCGCGTTCATCCTTTGACCGGATGAACGCGTTTCTCAACGAGCACAAGATCCGTCCCGTTATTGATCAGGTGTATCCGTTCGAGAAAGCACGCGAAGCTTACGAACATCTTGCAAGGGGAGCATTTGGAAAGGTCGTGATCAAAATCGCTTGATAGTGTTAAGGCGCCGATCTGGCGCCTTTTTCGTCTGGGTCAGCAAATCGCCTTTGTGCTTTGTTGCATGATCAATCCTGTTTCACGAAGAGAAGAATCCAGGGACAACCCTTCATTCACATTGAATGAGTGTGGACGATGAGGCCAAACTGGGCCCTACAGATCCATCTCTCTATATTGGCCTTCCAGGATTGTAAATAGAGCGCAAAAATTTGCCCAATCAAAATTCCCCAACCGGCCGCTCACCCAGCCGTTCCACCAGCCTGACGAGATAACCGTCGGGATCCTGAACGATAAATTCGCGCTGGCCGGCTTCCACATTTGCCGCCCTGTACCAAGTGTCTTGGCATTCTCGAAAGAGCGGAAATCCAGCCCGAGCAAGACGTTCCATGACGAGCGTGACAGCGTCGACATCTATCTGCAGGTTGATCCCTCTCCCGAACGGCTTGCTCAGCGGTGCAGTCAGCCACTGCCCGGCGTCCGGGTCGACTTGCTCAAGCATGACTTGGGCACCGTTTAAATCGAGGTAGGCAAACCCATCTTCGCGGCGTTGATAGGCGACGTTGAAACCAAGGCAGTCAACCCAGAACGCCAGGCTGCTATTCAAGTGGGTGACCATCAGTTCCGGGACCAGTTTGTTACGTTCAAACATCAGATGACTTCCATTTCATATGGCTCGTTTTTCCGAGTCGGTAGATCACCGAAAAGTGACCACCGCAGTCCCGGCTACCCCTCATCCACCGGCGCAACCATCATCTTCAGGCACTTCAAAAATAGCGGCCGATATTCCTCTGGCAGGCGTTCCAGCAGTTTCCTTTCCACATCTGCATCACGCGGCAGCACGCGATCCAGTAGCTCTGCGCCTTCAGTGCCGAGGTACAGCTGATAGGCGCGTTGGTCGGTTTTGGCGCTGGTGCGGATCAGCATGCCGGTGGCACACAGGCGTTTGACCATTTCGGCGACCGTGTTGCGATCCATGAACAGGTGAGCGGCGAGTGCGTTCTGGGTCAGGCCGGGGTGTTGCGATACCACGATCAGCGCTGCTTTCTGTCGCGGGGTGATCGATTCGCCGGAAAACTCCGCATTGAACAGTTCTTCCGCGACGAAGTGCGCCCGCCGCAGCAGGTGGGAAACGATGTCTTCCAGGTGAAACTGGTCGACAAGTGTCTGGCTATGGGAAGAAAGCTTTGCGGGCTCTGGCGTGCTTGTGGATGGCATTGGACGTCCGGTCATTCCTTGCGGTGGCGATCCTTGGGGATCGGTAATAAGTACGTGCACGTACTATTTGTCAGGCAAATCAGCCAGTTAAGTATTGGCGTTCCGTTATGACGATACAAGCCTGAAAATAAGAGCCGTGCACGTGCTGATTTTTTATGAAAACCGTTTTAAAAAGTCGTTGACAGCTCCGATGGCCAGTCATAGCATCGGTCCCGTAAAGGACGTATACGTACTTAATGAGAATAAAAAATGACTTGGTCAGCGACCCCGACAACGGCTGTTACATGGACTCCTCTGGTCAGCCGCGCCTTGCCTGCGCCGCATTTTGCCTATAGCCCTGTGGTGCGGGCCGGCGGCTTCGTTTACGTCTCGGGACTGGTCGGTCTCGACCCGGCGCACGGCGGCCTGGTAGACGGCGGTATGGCCGCAGAGGTGCAGCAGATCCTGATCAACCTCAGCGAAATGTGCAAGGAGCTGACGATCGGACTGGAGCAATTGATGTTGGTGCGGATCTATTGCGCTGACTTCAGCCAGTTCGGCGTGCTCAATCAGCATTGGCAAGCCTTCTTCGAAGGGCGCACCCCACCGGCGCGGACTTCGCTAGGGGTTGCGGCGTTGCCGCTGGGGGCGTTGGTTGAAATGGAATTCCAGTTCGCGATTGATTCTTCACTGCCCTGATGCAACACAAAAAGAACAGGAGAAGCGACATGGCAAACGGTGAAATTATCAGCGGGTTTCTGGCCCCTCATCCTCCGCACATGCTTTATGCGGAAAACCCACCCCAGAACGAACCGCGCTCCCAGGGCGGCTGGGAACAATTGCGCTGGGCCTATGAGCGGGCGCGCGCCAGTGTCGAGGCGTTGAAGCCGGATGTATTGCTGGTGCACTCGCCGCACTGGATCACCTCGGTGGGGCATCACTTCATCGGTGTCGAGCACCTGGCCGGGCGCTCGGTCGACCCGATCTTTCCCAACCTGTTTCGCTTCGACTACTCGATAAAATTCGACGTAGAACTGGCCGAGGCCTGCTGTGAAGAAGGCCGCAGGGCAGGGCTGCAGACCAAGATGATGCGCAATCCGCGTTTCCGTGTCGACTACGGCACCATCACCGCACTGCATATGATCCGTCCGCAGTGGGACATACCGGTGGTGTCGATCTCGGCCAACAACACGCCTTATTACCTGAGCATGGAAGAGGGCCAGGTGGAGATGGATCTGTTGGGCAAGGCCACCCGCGAAGCGATCGCCAAATCGGGCAAGCGCGCGGTGCTGCTGGCTTCCAACACCCTGTCGCATTGGCACTTTCATCAAGAACCGGAGCCGCCTGAAGACATGACTCAGGAGCATCCACAGAGCCAACTCGGCTATCAGTGGGACATGCGCATGATTGAGCTGATGCGGCGCGGGGAAATGCATGAAGTCTTTCGTCTGCTGCCGCAGTTCATCGACGAGGCGTTCGCCGAAGTGAAGTCCGGTGCGTTCACCTGGATGCACGCGGCCATGCAGTACCCGCAACTGGCGGCGGAACTGCATGGCTACGGCACGGTGATCGGCACCGGCAACGCGGTGATGGAATGGAATCTGCTCAAGGCCGGCCTCGCCCGTGCCGCAGCAGACGCCGCCTGAACCCCGCGACTCGCAGACCTCTTTTCACAGGTGAACAACCATGACGCTTGTATCGGCTTTTCTGGTCCACGGTAGCCCGCTGCCGCAACTTTGCCCCGATGTGCCCAATTGGCAGCGCTTCCAGCAGGCCATGCGACAGGCCGGCGCCGCCTTGCGTGCCTCTCGGCCCGACGTGGTGCTTGTCTATTCCACGCAATGGTTTGCCGTGCTCGATGAGATCTGGCTGACGCGGCGGCGCAGCGAAGACATTCATGTCGACGAAAACTGGCACGAATTCGGTGAGCTGGCCTATGACTTGTATAGCGATGTGAACCTGGCCAACGCCTGCATCGAGGCCTGCCGGGCCCAGGGCGTGAATGCCCGTGGTGCCGATTATCAAGGCTTTCCGATCGACACCGGGACCATCGTCGCCAGCACCGCGCTCGGTGTCGGCAGCGAAGAGCTGCCGCTGGTGGTGGCGTCGAACAACCTCTACGACAACGCCGAAGCGACCGAGAAGCTGGCCGCAATTGCTGTGGCCTGCGCTGCCGAACAAGGCAAGCGCGTGGCGGTGGTGGGTATCGGTGGTTTGTCCGGGAGCCTGTTTACCAAACCCATCGAAACGCAGGACGACCGCATCGTCCACGCCGAAGAAGATGCCTGGAACCGCAAGGTCCTGGCGCTGATCGAGGCGGGCGAAGTCGATGCGCTGCGCGAAGTGCTGCCGGCCTACGCCGCCGAGGCGCGGGTGGACATGGGTTTCAAGCATTTCCACTGGTTGCTCGGCGCGCTCGGCGGGCGTTTCCGGGGCGCCACAGTGCATCACTACGGCGCGTTGTATGGCAGCGGCGCCGCTGTCGTGGAGCTCATCCCCTGAGGGGTTGAACGAGCAGGTGCGCGATCTCGCTCGAAACCACTGCTGAAGCGCGCCGCATCAATATTTTTCCGTAGACCGTTTGCGTTGCCGGTGCAACGCAAGCCGTGCATGCCTGTGCCCGCGATTTGTCGGGCCGGGCCTCTGCGAATTCGCGAGCCGGCTGCAGGCTCGCCGTCAGCCGTGTCATTGAGGTCAGTCATGAAAAACTATCGAAATTTTGTCAATGGTCGCTGGGTAGAGAGCCCGCGCACCTTCGAGGACATCAGTCCGGTCGACGGCTCCGTCGTCGCCGTGGTCCATGAGGCTGGCCGCGAGCTGGTGGACGAGGCGGTCAAGGCTGGTCATCGCGCCGTTGCTGGCGCCTGGGGCCGCACCAGCGCCGCTGAACGTGTCGACGTCCTGCGCCGGATCGCCGACGAAATGGAGCGTCGCCAGGCCGATTTTCTCGCCGCTGAAATGGCCGACACCGGCAAGCCGCTGGCGATGGCCTCGATGATCGACGTACCACGCGGCATCGCCAATTTCCGTACCTTCGCTGACATCCTCGCCACCGCGCCGCTGGACAGCCACCGCCTGGACCTGCCAGACGGTGCCTACGCGCTCAACTATGCCGCCCGTAAGCCACTCGGCGTGGTCGGGGTGATTTCCCCATGGAACCTGCCGTTGCTGTTGCTGACCTGGAAGGTCGCGCCGGCCCTGGCATGTGGCAACGCGGTGGTGGTCAAACCCTCCGAAGACACCCCCGGCACCGCGACACTGCTCGCCGAAGTGATGCAAGCCGCCGGTGTGCCGGATGGCGTGTTCAACCTGGTGCACGGCTTCGGCCCGGACTCGGCCGGCGAGTTCATTTCCCGGCATCCGGATATCAGCGCCATCACCTTCACCGGCGAATCACGCACGGGCACCACCATCATGCGTGCTGCCGCGGAAGGGGTTAAGCCGGTGTCGTTCGAGCTGGGCGGCAAGAACGCGGCGATCATTTTCGCCGACTGCGAGTTCGAGAAAATGATCGACGGCATGATGCGCGCGCTGTTTCTCAACAGCGGTCAGGTGTGCCTGTGCTCTGAGCGGGTCTATGTCGAACGGCCGATTTTCGAGCGTTTCTGCACGGCGATTGCCGAGCGCATCAAGGCGATGAAAATCGACTGGCCGCACGATCCCGCCACCCAGATGGGGCCACTGATTTCGGCCAAGCATCGCGACAAAGTGCTGAGTTATTTCGAACTGGCGCGTCAGGAGGGGGCGACGTTCATCGCTGGTGGTGGCGTGCCGCGCTTTGGTGACTCACGCGATAACGGCGCCTGGGTCGAGCCGACCGTCATTGCCGGGCTGTCCGACGATGCGCGATCGGTGCGCGAAGAAATCTTCGGGCCGATCTGCCACGTGTCGCCGTTCGACAGCGAGCGTGAAGTCATCGCCCGCGCCAACGACACCCGCTACGGCCTCGCCGCCACCATCTGGACCACCAACCTGAGCCGCGCGCACCGCGTCAGCGAGGCCATGCGGGTGGGCATCAGTTGGGTCAATACCTGGTTTTTGCGCGATCTGCGTACGCCGTTCGGTGGCGCCGGATTGTCGGGCATTGGCCGTGAGGGCGGCATGCACTCGCTGAACTTTTATTCGGAACTGACCAACGTCTGCGTACGTATTGACCAGGAGAGTGAGCAATGAGCGAACAACTTCAACGGGTCGCCGATCTGCTCGACCAAGCGGCCACAAGCGGCGAACCATTGCAGCCGGTGCGTGACCAGTTGGCCTCGATTGCCGACGCTTACCGGGTGCAGCAACTCAACACCCAGCGCCAGGTGCACGCCGGGCGGCGGATCACCGGGCGCAAGATCGGCCTCACCTCGCATGCGGTGCAGCAGCAGTTGGGCGTGGATCAACCGGACTTCGGCACCTTGTACGACAGCATGGAGGTTACCGACGGCGAGTCGATCGCCTGGCCGCGCCTGATGCAGGCCAAGTGCGAGGCGGAAGTGGCGCTGGTGCTGGAGCGCGATCTGGACCGCGAAAATATCGTGCTGAGCGATTTGCTCGCGGCCACCGCGTATGCATTGCCAGCCATTGAAGTGGTCGGTAGCCGCATCGCCAACTGGAACATCAGCATTCTCGACACCATCGCCGACAACGCCTCGGCCGGCCTCTACGTGCTCGGCCAGCGGCCGGTGAAACTTGCCGATCTGGATTTGCGTCTGGCCGGCATGGTCATGGAGCGCCAGGGTGAGCCCGTATCTTTTGGCGTCGGTGCGGCATGCCTGGGTCACCCCTTGAATGCCGCGTTGTGGCTGGCGCGCACGCTGGTCGACATGGGCACGCCACTGCGTGCCGGCGACGTGGTGCTCAGCGGTGCCCTGGGACCGATGGTCAGTGTCGCGCCCGGTGATGTTTTCGAGGCACGCATTCAGGGTCTGGGCAGCGTCCGGGCCTGTTTCGAACCCGCCAATTGAGGTGATCCGCATGAAAATCCAACGTATTGCCCAGCGCCTCGATGAGGCGGCCCGGCTCGCTCAGGCGACCCTGCAACTCAGCGGTGAAGACACCGTCACGCTGGACGAGGCCTATCAGGTGCAGCGCCAGTTGATCGAACAACGTCTTGCCCGTGGCGCGCGTCAAGTGGGCATGAAAATGGGCTTCACCAGCCGCGCGAAAATGGCTCAGATGGGTGTTTCCGATCTGATCTGGGGGCGCTTGACCTCGGACATGTGGATCGAGGAGGGAGGCAGCATCGATTTGTCGCGGTATGTGCACCCGCGTGTCGATCCGGAGGTGTGCTTTCTGCTCGGCAAGCGCCTGCAAGGGCAGGTGACGCCGTTGCAGGCATTGGCAGCAGTCGAAGCGGTTGCGCCGGCGCTGGAGGTGATCGACTCGCGCTACCGCGATTTCAAGTTTTCGCTGCCTGACGTGGTCGCCGACAACGCTTCTTCTTCCGGCTTCGTGGTCGGTGGCTGGCAGCGGCCCGACATTGATCTCGACAACCTCGGGCTGGTGATGAGCTTCGACGGCCGCGCGGTGGAGATGGGCAGCACGGCGGCGATCCTCGGCGCTCCGGTGCGTGCGTTGGTGGCGGCGGCGCGCCTGGCTGCGCAGCACGGCGAAGCGCTGGAGCCCGGCAGTCTGGTACTGGCCGGGGCAGCGACGGCCGCCGTGGCGTTGCGTCCGGGCGTCGCCGTGCGTTGCGAATTCCAGCATCTGGGCAGCGTGGCGTTCCAGACGCTGCGCGAGGAGTAATGCCATGAGCGACAAAGCGCAAACCCGTGCCCGCGTGGTCGAGGGCAAAGCCACCCCGTTGGGCGCCTTTCCGCACGTCAAACGCGCCGGTGACTTTCTGTTCGTTTCCGGCACCAGCTCGCGGCGCCCCGATAACAGCATCGCCGGTGCCGAGCCGGATGCCACTGGGCGCGTGCGTCCGTGCATTGAGGTGCAGACCCGCGAGGTGCTGAACAACATTCGCGACATTCTGCGCAGTGTCGATGCAGACCTCGAAGACGTGGTCGAGGTCTGCAGCTATCTGGTCAACATGAACGATTTTGCTCAGTACAACCAGGTCTACGCGCAGTTCTTCGACGCCGACGGCCCGACGCGCACCACCGTAGCCGTGCACCAGTTGCCCCACCCGCATCTGGTCATCGAAATCAAGGCCGTGGCCTATAAGCCATTGCGCTAAACCCACTCATCGAATGCGGGCCGCAGCCGAGGCGGTGGCCTTCACTCGACAGGAGAAGAACAGATGTCATCTGCTCGCATTCCCGTGGCAATCATTGGCTCGGGCAACATCGGCACCGATCTGATGATCAAGATCCTGCGCAATTCCGACTTGCTCGAAGTGGCTGCGATGGTCGGCATCGACCCGAGCTCCGACGGTCTGGCGCGAGCCGAACGTCTTGGCGTACCCACGACCGCAGAGGGTATCAACGGACTGCTCGCGCTGCCCGATTTCAAGAAAATCCGCATCGCTTTTGACGCCACTTCAGCAGGTGCGCACAAGGTGCATGACGCCAGACTGCGCGACCATGGTGTGCGCGTCATCGACCTGACCCCGGCCGCGCTTGGGCCATTCGTGATTCCGGTGGTGAACTTCTCCGAGCATGCCGAGGCGCCGAACCTGAACATGGTCACCTGCGGCGGCCAGGCGACCATTCCGATCGTGCATGCAGTGGCGAGCGTGGCCCCGGTGTATTACGCCGAAATCGTCGCGGCGATTTCCAGTAAATCCGCCGGCCCCGGCACCCGCGCCAATATCGATGAGTTCACCGAGACCACCTCTCGCGCCATCGTCGAAGTGGGCGGAGCCGCCCGTGGCAAAGCGATCATCGTCCTCAACCCGGCCGAACCGCCGCTGATCATGCGCGACACCATTTACTGCTTCGTGCCGCCGGATGCCGACACCCAGGCAATCGCCGCCGCCGTCGAGGCGCGCGTCGCTGAAGTGCGTCGTTATGTGCCGGGTTATCGACTCAAACAACAGGTGCAGTTCGAGCACTTCGGCGATGACAACCGGCAAAACATCCCCGGCCTGGGCTGGAGCACCGGCATCAAGGTCGCGGTGTTCCTCGAAGTGGAAGGGGCGGGGCATTACCTGCCGGCGTTCGCTGGCAACCTCGACATCATGACCAGCGCGGCGTTGACCGTCGCCGAACGTATTGCCCAGGCGCAACTCGTCGCTGAAGGGGTGGAAAAATGATCGACAAGAACCGAAGAGTCCACGTTTCCGATGTCACCCTGCGCGACGGTATGCATGCCGTGCGTCACCGCTACAGCCTCGAACAGGTAGCAACGATTGCCCAGGCGCTGGACGACGCCGGCGTCGACAGCATTGAAGTTGCGCACGGCGATGGCTTGCAGGGTTCGAGCTTCAACTACGGCTTTGGTGCACACACCGATCTTGAGTGGATCGAGTCGGCGGCGGCGGTGGTCAAGCGTGCCCGTATTGCCACCCTGTTGCTGCCGGGGATCGGCACCGTGCACGACCTCAGGGCTGCTTACACCGCCGGCGCGCGCATCGTGCGCGTCGCCACCCACTGTACCGAAGCCGACGTGTCCCGCCAGCACATCGAATACGCCCGTTCGTTGGGTATGGACACTGTCGGTTTCCTGATGATGAGCCACATGCAAACCCCCGCCGGGCTTGCCGCGCAAGGCAAGCTGATGGAAAGCTACGGCGCGCAGTGCATCTACGTGGTGGACTCGGGCGGGGCGATGAACATGTGGGACATTGCCGAGCGCTTCAAAGCCCTCAAGGACGTGCTCGACCCGGCTACCGAGACCGGCATGCATGCCCATCACAACCTCAGCCTCGGCGTGGCCAACAGCTTGATTGCCCTCGAAAACGGCTGTGATCGCATCGATGCCAGCCTCACCGGTATGGGCGCCGGGGCCGGTAACGCCCCGCTGGAAGTATTCATCGCCGCGGCCGAGCGCATGGACCTGAACCACGGCTGTGACGTGAAAAAGCTGATCGATGCCGCCGAAGACATCGTCCGCCCGTTGCAGGAGCGAGTGGTGCGGGTCGACCGCGAAACGCTCGCGCTGGGTTATGCCGGGGTTTATTCAAGCTTCCTGCGCCACGCCGAAGCGGCCGCCAGCAAATACGGCTTGTCGGCTTTCGACATCCTCGTCGAGCTGGGCAAACGCCGGATGATCGGCGGCCAGGAAGACATGATCGTCGACGTCGCCCTCGACATGCTCAAGAAGACCTGAGGGGCTTATCAGCAAGTTGTTGGACCAGGGCCCGCAGGTGATTCGGGCCTGACCGGGGGGCGGCTGCGCTTGTGAAAGGTCAGCGCCTGCCTGGTTTTTTCGCCAATCAATGGGTAGACACGATGAACAATAACAAGAGTGCTGTAAGCCCATCTCTCGTCACCGCGCGGCTGTTGTTGGGCTGCTCGCTGACCGCGCCGGCCGCGCTGACCCTCGCCACCGAAGGTGGCGGCTCCATGTACCCTATGGGTGCCGAGAACTACTTGTCCGGCGCCATGCCGCCACCGGGTCTTTATGGCACCGTCTATGCCCAGCACTACCGCGCCGATCGTTTGCGCGGCAATGACGGGCGGCAGCTGCCAGTGGACTTCCGCTTGCGGGCCGATGTCATCGCACCGCGCGTCGTGTGGGTCACCGAGCAGAAGGTGTTGGGCGGCAGTCTCGCGTTCCATGCCATCGCGCCACTGGTCGAGCTGAAGGTCTCGCTCGATGGCGCCATTCAGCGCAAGCGCGAGCTGGGCGACATCACATTCGGTCCCGGCCTGGGCTACCACTACAGTGAAAAAATGCATGCCGCCTATGGCATCGATTTCTTCGCCCCCACGGGACGTTTTGATCGCGACGATCTGGTCAATATCGGCCGTAATTACTGGACCGTGCAACCGGTGGCGGCCTTCAGCTACGTCGATCCGAACGGGCTGAACATCGACCTCAAGACGATGTACGACTTCAACCTGCGCAACCACGACACGGATTACCGCTCCGGCCAGGAGTTGCATGCCGACTATGCCATCGGCTGGGGCTTGCGCAATGGCTGGGTGCTCGGTGTGGGCGGCTACGTGTACCGGCAGACCACCGACGACGATGTCCGCGGTGAGCGGGTCGAAGACAATAAAGGCCGCGCGTTCGCAATCGGCCCATCGATCAAATACAGCAGTCAGCAGGGTTGGTTCGTGACCGCAAAGTGGCAGCAGGAGCGCGCGGTGCGCAATCGTGCCGAAGGCGACGCCTATTGGCTGAAGCTGGTTTTTCCGTTCTGACCTCTTGCCGAACGATTGCCCATGGCGCTGTCCCCCAAGAATCCCCGGAGCATGCCTGTATGAAAACCCCGATCTACCAACGTTTTACCACGACGGCGCAGCTTGACGAGCAGTACGACATCGAGGCCTCGGTGAAAGACTTCGATGGCTATGTTCAACAGTTCATCGAGCAAAGCCAGATCGCACGCGCCCAACTGCCCAACAGGCTGGATGTGCCTTATGGCCCGACTCTGGACGAAACCTTCGACGTTTTTTTTCCCCAACAGGCAACCCCCGAAACATTGCGCCCGGCAGTGTTCTTCGTTCATGGCGGTTACTGGCGGGCGACCACCAGCAAGGAGTGGAGCTTCGTGGCGAAGGGCTTGGCCGCCCTGGGTGTGGTGACGGTGGTCGAGAACTACACCCTGGCGCCGAAAGTCACCATTGCCGAGATCGTGCGCCAGCATCGCTCGGCCTTCAGCTTCCTGTGGCGCAACGCCGAACGGTTCGGGATTGATCGTGAGCGCATCGTGGTGGTCGGGCATTCGGCAGGTGCCCACGGAGTGGCGGAGCTGCTGGCGACCGATTGGGTGGGTGACTATGGCCTGCCGGCCCAACCCTACCGAAGCGCCATCGCTGTCAGCGGGGTGTTTGACTTGCGTCCGCTGCCGCATACCTTCCTGGCCTCGACGATTGATTTCACCTGGCAATCGGTCGAGTCGCTGAGCCCGATATTGCACATTCCGGCGCGGCTGCCGCCCCTGATGCTGGCCTACGGGCTGCGCGAGACAGACGAATTCCGCCGCCAGACGACTGACTATGCCTGCGCTTGCATTGAGCACGGTGCACCGGCCGAGCTGCTCGCGCTGGACTCAGACCATTTCAACATCCTCGACGACCTGGCGGCAGGCAGCGGACCCATGGTGCAGTGGATCACGCGATGGCTGAGGCTGGACGCCGCTCGAGACTGAATCCGCGAGCGATTTTTGTCTGGTTGTGTCTGTTCTTTTTTGCTCGCTGAGCGCTTTGGCCTGTTCCAACGATGCTCTGCGAAACCGACTCAGAACAACCTGGCTGTCAACTTTCAACACAAGGTAAGGTTCCCAATGAAAAACAAAATTGCAGTGTCGGTATTGCTGGCCTCTGTGGCCTTCGGTCTGCAGGCCGCAGAGAACAACGTTGTCTGCCAAAAACCACTGCCGCTGTCGGCGCCTCAAGATGAATGGTCACTGTTTCAGGAAACGGTAAAACGCGCGCCCGCGGTCATGAGCGATGTGCACCGTGAATATTATGGCAAAGGCCTGGATAACTTTGGCGACCTGCGTTTACCCAAAGGCAAAGGGCCGTTTCCGGTTGTAGTGGTCGTTCACGGTGGGCGCTGGAGCGCTGATGTCAGTCTCGATTACATGGCGCCGGTCGCGGATCTGCTGACCAAGGCTGGCTTCGCGACGTGGAACATCGAATACAGCCGTGTGGGCAGTTATGGCGAATGGCCGAATTCTTTCAAAACGGTCGCTAGCGCGGCGGACAAGTTGCAGGAGCTGGCAAAGACTTATCCGTTGGATTTGAAGAAAACGGTCACCATCGGTCATTCATCGGGGGGGCATTACGCGCTTTGGCTGGCCGGTAGAAGCCTGTTGAAGCCGGAGTCTGAACTGTATGCCGCAAACCCGTTGAAAGTCTCCGGCGTGGTCGTGCTTGATGGTGTGGTCGATCTGGCCTGGTATTCGACCCTGCCACGCGGCGATGTTCAGGCCAAGGTATTAGGCAATATTCAAGGTGAGGCGCTACAGAAGCGTTTACAGGAAGTCTCCCCGGCGCAAATGCCGCTGGTAAAAGTCCCGCAAGTATTCATCACCAATCAGAGTGACCGTTTTCCCTCCGTTCGCGATTACGTGAAGCGCGAAACGGCTGCCGGCGTGCAATCGCGGTATGACGCGCTGTGTGATTCCAATCACTTTGCACCCGTGAACACGGCCAACGCGGAGATGGCGGAGAAGCTGGTCAAGTATGTGTCCGAACTGTCCCGGTAAGGTCTTGGTTAACTGACTATCGGTCGCTTCGTAACAATCCGCTGTCGGCATATAAAAATAATAAAAGTTGAGGGTTATCCCTATGTGGCTTCCTGTAAAGAGTGGAGCTGTGCTGGCGTGTGTCTTGCCAGGCATGCTACTGAGTGTTGAAGCGCTGGCGGACAGTTCCGACAGCGGTTTTTTAAAGGGAAGTTCTCTGACACTGGATACCCGGCACTGGTATTCCAAAGAGATCGGCAGGCGTGACACGGTCTACCGTTATCGTACCGATGACGGGCCTCGGGTTTCGCATGACCGAGTCGCCTGGCAACAGGGCTTCAAGCTGGGCTTTATCTCCGGGTACACACCCGGGACAGTGGGCGTCGGGCTCGAACTCGCTGGGTATTCGGTCGTTGCACTGGAGCGCAACCCTGCTGATGCAGCGGGTGGCAGCAACCGCATGCTGGTCAACAGCGACGGTGATGTTCAGCCGAGCTGGAGCCGCCTGGGTGTTGCCGCGCTGAAATTGCGAATGGCTGAGTCGGAACTGAAAATCGGCCGTCATCAAGTGGCCAACCCCGTGATGAACTTTTCCGATACACGTACCGTGCCGGCGTCTTTTGATGGATGGTCATTTGAAAACTCATCCATCAAGGGGCTGGTGTTGAAGTCGGGTTATTTCTCGAAAATGGCGCCCCGGTATGCGGCCGGTACAGAGCCTATCGGGCTTCAATATGCAATGCGCCCGGTCAGCAGTGACTGGACCGCCTACGTGGGGGGTGATTACACCAGTGCGGGCGGGTTGCAGAGCAGTATCTACGTTTCACGTATCAGGGATATCTGGGATCGAGAATATTTAGGCCTGAGCCGGGACTTCAAAACAGGGGATATGAAAACGTCCGTGAAGTTGTCGGCTTACAACACGCAATCCAGCGGAAAACAAGAGGCTGGTTATATCGATCAACAGGCCTATGGCCTGGCGGTTACACCCCGCTACAAGAACCATACAATCGAGTTCGGCCTGCAGAAAATTGTCGGTGATGAATTCTTCGATTACGTCAAAGAGTCGAATGCCATTTCGTTGCCCAACACCATGGTTTCCTATTTCAACGGGCCGAACGAAACCTCGTTTCAGGTGAAATATATCAATGACTGGGCGGCTTACGGCGTGCCGGGCTTCAAAAGCATACTTTGGCATACACGCGGCTGGGGGATTGACGGCACCGGTTACAACGCAGGCCGCAAAGGTGTTTATACGGCTTCAACGCTGCAGGATAACGAGCACCATAACGAAACCGGGGTTTTCGCCAGTTATACGTTCCAGGGAACAGAGCTGAAGGGGGCCAATGTCCTTGCCGGTTACGCCTGGCATCGCGCAAGCAGTCATCAGGTCGAGGGCAACTTCGACGAGCTTCGAGTCATCGTGAAAATACCGGTGTCGTTGTTCTGAGATTTCAACGCATCGTGCTTGGCCTGGTGGATATGCAACCTCCTGCCGCGCCTCTTCGGGTACGCGGCGGGAGTGTTTCGGCATTCACCCAGGCAATGCGAGATGAACCGCGTTCTTACGCCCCAAACGTAGCCCCCCGCGTATTCACAAACAGCGAATAAATCGAGTGACTGCTGGCCATGAACAACCGATTGCCTTCGCGCCCGCCGAAGCACAGGTTAGGGCAGCGCTCGGGTAGCGAGATATGCCCGATGGCCTTGCCCTGCGGATTGAACACGCGCACGCCGTCGAGTTTTTCCAGGTCGGCTTTCGGGTCGCCGTTGCCGCCCCAGCCGCACCACAGGTTGCCGGCTTCGTCGCACTTGATGCCGTCGATGGCGGCGTAGTCCAGGCCTTCGATATGTTTGCGGCGTTCGCCCAAGGTGCCGTCGTCTTTGACGGCAATCGCCCAGATCAGGCGATTGGGTTTGGCGCGGCCTTCGACGACGTAGAGGGTTTTTTCATCGGGGGAAAAGCACAGGCCGTTGGGGCCGCTGAGGTCGTCGATCACCCGGGTGACCTTTTTGCTCTCGCCGTCGATGCGGTACACGGCGTGCGGTTGGGTCGGGGAGATTTTGTGGCCTTCGTAGTTGTTGCCGGTCTGGAAGGGCGGGTCGGTGAACCAGATCGAACCGTCACTTTTGCAGACGACGTCGTTGGGCGAGTTGAAGGGTTTGCCGTCGAAGCTGTCGGCCAGCACGGTGATCGTGCCGTTGGCTTCGGTGCGGGTGATGCGCCGGCCTTCGCTGGTGGTGGTCGAGCCTTCACAAACGATCAGCCGGCCCTGGCGATCGCGGCACATGCCGTTGGAGAAGTTCGAGTGGTCGCGGTACACGCTGAAGGTGTCGGTGATTTCGTCCCAGCGCATGATGCGGTTGTTGGGGATGTCGCTGACCAACAGATAGCGGCCATCACCGACCCAGACCGGCCCTTCGGCCCAGCGCATGCCGGTGGCGAGTTTTTCGACGCTGGCGTTGAAAATCCGCAGCTCCATGAAGCTGTCGTCGAGGATGTGAATCAGCGGGTCGGGGTAGCGTTGACTCAACGGTTCGGCGGCATCAGCGAGTCGGCTCAGGGCGCCGCTGCCAACGGCGGCGAGCGTGGCGGAAACCGCCAGGGACTTTTTCAGGAAGCTGCGGCGGGTGTTGCCCTGCGCTAGGTCAAGGCTGTCAGGCTGGGTGGACAGGGATGAGTCCATGTAGCGATCTCCGTGGATTTATTATTTTTGGGAGACCTAGTAATACATCGTGGTAGGACATCGTACAAGTATCATCTCGCCTGCAGGAAAACTTTCATGTTGCCGAACCGGTTAGCCGGCGGAGCATTTTCATAGGCGGCGAAACGATGGTTCAAAGCGTGGTGATCTGCCCATTGCGATCGTGTTCAAACACCTTGTTGCCCTGCAGTTTTTCCTTTAGCCAACGCTCCGCCTTGCCCAGCGGACGCTGCCGCGCCCATAACAGATCCACACCAATCTGCCAGTCGGTGTGCGGGTACGCCGTGAGCTGCAACTCCACCAGTTCGCCCTTGGCCAGTTCCCGCTGAATCAGCTGCCGGGGCAGGGTGGCCCAGCCGAGTCCGGCGCGGACCATTTCCAGTAACGCCAGATAGTTTTCTGCTTGCCACAACTGCGTGGATCGCAAGTATTCGCTGCTCGGCAGTTTGCTCGCGTGGGCGCTGAAGGCCAGGCGCCGGTGAACGTGCAGGTCATCGAAGCTGACATCGTCGAGTTGCGCCAGCGGATGGTCGGGGTGGCAGACGTGCAGCATGATCAGTTTGCCCAATTGCTGGAACGCCAGCTCCTTGGGGTAGCCAGGCTGTGAAAAGGCGACACCGAGCACCGCCTCGCCGCTGCTGACCAGTTCGCTGACGTCGCCGTACACCGGGTGGCGGATGATCAGGTCGACGAAGGGGAAGGCCTGCTCGAAGGCTTTCAGCGCCGGCATGATCGGCCCGTACGGTGTTTCGATGGCCAGCGTCAGGCTGGGCTCGACGTTGTCCGAGAGGCAGTCGGCATGCGCTTTGAAGGTCATGCAGCGTTCGAGCACGGCTTCGGCCTGGATCAGCAGTTTGTGGCCGGCGGCGGTGAGTGCCGGGCTGCGGTTGCTGCGGTCGAACAGCTCGACGCCGAGGTCGGTTTCGAGGTTGGCAATCGCCGCGCTGATGGTTGATTGGGTCTTGCCGAGCTTGCGCCCGGCGGCGGAGAACGAGCCACTTTTGACGACCTGAACGAACATCAACAGTTGATCGAGTGAGAAGCGCAAGCGGTGTACTCCCGAATCGAATAAGGACCAGCAAGCGCCGAGTGTGCCGATTTTTCGCCATCGATAAAAGCGATGGTTGCTCATTTGTTTCATCGCTATAAACGTTCAACCATGGCCCCGCACTTAACGATCTCTGGGGCGCATCGATCTTCAAACGCCCCTGAGAATGCCTGCGATCTCAACAGATGCCGCACCTTCAGGAGCGTGTGAAATGACCACACAACGCATTCATCCGGTGGACGAGGTTTTGCCGCTGCGACAGTTGTTCACGTTTGGCTTGCAGCATGTTTTGGTGATGTACGCGGGGGCAGTGGCGGTGCCGCTGATCCTGGGCAGCGCGATGGGGCTGACCTCGGCGCAGGTGGTGTTGCTGATCAACGCCAACCTGCTGACCTCGGGCATCGCAACGCTGATTCAGACCTTGGGCTTCTGGAAATTCGGTGCGCGTCTGCCGCTGATTCAGGGCTGCTCGTTTATTGCACTGGCGCCGATGATCATGATCGGCAAGGAGTTTGGCCTCAGCCAGATCTTCGGTGCGGTGATCGCGGCGGGTTTCATCACCATCGCCCTGGCGCCGGTGTTCAGCCGATTGCTGCGGTTCTTTCCGCCGGTGGTGATTGGCAGCCTGATCACCATCATCGGTATCTCGTTGATGCCGGCGGCGGCAATCTGGCTGGGCGGTGGCAATCCCGACGCGGCGGATTTCGGCAAGCCGGCCAACCTGTTGCTGGGCCTGGCCACCGTCAGCGTGACGCTGGTGATCTACGCCAAGTTCAAGGGCTTTGTCGGCAACCTCAGTGTATTGATCGGCCTGTTCGTCGGCAGCCTGATTGCGGCGGCGTGCGGCATGACCCACTTCAGTCGGGTCAGTGAAGCGGCGTGGTTCGAGCTGAGTGCGCCGATGGCTTTCGGCGCGCCGGAATTTGCGCCGGTGCCGATTCTGATCATGACCCTGGCGATGCTGGTGATCATGGCCGAGACCACCGGCAACTGCCTGGCGATCGGCAAGTTGACCGGCAAACCGACCACCCAACAGACCCTGGGCAACGCGTTCCGCGCCGATGGCCTGTCGACCATGCTCGGTGGTTTTTTCAACAGTTTTCCCTACAACGCGTTCACGCAAAACACTGGCCTGATTGCGCTTTCCAACGTCAAGAGCCGCTTCGTCGTGGCCGCTGCCGGGGCAATCATGGTGCTGATGGGGCTGTTCCCGAAACTCGGTGCGCTGATTGCGGCGGTGCCGACACCGGTACTCGGTGGCTGCGCGATCGTCATGTTTGGCATGACCACGGTGGCCGGTATTCAGGAACTCTCTCGGGTGCAATTCGAGGGCACGCGTAACGGCATCATCGTCGCCGTGTCGGTGAGTGTCGGCGTACTGCCGATGTCATTCCCGGCGCTGTTCGAACACGTCGGCCCAACGCTGAAACTGGTGCTCGACAGCGGAATCTTCCTTGGAGCGATCACCGCCATCGTGCTCAACGTTCTGCTCAACAACGAAAAAAAATCGACCGAAACCATCGGCGCGACATCGGCTGAAATGGCCGACTGACGTGTTGTTTTCCCACTGCCCAGGAGTTACCCATGAATCAATTCACTCAGCTCGTCCCGGCCGGCGTCAGCGATCTGGATCTGGCGTTGCTGCGCCAGACCATCGCCTTGTCCGAGGCGTCGAAACAGCGCGGGCGCCATCCGTTCGCCGCATTGGTCGCCGACCGTCACGGCAAGGTGATTGTCGAGGCGGGGAACAATTCGATGCCGCCCGAGGGCGACCCGACCCAGCACGCGGAACTCGTCGCGGCAGCTGCAGCGGCGAAACTGCTGACACCGCAAGAGCTGGAACAGTGCACGCTCTATACCAGCGCCGAACCTTGCTGCATGTGCGCTGGCGCGGTGTATTGGACCGGAATCGGGAGAGTGGTTTACGCCTTGTCGGAGCATGCTTTATTGGGGCTGACCGGTGACCATCCGGAAAACCCGACGTTCTCCTTGCCGTGCCGTGAAGTGTTTGCCAAGGGGCAACGCAAGGTCAGTGTGTTGGGGCCGATGCTGGAGAGTGAGGCGGCTGAGCCGCATAAGGGGTTTTGGTCGTAACGACGGAGCATTGCAACCCCAGCGCTTGACCTTAAAGGCGACTTCAGGCTTAAAGTCACCTTTAAGGTCTAGAGCATTTTGGGAGTGCAGCATGAGAATCGGTGAACTAGCGAAAATCAGCGGGTTGGCACCGTCACGCATCCGCTTTTACGAGGCGAGCGGCCTGATCAGATCAGTGGCGCGCAAAGCCAACGGCTATCGCGATTACGCCCCCGACACCGAGTGGGTACTGGAGATCATCACCGGCGCGCAGGCTGCCGGATTTTCCCTTGATGAAATCCGCCAGTTGATGCCGATGAACGCCAATGGCTGGCAGCACGACCAGTTGCTCGGCGGCCTCAAGCAAAAGGTTGCGGAAATCGAAGTCCTGCAGCAACGGCTGGCGCGCAACAAACAACAACTGCTGCAGGTGATCAAGGGTATCGAAGGCAAACCCGAGGGCATGGCCTGTGCAGACAATGCGCAACTGCTGATCAATCGTCTGCGTGAGGAAGGTGTAGCGGGTGCTTCAGGCAAAGGTGCGGCCGCAGTGGCGAAAACAACCGCCCGCCGGGCTTCCTAGGCCTGACGAGCGTAGCGGCTCTCAGCGCTCGCCCATCAGCGTCGCCAGTGGTTTTGGCGCATACAGCGCGCTTTGAAATTCAGGCACGTATTCGTACTTGAACATTTTTCCTAGCCCCAGCGAGCGAAGGTAGTTCGACAAGTCGCCGTCGCCCAGCGTCAGAGTGGCGGACTCGGCGTCACGGCTCGAAGCATGGCTGAGCTCGCGGGAGACAGCGTAGCCATAGGCCAATTGGCCCTGATGATCCAGGTTGGTGAAACTGCTGGTGATCATCTCGACATCGCGGGACAACGTGTCGAGTTTCTTCGCCGTGAATGTCACGTCCGGCTTGCCGGTCTGACTGTCAGTGATGGTGTAGATCACCAATTGCGCATCCTCTTGGCGGTCGATGCCGGTCAGCCATTTCGGCAGGTTGTAACCGACGACACCGCGCACCCGCGCCAGCTCGGTATTGACTGGCAACTTGAGCACATAACCCCAGAAGTCTTGCGACAGCGACTGGCCAACCAGTGTGAACGGACCCAGATTCGCTTTGCCGGGTTGGTTAGTGACGATCGACACGGCCACCTCGTTATACGCATCGTTATCGCAATGCTCGTAGGTGTAGGCAGTGAACGCGATCAGGCCGCGCCCCGGCCAGACTTGCAGCGGTTGCACGGTTGCCAGTACTTCGGCCGGCATCAGTGCGCGCAGGCGCTCGAGGTCGGCCGTATAAATGGCGGTCACGCGGCTGTTCCGGTAGTAGAAATTGGGTGAGTACGACTCGAAGCCGATATCGACCCTGGTCTTGTTCAGGCCCTTGAACCAGCTCAGATCAACGCCCGGGACTTCTGTGGCAATCACCGACAACGGCGGGTTGGAGCGAAAACGGTCATAGAGGCCATCTTTGACCACGGGCACTCGATGGCCGCCGATATCGATTATGGCGGTGCCGGTGGGGCTCGGCGGCTCAGGCGTCTGGGCCAACGCAGCGTTGGCCAGTGAGTTGAACAGCAATCCTGTCATAACGGCGCTTGCGGGTTTCAATGGGACTTCCTCCGGCTAGTGTGATCTACATGAACTTTCAGCGCGTGCCTTCGCCAGCGTTGAGCACGGCCATCACGGCGTGTGCCACGGCTTTGGGCGATTGCGGGTTTTGCCCGGTGACCAGCCGGCCATCGGTGATGGCAAAGGCAGTGAATGGCAGCCAGGCTTTGCGGTAGCGAGCCCCTTGGCTTACCAAGCGATCCTCAAGGAAAAACGGCACCTGATTTTTCATGCCCGAGAACAGCTCTTCGCGGTCGGAGAAACCGGTGATGTTCTTGCCCTTGATGATCAACTGGCCTTGCTCATCCTTGAGATCCAGCAGACCGGCCACGCCATGGCACACTGCTGCGACGATGCCACCCTGGTTGTAGATCTTTTCAGCGACGCGGCGCAGGTCCGGGTTATCGGGGAAGTCCCACATGACGCCATGGCCGCCGGTGAAATAGATGGCGCTGAACCGCGACGGGTCGACTTCGCTGATCAGCAGTGTGTTGGCCAGTCGGGCGCGAAAGGCCGGCGACTGCAGATGCAGGCGGGCACCCTTGTCCATGTAGAGCCAGCCGAGGCTGCGCTCGTCCAGCGGCACCGCGCCGCCTTTCGGGCTGGCGAAAACCGTGGTGTAGCCGGCTGCTTCCACGACATCGGTGAAGTGCGTCAACTCGGTCAGCCACAACCCGGTGGTATCGGCTCGCGAGGGATAGCTTGCGTGATTGGTCATGATCACCAGGATCTGGCGATCGCTGCTGACAGCCGATTGAGCATTTGCAAATGTCATGAAAGCACCACCTATCAATACCAGCGCAGAGGAAACGAGGGTCTTAAGCATCATCGGGATATCTTCAAATCGAGCAGGTCGGCGCATGCTCACCTTAAACCTCACTTTAAGGTCAATAGCCGTTTTACGTGCGGTGCGATCAGTCTCGATGCGCCCTGAAAAAGCCGTTGACCTTAAAGTTGACTTCAAACTTATGCTGGCCTCATTCCCAGTTAAGGACTTGCTCCATGAACGTGTTCGATACGTTGCTCCTGCCCAACGGTTCGACCATCAAGAACCGCATTGCCAAAGCCGCCATGGAAGAAAACATGGCGGACGCCGACCAGGCGCCTTCGGTTGAACTGATGCGTCTGTATCAGGCGTGGGCCGACGGGGGCGCCGGGCTGATCATCACCGGCAACGTGATGGTCGACGGGCGCGCCATGACCGGGCCCGGTGGCGTGGTGTTGCAGGATGATCAGCAACTGGAAAAATTCAGGCGCTGGGCGCACATCGGTCGATCCGGCGGCGCGCAGTTCTGGTTGCAGATCAATCATCCGGGGCGTCAGATGCAGTCCAGCCTTGGGCAAAAAACCTGGGCGCCGTCATCGGTGCCGCTGGATCTGGGCAAGCTGTCCAAGCGTTTCGCTACGCCTCACGCGATGACCCAAAGCGTGATCGAAGAGGTTATTCAGCGCTTCGCCAACACGGCACGGCTGGGCGAGCAGGCCGGGTTCACCGGGGCGCAGATCCACGCTGCCCATGGCTATCTGTTGAGCCAGTTTTTGTCGCCGCTAACCAATCAGCGGACGGACGAGTGGGGCGGCTCGCTGGAGAATCGCGCACGCCTGCTGCTGGCAATCGTCAAGGCTGTGAGGAGCGTGGTTTCGGCCGGATTCGCGGTGGCGGTCAAACTCAACTCCGCCGATTTTCAACGTGGCGGCTTCACCGCCGAAGATGCGAAAAAGGTGGTTGTACTGCTCAACGGCTCAGGTGTGGATCTGGTCGAACTGTCCGGTGGCAGTTACGAAGCGCCGGCCATGCAGGGCGAGGCTCGCGATGGCCGGACCTTGGCCCGCGAAGCTTATTTCGTTGAGTTTGCCCGCGACATACAGACCGTCGCGAACATGCCGGTAATGGTCACCGGTGGCATCCGTCGTCGTGCAGTGGCCGAAAGCGTTGTGCAGAGCGGCGTCGACATGGTCGGTATCGGCACGGCACTGGCTATCGATCCGCAGCTGCCGCGTGACTGGCTGGCGGGCAAGGACAATGCTCCACAACTGCCGCCAATCACCTGGAAAAACAAAGCCATCGCCGCTCTGGCGAACATGGCAGTGGTGAAGTTTCAGCTGCGCCGACTCAGTCGGGCAAAAAAGCCTGATCCGACCGTGTCACCTTTGCGCGCGCTGATTTTGCAGCAGATCGGTATGGCGTTTCGCACGCGGCAATATCGGCGCTGGGTAGAAAAACATTCAATGTGAACCTGGTCGTTCGAACGCAGGTGGCGGCCATGCGTCGGTTCGCCTCGCAACAAACCCAACGCAGTGGAACCCTCATGTCGGGGCGCGCACCAACCCTAGGTTGCAACCCATAAAAATGCGGAGGGATTCCAGATGTCAACGCATCCAATTCTGTTCATGGGCGGTTCCGGCGCTATCGGCCATCGTTCCGCCAAAGCCTTGCGTGCGGCCCATCCCGACGTGCCGTTGCTGATCGGCGGCCGTGATCTGGCCAAGGCTCAGCAAGCCGCTGAAGAAATGGGCGGGGCCGCGGGTTTGGTCATCGATCCCACCGCTGATGACCTGGGTCTGGGCGATCGCCCGGTCAGCGCTGTGGCGGTTTTCTATATGGATCACACGCTGGCCGGGCTGCGTTTCGCGCAGACACGGAAGGTGCCGCACCTGAGCATTTCCTCTGGCGTATTCGAAATGGCGCCGCAAGTCGCCCGCTATATCCACGCCCCGAATGCAGCGCCGATCGTGCTTGGTTACGAATGGATGGTCGGCGCGACGACTGTTGCGACGCTGCACCTTGCCAAAGCCTTTGCACGGGTGCGCGATATCCGCATCGACGCCTTGGTCGACGAACAGGACGGTGGCGGGCCGACCGTGGCAACTGACTTCGAACACCTGAACAAAATGCTTCCCGCCGCACTGACCCGACGCGAGGGTGCGTATGTATGGCGTGAGGGCGAGGAGGCGAACGTCAGCTTCCGCGCGCTGGACGGAACATCGATGCAGGCCAGCGGCTTTTCGTCGATCGACGTCGCAGGCCTGGCAGCCGCTACCGACGCAGCCAACGTTCAGTTCAACCTCGCCAGCGGCGTCAGTTCCTCCCGGCGCGCGGGCAAGCCTATGTCGACGGAAATTCTCATCGAAATGGCCGGGGAAGGGCGCAACGGGCAAGCGCTGCATACCCGTTATGCCCTCGTGCATCCGGCCGGCGCCGCAGCGCTGACGGGGCTGAGCGTCGCCATGCTGCTCGAGCGGCTGATCGGGCTCGACGGCCCACCGCCCACGGCGCCAGGTCTGTACTTTCCTTATCAGTTGCTGGATGCCGCTGGGTATCTGCGGCGTCTGGGTGAAGAGGGCGGTGAGTGGCTTGAGCTGAGCCAGAACTAAGGCGGATTTTCCGAGCCTGGTAGCGGTTCGAAACGGCAAACAGCCCTTTTGAGATTCCTGTCTACACTTTCATTCCATCAAGCGTAACGGGAGTTCTCATGAAGAGAGCCATAGGTGCTGAGTCTTTGCTTGCGATAGGGATGGTGCCGGGTGCTCAGGCTGAAGACTCGGCGGAGCTGGCCAAAAAGGCGCTCAACCCGGTTGCGGCCATGTACAGCCTGCCGGCGCAGTACAACTGGGACCAGAAGATGGGGCCAACCGGTGAGGGCATGCGCAGCACCACCAACATTCAGCCGGTGCTGCCGTTTACCCTCAACGATGACTGGAACCTGATCTCCCGCACGATCCTGCCGGTCATCGATCAGCACGGTCTAGCGCCGAAGGGCGCGGCGGACAAATCCGGCGTTGGCGACATCACCCAGAGCTTTTTCTTTTCGCCCAGGCAACCCACCGAAAGTGGCTGGATACTTGGCGCCGGCCCGGCAATTCTGATTCCCACCGGCAGCGATGAGCTGCTGAGTAGCGAGCAATGGGGAGTCGGCCCGACCGCCGTCGCCCTGAAACAGGAAAACGGCTGGACCCACGGCATCCTCGCCAACCACATCTGGGGACTGGAGGGCAGCCCGCCGGATGACAAGGACAAGGTCAACCAGACCTTCCTGCAACCGTTCCTTTCCTACACCACCAGCACCTTGACCACTTGGGGGGTGAACACTGAATCGACGTACAACTGGCAATCGCGCGAGTGGTCGGTACCGGTCAACCTCACGGTGACGCAACTGCTGAAAATCGGCGGGCAACCGCTGACGGTGCAAGCGGGGCCGCGGTATTGGCTAGACAGCCCGGATGACGGGCCGCAAGGGTGGGGGATGAGGTTTGCGGTGACGTTGTTGTTTCCGCGTTGAAATGGAGGTGCTGCTCGGGGCCGTTATCGCCAGCAGGCTGGCCCTCACAGTAGATTCGTATCGAAGACGAATCCGACGCGGTAGCCAGCCTGCTGCTTCTTTACGCTACTGCGGCCGCAGCGGCTCTGGCGCGCCAGACAAACCCCAACACCATCAACAACCCCAGCCCCGCCATGGCTGCACCGGCCAGCGAGATCGCCGGATAACCCAGCCCTGCATTGATCACCGCGCCACCCAGCGCCGCACCGATCGCGTTGCCGAAGTTGAACGCGCCGATGTTGACCGCCGAGGCGAGGTTGGGTGCGTCTTTGGCGGCTTCCATCACGCGCATTTGCAGCGGTGGCACCAGGGCAAAGCTGGCGATGCCCCAGATCAGGATGGCGACGGCGGCCGGCAGCGGCCAGCGCATCAGCACAGTGAACGCCAGCAGGACGACAATCAGCGCACTCAGCGAAACGATCAGGGTGCGATCGATCGAGCGGTCGGCAGCCTTGCCGCCCCACATGTTGCCCAGCGTCAGCCCGACACCGAACAGCACCAGCATCGCGGTGATGTAAGCGGTGGAGGCGTGGGTTTCGCTGCTGAGGATCGGCGCGATGTAGGTGAACACGGTGAACATGGCGCTCGAGCCGACCACGGTCAGGGCCAACGCGCCGAGCACCGGACCACGACCCAGCACGCGAATTTCCGCCAGTGCTCCGGCGCCTTTCGGGGCCGGCAGGTTGGGCAGGGCGAACCACAGCGCGGCCATGGTGATCACGCCGAGGCCGGTGATGCCCCAGAACGCCGTGCGCCAGCCGAACATTTCACCAAACCACGCGGCCAGCGGCACGCCGCCGATGGTTGCCAGGGTCAGGCCCATGAACATTGCCGCCACGGCGCCTGCGCGTTTCTGCGGAGCGACCACGCTGGCAGCGACGACAGAGCCGACACCGAAGAACGCACCGTGATTGAGTGACGTCACCACCCTCGCGACCATCAGGCTGTAGTAGTCGGTGGCCAGCGCCGACATCAGATTACCGAGGGTGAAAATCGCCATGAGCCCAATCAGCAAATAGCGCCGTGGAATCTTGCCGGTGGTCAGGGTCATCAGCGGTGCGCCGAGTAGCACGCCCAGCGCATAAGCACTGACCAGCAGCCCGGCGGCCGGAATGGAAACGCCGAGATCGGCAGCGATGCCGGGCAACATGCCCATGGGCGCGAACTCGGTAACGCCGATGCCAAAGGCACCAATGGCGAGTGCAACAAGGGGTGGATTGATACGCATGGAAAGTCTCCTCATCTATGCCGCCAATGCTACGATGCGAGCGTTTGCGGCGGTAGACCGCGATTTTGGCAATCACCTTTGCGCAGGAATCACAAATGGACGTCGGCGGTCGATCAGGTGAAATGGATGTGTTCGTCACGGTGGCGCGCGAAGGCAGTCTGTCGGCCGCTGCGCGGGCATTGGGGCTGACACCCTCGGCGGTCAGCCGGATCATCGCGCGCACCGAGCAGCGTCTGGGCACACGCCTGCTGTTGCGCACCACTCGGGCGCTCACGTTTACCGCCGAAGGCGAGGCGTTTCTGCGTGGCGCGCGGCGCATTCTGGCCGACATGGCCGAGGTCGAAGAGGCCATCGCCGATCAAGGCGTGCCGCGAGGCCGCTTGCGGGTCAGCGCCGCCCTCGTTCATGGGCGGCTGGCGATCGTGCCGTTGGTTGCCGCCTTCAGCGCGCGTTACCCGAACATTGTGGTCGACCTCACCCTGGGCGATGAAGTCGTCGACATTCTCGGTGGCCAGGCCGACGTCGCCGTGCGCTTCGGGCATTTGCCGGACAGCCCGTTGACCGCGCGCAGACTCGGCGTCACCGGTCAGGTGGTGGTGGCTTCGCCCGACTATCTTGAGCGCCACGGCACCCCGCAGGAACCGGAAGACTTGCTGCGGCACAACTGCCTGCGCTTCAACTTTCGCCGCGCCGAACCCAACTGGCCGTTCATTCGCGACGGTCAGGTGTTTTCCTTGAAGGTCAGCGGCAGCATCGAATGCAACAGCGGCGAAGCGCTGGCGCAACTCGCGCGGGGCGGCGCCGGCATCGCGCGGATCGGCGAGTTCAGCGTGAAAGAGGATCTGCAGCGTGGCGAGTTGGTTTCATTGTTGGAAGCCTGGAATCCAGGCGATGACGAGCCGATCCATGCGGTGTTCGTCGGCGGTCCGGCAATGCCGGCGCGAGTGCGTTTGTTCGTCGACTTTCTGCTGGAGCATTACCGGATGTGAGCACTGGCGGCGTCAAGGCCCGGATGTGCGATTCAAGCCCAGATCGCGGTTTCGGTATTGATCTCGGCGACCAGCGTGGCGTTGAACTGGCGTTGTCGATGCAAGTCATCACGCATCTTGGCGAAGTTGAATCCTTTAGCGCCCAACTCTTTTAGTACCAAGCCTGAAACCCGGTAAATGCCGCAGTCGGCACAGTCGACGAGTTGGCTGCCATGGGCCTCGTCGGTCTTCTGGGCTTCGAGTGCGCACAGGTAGCATTTCATGGTTGTTCTCCCGGTTTTGTGATGTTCAGGAGATCATCTTGCGAAGAGGGAAGTTTCATTCAGCTGAGAAAGGCCGGTATTCAGAACGCTGGTCGCTAGGAAATTTCCTACAAGTCGGTGGGACGCAAGCTACAGGTTCATTCCCTCCGTTTGCCGATAATCCGCCCTCTGCTGGCAACGCTGCCAGTCAAATCTCCACGTTCGGAAACGCTGGGCAGCGAACGCCCATCGTTTCATCTACGAGGGCATGCACGCATGAACATCGGATCACGACTGCTGGGCTGGCTCGGCGCATCTTTACTGGTAACGGCGACCGCACCGGCGATGGCCGCCTGTACCTGGAACTCCAGCGACTGGACGCCCAAGCAACTGACCCTCAATGCCGGCACGGTGTTTGCCCCGCGTGATGTTCCGGTCGGCACGACTTTGAATACGACGGGAGGCATCCGCGATCTGCCGTTTGGCGATCGGCTGGTTTGTGGCTTGCGAGCGACGTACAGCACGGCGCTGGTCGGCCCGGTAGTGACCAATATTCCGGTCGACACCATCAATGTGCCGGCCGGCTCGATATTGCAGACCAACGTGCCGGGGGTGGGCCTGGCCATGTACCTGACCGGGTTTGCCGCGCAATGGCAAATGCCGGTGGGCAATCCGGCGCGTTTCATTCCCTTCACGCTCACCCTTAATATCGCCACGGCTCTGAGTGGTATGCCTTCGGTCATGGTGCGTTATGCGTTGATCAAGACCGGTGACATTCCGCCCGGCACGCACACCATCAATCAACTGGCCGCGACCGGCACCAGCGATCGCGGGCACATTTTCGATCTGAACTTTACCGCCACCGTAACCGTGGCTGGCTGTTCGATGCCGGCTGCCCCCGGCAATCAGATCGACGTACCAATGGGAACCTGGGAAAAGCGCGTGTTCAATGGCAAGAATTCGACCACTCAGGCGCAGTCGTTCGCGATCACGCTCAACTCGTGCATTGCCGGTAGCAACTACCCGTCGAACACCAACGGTTATTTCAACGGCAACTATGCCAACATCCAGATCGATGGCAACAAGACCTCGACGATCATCGATGCGGCCAACGGGGTGTTGAGTCTGTCGAGCGATTCGACGGCGCAGGGTGTGGCGATTCAGATTTTGCGCGATAACGGTACGCCGATGAATCTCGGGCTGCCGGTGCGCCTGACGCGTGTCGTCAATGGGGTGACTTCGGTGCCGTTGAAGGCGCGCTACATTCAGACCGGTGAGGGGCCGACGCCGCAGCCGGGGACGGCTAATGGTTATGCCAGTTTTACGGTGACTTATCGTTGATAGACCGGGTACATATCCATTGCTGCGGTAACGGCTGCTTAGGGTTTCGCCCTTACGGCGAGTCCCTTTTTCAGACGCCAAAAAGGAACCAAAAGGCTTGCTCCTGCGTCCGGCCCTCGCAAGCTCGGGTCCCTTCGCTCCGGGATCGATCCGGGCGCAGCGGCTACGGTTTGCTGCGCTGCACCTCCTTGCGCTGTGTCTGGCTGCGCCAGACGGTCGCTGCGCTCCCACGCCCGGATCAATCCCTGCGCTCAGCCTTCCGATGTCGCTGGTTAGGCAAGATCAAGATCAAAAGCACGCGAGCTAACGCTCATTGTTGAGTGGTTAGAAGCGGGTGATTGACTTGGGATTTGTGGTGGATTTTCCCCTCACCCCAGCCCTCTCCCCCTGGAGAGGGAGCCGATTTGTGTTGGCTTTGAAGTTTGCATTCGACTCGGTATTGCGCGTCAACGTACCTCTCCAGTTCACCTCGGTCAGTCCCCTCTCCCTCGGGGAGTGTATGTACCGGACACATGGTGGACAGGTGTTCGGAGACATGGTGGACACTTTTTAATAGGCACATTGCTCATCATCAAGGAGATGACCTGTGTCCTGGCAAGAGGCATCCACCATGCAACT
>Ga0308159_1000434_pt1 | contig 97383 bp, 93 predicted proteins | sample PhyCR1_FD_201040 | JGI IMG/M metagenome (GOLD analysis project Ga0308159, IMG submission 201040) | Phyllosphere microbial communities from UC Gill Tract Community Farm, Albany, California, United States - DLSLC.R1 | ecosystem: Host-associated > Plants > Phyllosphere > Unclassified | place: USA...
CGCCCGTTTCGACCAGGTACGCCCGGAACGACCAGGTACGCCCGACCCGTCAGTGGGCGGAGTAGCCGCCGTCCACCAGGTGGTAGCTGCCCGTGATGAACGAGGCCTTGTCGCTCAGCAGGAACAGCACGAGCGCGGCGACCTCGGCGTCGGTGCCGAGCCGCTTCGAGGCGTGCTCGTCCTCGAGTGCCGCGATGGCCTCGGGCGAGAGCGACTTGCGGAGCAGCGGGGTGTCGATGAACCCGGGGCCCACGGCGTTCGTGCGGACGCCCTGCGACGAGTACTCGAGCGCGGCGACCTTGGTCAGCCCGGCGAGCGCGTGCTTCGAGGCGACGTAGGCCGCGTTCTGGGCCATGCCGACCGTGCCGAGCACCGACGCCATGTTCACGATCGCGCCTCCGCCGGCGGCCACCATAGCGGGGATCTCGTAGCGCAGCCCGTAGAAGACGCCGTCCAGGTCGACCGCACGGACGCGGTCCCAGGCGGCGATGTCGTACTCGCCGATCGGCTGCGGTGCTGCGCCGATGCCGGCGTTGTTCACGGCCAGGTGCAGCGCGCCGAACGTGTCGACCGCGAACTGCACCATGCGCTCGTTGTCCGCGGCGACCGCGGAGTTCGCCTCGAACGCGCGAGCGGTGCCACCGGCCTCCACGATCGACGCGGCGACGCGCTCGGCGCCCGCCAGGTTGATGTCGGCGACGACCACCGTGGCGCCCGCCGCGGCGAGCTCCTTCGCGACCGACTCACCGATGCCGCTGCCACCACCGGTGACGACGGCGACCTTGCCCTCGAACTCGGACATGTTCTCCTTCTCTCTCGGCAACACGTGTTGTCTACAACCACGGTACACCCGAAATGAAGTTCGTTTGCTGAACTAATGAGATAGGCTAACGACCGATGACCGACGCCACCGACCTCCGCATCGCGGTGAACCGGCTGTCCCGCACCCTCCGTGCCCAGAAGGCCGACTCGAGCGTCACGGACGCACAGTTCTCCGCCCTCGCCCGCCTGCACCGCGACGGCGCCATGACCCTGGCCGACCTGAGCCGACAGGACGGCGTCACCCCGCCCTCGATGACGAAGACCATCGCGGTGCTGGTCGAGCGGGGCCTGGTGTCGAAGTGCGGGCACGGCGACGACCGCCGCAAGGTACTGCTCGGCGCGACACCGGCCGGAGCCGCCTTCGTCGAGGAGACCCGACGCCGCCGTGACGGCTGGCTCTCCCCGCGACTCGCAGCACTCACCGCCGACGAGCGGAGCACCCTCGCCGACGCCACCGAGATCATGAGGAGGCTGGCCCAGCAGTGACCGCCATGTTCCGCTCCCTCGCCGGGCGCAACTACCGCATCTGGTTCGCCGGGGCCCTGGTGTCGAACGTCGGCACCTGGATGCAGCGCACCGCCCAGGACTGGATCGTGCTGACCCAGCTCTCGGACAACAACGCCGTCGCGGTGGGCATCACGATGGCCCTGCAGTTCGGCCCCCAGCTGCTGCTCCTGCCGCTCACCGGGCTCGCCGCCGACCGGTTCGACCGCCGGAAGATGCTCATGCTCACCCAGGGCCTGATGGGGTTGCTCGGGCTGGGGCTCGGCGTCATGGTCCTCACGCACACCGCCACCCTGCTCGCGCTGTACGGCTTCGCCCTGGCACTCGGCATCGTCGCCGCGTTCGACGCCCCGATCCGGCAGGCCTTCGTCTCCGACGTCGTGCAGGGTGAGGACGTCTCGAACGCCGTCGCCCTGAACTCCGCGTCGTTCAACGCCGCACGCCTGATCGGCCCCGCGGTGGCCGGTGTGCTCATCGCGGCGATCGGCTCCGGATGGGTGTTCGTCATCAACGCCGGGTCGTTCCTGGCCGTCCTGCTCGCACTCCGGTTCGTCGACCCCGCCCAGCTCGCCGAACGGGTCCGGGCGGGCCGCGGCAAGGGGCAGATCGTCGCCGGTTTCCGGTACGTCCGCACCCGGCCGGACATCGTCGTCGTGCTCTGCATGATCTTCGTCGTCGGCACGTTCGGCGTGAACTTCCCGATCTTCACCTCGACGATGGCGCGGGTCGAGTTCCACCAGGGCGCCGGCGAGTTCGGGCTGCTCAACTCGGTGATGGCGATCGGCTCGGTGCTCGGTGCGCTGTTGTCCGCCCGCCGGGACAAGCCGCGGATGCGCACCCTCGTGCTCGCCGCCGGCGGGTTCGGGCTCGCGTGCACGGCCGCTGCCCTCGCCCCGACGTACTGGACCTTCGCGATCGTGCTGGTGTTCGTCGGGCTCGCGTCCCTGACCTTCATGACCACGGCGAACGCCCTGGTGCAGACGACGACGAAGCCCGCGATGCGCGGCCGCGTGATGGCGCTCTACATGGCGATCTTCGCGGGCGGCACCCCCATCGGCGCCCCGCTCGTCGGTGCCGTCGCCGACGCCTTCGGCCCACGCTGGGCGATCGTCGTCGGCGCGGCCTCGGGCTTCGTGGCGCTCGGGATCGCGCTCGTCTGGCTCGTCCGGTACCAGCGGGTCCGGCTGCGCTACGACGCCGACTCGAGGCTGCACCTCGCGATCACGCACGCCGTGCCGGTGGTCGGCTCGCGCGCGGCGCTCCGCCGCGAGCTGGAACGCGACGAGACGCTCGCCGACCGCTCCAGCGCCGTCTGACGGACCGGCAGGTCGCCCTGCCCGTCGGCCGACGGCCCGTGACGCACCGACCGTCGGACGGGAGGCCCGCACCGGCGCTGCCACGGGCCTCCCGTCCGGCGTCACCCGCGCACACGGCCACGGTCACGACGCGCAGACCGGCCCGGTCCCGCCACACCCGTGCCGCCCCGGCTCCGGACACGCGCGCCCGGTGGGCTCAGAGCACGGGTGCGGACGACGCGAAGACGCGCTCGTCGAGGGCCGCAGCGACGCGGTCGGCAGCGACCGCCAGCCGTTGCCCGACGTCACCCGCCACCGCGAGGGCCGACTCTTCGGGGATGCCGTCGAGCAGGGCGCGGACCTCGTCGAACCCGGCGACCTCGTCCGCGACGCAGGACGGCGCAACGTCGGCCAGGCACTCGGCCGCGCGGTGCACCGTGAACCGCAACGACCGCGGGCTGTGCGCGTCGAGGAGCAGGAAGGCGGCGGCGTCGGACGGCACCGGGGCGTGGTCACGGCCGCGCAGGAAGGCCTCGCCCGCGCCGCACGCCCGGAGCGCCGCCGTCCACGAGGTGACCGCATCCGGCTCGAGCAGCCGCGACGCCAGCAGCCGTGCGGTGGAGGCGCAGCGGGTGAGCGAGCGTCCGAGGGTGAAGAACTCCCACACCTCGTCACGGCTGGCGTCCCCCTCGACCACCCCGATGGCGAGGGCACTGCGCTCCCGCACCCAGCCGAGGAACTCGTGCGCCCGGTCGGGAGCGATCTTCCGGGGCATCCGCGACCGCGTGACGTCGAGGCAGTCCCAGAGCTCGCTCGAGACGACCTCGCGGGCACGGCGTGCGTGGTCGCGGGCGACGGCGACCGCGGCGGCGATGGACGCGGGTTCGTGCCGGTCGAGCGCGAGGGCGTCGACGGTGGCGGCACGGTCCGGGTCGTTCGCAGGGCCGGTGGTCCCGATGACACTGCGGAGCTCGGTGGACACGAGCCGGTCGTCGTCGAGGGTGCCTGGTTCGCGGCGGGCGACGTAGACGTCGAGCAACCGTGCGACGACGTCGGTGCGCTCCACCGCGCTCCCCACGTGGAAGACGTTCCCCGCGAGGCGGCTCAGCACGGCTGCTCCTGCATGTCCAGAACCTAACGAGCCGGCGTTGCCGGGGTGTTACAGAACCGCGTCACGGGTGTTGCAGGTGTCCCGTCTCCGCGCTCGCTAGACAATCTAACTAGAGCGTCTAGCATTGGGGCATGACGTCCGAGGTGATGACCAGCACCGCGGGGTACTGGTACGAGGACTCCGCGGTCTCCGCCGTGGACGTCCTCAACGCCCTGCGGCGGTACCGGACGGCCGAGAGCGCTGCCCAGCGCCGAGCGCGCGAGGCACTGGGGATCGGCGAGAACGCCCTGCTGGCGATCCGGTTCCTGATCGACGCCGAGCACGACGGCCGCACCGTCAACGCGAAGGACCTCGCCGAGCGGCTCGAGATCACCGCGGCGTCGACGTCGGCGCTCGTCGACCGGCTCGTCCGCAGCGGTCACGTCGAACGGCACGCCGACCCGAACGACCGCCGTGGCGTGATCCTCACCGCCACCGGCACCTCGATGCGGCACGCGCTCCGGGTCATCGAGGAACTCGACGCCCGCGCGCTCGAGGTCACCGAGCACCTGCCGAGCAACGAGATGGCCGTCGTCGTGGACTTCCTGGACGAGATGGTCCGCGTCGTGGACGAGCTCGACGCCGGGCCGCACCACCCCCGTCGCGCGTAACCTGGACCGCATGGACCCTCGTGGCGAGCACCACCCCGAGGACGACATGCCGTTCGCGGAGCTCGACTCTCGAGCCCGTGCCGACGCCGCACTCCGGCGCATCCAGGCCGGGTCCGATCCGGCTCGTGAGGCCTTCGACCTCGCCAACACCATGAACGACGAGGCCGTGGGGCGGCTCACGAAGCGTCTGCGGCAGTTGTTCCGTCGGGGCTGATCGATCGGCCGATCCGTGCGCGTGCGTGTACGCGCCCGTGCGTCAGAACGCGGTGCCGACCGCAGCGATGTCGTCGCCCCCGTGCCCGGCTGCGCTGGCATCGGCGTAGACGCGGCCGAGTGCCTCGAGCAGCGTGGTGGACACCCCCGCGGTCCGGGCGGCATCGGTGATGAGCCCGATGTCCTTCCGCAGCCCGTCGAGTGCGAACTGGGCGGGGAACTCGTGGGCGATCATCGCGGCGCCCTTGGTGTGGGCGTAGGCGGAGTCGCTCGCGCTGCCCTCGATGGCCTGCAGGAACAGCGCGGGGTCGAGCCCGAGCGCCGCCGCGAGGGCCAGGGACTGCCCGGTCGCCGCGGTGATCGATGCGATCCAGGCGTTCGCGGCGAGCTTGAGTGCGGTGCCGTCGCCGACGTGGTCGCCGGCACGGACGGTCTTCGCGCCGATCGCGTCGAGCACGGGGTCGACACGGTCGAGCAGGTCCGCCGGGCCGGCCGCGAGCATCGTGAGCGTGCCCTGTTCGGCGGGGGCCTTCGTGCCGAGCATCATCGCCTCGACGAGGGTGATGCCGTACTTCTCGGCCAGCTGCACGACCGTCGCGGTGCCGTCGACACCGATCGTCGAGGCCTGCACCCACACGGCGTCGGTCGGAGCGTCGCCGGCAGCCTGCTCGAGGACGTCGACGACCGCATCGGTGTCGAACAGGGTGAGCAGGACGACCTCAGCGTGCTCGACGGCAGTGCCCGGGTCGCTCGCCACCGTCGCGCCGCGGTCACCCAGGGGCGAGGCCTTGTCGGCACTGCGGTTCCAGACCGTCACCTCGTGGCCGTCGCGCAGCAGTGACCCCGCCACGCCGGCGCCCATCGCACCCGTCCCCAACACCGTCACTCGCACGTGCGTCTCCGTCCTGGCGCGACACCGTGCCGCGACCGCTCCGACGCTACGCCCGACGCCGTCAGAGGAGCCCGCGAGCCTGCAGCCAGGCGGCCGGGTCGATCGGGGTGCCGGCCACGATGACCTCGAAGTGCAGGTGGGCGCCGGTCGAGACGCCCGTGTTGCCGACGGCCCCGAGGCGCTCCCCCGCGCGGAGGACCTGGCCGGGGCGGACGTCGATCACCGACAGGTGCCCGTACCGGGTCGCGGTGCCGTCGGCGTGCTGCAGGAGGACCTGGTTGCCGTAGCCACCCAGGGCACCCGCCGAGACGACCCGGCCGGGCAGCGCGGCGACGACCGGGGTCCCGATGGCCGCGGCGAAGTCGACCCCCTGGTGGTTCGACGAGCACGCCGCACAGCCGACGACCCAGCGGGCGCCGAAGCCACCGGCGTCCGGGATCGCACCGGCCGTGGGACGGGCGGCGCCACCGGTCGGGCCCGAGCCACCGGGGACCCGGAGCGCCGCGGCAGCACGGCCGACCGAGAAGTCGTCGCGGCCGGCCGTCGGCCCGGTCGAACCGTCAGCGACGAAGTGCTGCGTGCCGATGGCTGCCGACGTGGGTTCCGGAGCGGCCGGAGCGGCGACGGCGGTCTGCGGGGAGCCGACCGCGACGAACAGGCACGTGACGGCGGTCACCGCCGCGGCGGGAAGGGTCCGCCGGGCGGGGATCCGGAAGGACGCGGGGCGGCGGCGCGCGGGAGCGGCGGGATGCTCGGGTGCGGCGGGCTGCACGGGAGCGGCAGGCTGCGTGGGCCGGATGCGTCGTGCGGGCTGGGTGGAAGCCGGGGTGGCGGGAGGGGGCACCGCCACCCCGGCGGCTCGGAGCGGCCCCGGCTGTGCAGCGTGCCGTGCACGGCGCGGCCGGGGCGCGGTCGGTCGGGCGGCGGCGCGGCGCTCGGCACCGCGTGGGCGCCGGGGCAGGCCGTCGTCGGGGGTCGTCATCGTGCGGCGCCCGGCCCGGTCAGACGCGGACGACGCCGTCGCGGGCGATCCGGTCCAGCTCGCACACGACGGCGTCGACGACCGCGCGGGTGATCGCGTCGGCGACGGTCTCGACCAGGACGAGGTGCTCGGGGCGGATCGTGACCTCGGTCACGAGGGCCGATGCCACCCGGACCGGGATCTCGTCGATCGCGGCGACGAGGGCTGCCGGCACCAGCGTGGAGTCACCCGGGCGGACGGGCGCGGACATCGGCGAGGTCGGCACCGGGGTCACGACGGCGAGCGCCGGTGACGGGGTGGAGCGCACGGTGGAGTGCGGAGCGTCGGCCTGATCGCGACGCTGGGCGATGGAGTCGAAGAGCGGGGTGGAGGACATGCTGCGGACGGTCCGATCTGGATGTCGTGGCTGGTCGTTCTCGGGCGACCGGCGATGGCGGCGTGCCGAGCGGCACATCCGCCATTCAACCATCGATATTTCAGATGTGCAATAGTGACCGGACAGTCGCGCGGATCAGTCGGGGTCGACGGCGGCAGCGGTCGGGTCGTCCGGCTGCAGTGCACGACGGACCCGTTCCACGATCGTCGCGGGCGGGTTGTTGTAGGCGTTCGCCGGCTCCTGGCCGCTGAGCTCCTGGATCGCCGCCATCACCGCATCCGTCGCGTGACGCCGAGCACGACCGGACGACGCCTCACCGAAGGACGACAGGTCGATCGGCTGCCCGAACTCGATCGTCACGCGGGCGAGCTTCGGCAGCCGGGACCCGACGGGCTGGACGTCCTCGGTGCCGGTGAGTGCGACGGGCACCACGGGGGCACCGCTCGTCAGCGCCAGCCACGCCACACCCGTGCGGCCCTTGTAGATCCGGCCGTCGAGCGAGCGTGTGCCCTCCGGGTAGATCGCGAACGCCTCGCCCTCCTGCAGGCGTGCCAGCCCGAGGTCGAGGGCCTGCTGCGCCGCCGCACCCGCGCCACGCTCGACCCCGATGGCGCCGATGCCGCCGAAGAACGCGCGCGAGACGGCTCCCTTGAGACCCGAACCCGTGAAGTACTCCTGCTTCGCCAGGAACGACACCTTGCGCGGTGCCATGAGCGTGATCGCGGGCGAGTCGATGAACGAGCGGTGGTTGCTCGCGAGGATCACCGCACCACGCTTCGGGACGTTCCGACGACCGATGATCTTCGGGCGCCACAGCAACCGGGCGAGCGGGGTCACCACCGCGCGACTGAGCACGGTGGCGAACTTCGTCGAACCGGACACCGGACCTCCTCGTGGTGACGAGCTACCGAGTGTAATGAGGCACGCGGAGGGCACATGCCCGGAAGGGCATGCAGTGGTGGCCGGGCGTCAGTCGGCCGCGGCGACGACGTCGAGGACCGCGCGTCCGTACCGCTCGAGCTTCGCCGCGCCGACGCCGGAGATCTCGCCGAGCTGGTCGACGTCGGCCGGTCGGACGGCGGAGATGCCCCGGAGCGTCGCGTCGTTGAACACGACGTACGCGGGGACGCCCTGCTCGCGGGCTTCGGCTGCACGCCAGGCACGCAGGGCCTCGAACAGGCCCACGGCTTCCTGCGGCATGTCGGTGACGACCGTCCGTCGGCTGCTGCGTCCGGCCCGCGGAGCCTTGACCGGGTCGCGACGCATCCGCACCTGCACCTTGCCGGTCAGGACCTCGGCGCTCGTGGGACTGAGGACGACCGTGCCGAAGCCGTCGCCTGACACCGCCGCGTAGCCCTGGGCCAGCACCTGTCGTGCGACCGCGCGCCACTCGCCCTCGGACAGGTCCGCGCCGATGCCGAAGGTCGCCAGCGTGTCGTGCTGGAGTTCCTGCACGCGGGGCGACCGCTTGCCGATCAGGATGTCGACGAGGTGCGAGACGCCGTACCGCTGGCGGCGCTCACGCTCGAGCCGCACGACGGTGGACAGCAGCTTCTGCGCGGGGACGGTGCCATCCCACGACTCCGGCGGCGCGATGCACGTGTCGCAGTTGCCGCACGCCGTGCTCTCCTGCCCGAAGTACGCGAGCAGCCGCACCCGGCGGCACTCGATCGTCTCGCACAGGCTGAGCATGGCGTCGAGGTGGGCGCTGAGCTGCCGACGGTGTGCGGCGTCGCCCTCGGACTGGTCGATCATCCGCCGCTGCTGCACGACGTCGTTCAGGCCGTACGCGAGCCACGCGGTGGCCGGCAGCCCGTCACGACCCGCACGGCCGGTCTCCTGGTAGTAGCCCTCGACCGACTTCGGCAGGTCGAGGTGCGCCACGAACCGGACGTCGGGCTTGTCGATGCCCATGCCGAACGCGATCGTCGCCACCATGACGACGCCGTCCTCGCGCAGGAACGTCGACTGGTTGCGGGCACGCACCCGGGCGTCGAGGCCCGCGTGGTACGGCAGGGCGTTGATCCCCTGCTCGGCCAGGGCGGACGCGGTGCGCTCGACGGAGTTGCGGGACAGGCAGTACACGATGCCGGCGTCGCCGCTGTGCTCCGTGCGGATGAAGGTGAGCAGCTGCTGCAGCGCCCCGGTCTTCGGCTCGATGCGGTACTGGATGTTCGGCCGGTCGAAGTCGGCGACGAAGTGCGCGGCGTCGTCGAGGCCGAGCCGTGCGGAGATCTCGCGGTGGGTCTGCGGCGTGGCGGTGGCGGTCAGGGCGATGCGCGGCACCGTCGGCCACCGCTCGTGCAGGACGCTCAGCTCGAGGTAGTCCGGGCGGAAGTCGTGCCCCCACTGGGCGACGCAGTGCGCTTCGTCGATGGCGAACAGCGAGACGCGCGCCCGGTCGAGGAGCGCACGGGTGGACTCGAGCCGGAGCCGCTCGGGCGCGAGGTAGAGCATGTCGACCTCGCCCTGCACCACGGCACGCTCGACCCGGGACCGTTCGTCGGGGCCCTGCGTGGAGTTGAGGAACGCGGCCCGGACGCCGTTCGCGGCCAGGGCGTCGACCTGGTCCTGCATGAGGGCGATGAGCGGCGAGACCACGACCCCGACGCCGTCACGGACGAGCGAGGGCACCTGGTAGCAGAGGGACTTGCCACCACCGGTCGGCATGAGCACCAGGGCGTCACCACCGGCCACCACCTGGTCGATGATGGCCGCCTGCTCGCCGCGGAAGTCGTCGTAGCCCCACACACGGTGCAGCACGTCGAGCGCAGCGGCACGGGGTGTGGACACGGCAGCGGGAGCAGGCACGGCAGCGGACGCGGGCGTGGTGCTCATGTCACGAGCCTACGGGCGACCGGCGACACCCACCGCACTGTCCACAGCACCGTCCGTGCCGGAGCCGACACGGTGGTCGGAGCCGGCCACGTCGTCGGCGCGGGCCGGCGTGGTCGCCCAGCCCGTGCCTCCCGGCCGGGTCCAGCGGACGCCGCCCGCCCAGGCCGGGGTCACACCGCGGAACCGGGGCGCCTCGTGCCCGGCGAACCGGCGGTCCAGGCCCCGCCACCACGCCAGGAACTCGACCATGCCCCAGAACGCGAGCGACGTGACGAGGGTGACGAGCGTGCCCTGCCACGTGCCGTTCGCGTCCGACGAGGTCAGGTCGATCCCGGACCAGCCGGGCGCCTGCAGCACGAAGATCATGATGTTGTTGAACGCGTGCTGCAGGACCGTGGCCTCGAGCCCGCCGGTCCGGAGGACGATGATCGCCGCGATCAGGCCGAACGAGCCGACGTCGAGGATGCCCCAGACGTTGTAGCCGTTCGGGATGTGCAGCACCGCGAAGACGACCGTCGAGACCGCCACGGCGATGACCGTGCCGACGCGACGCGGGATCCACGACGCGACCGTCTGCATCAGGAAGCCGCGGAAGATGTACTCCTCGGCAGCGCCCTGGAACGGGACGAGCAGGACGACGAGGACGATCGTCAGGGTGAGGGTGCCGAGGGAGACCGTCGACTGGCCGATCGCGTCGTGGTTCCAGGCGAAGCCGCCGTCGGTCGTGATCATCCCGCCGTCCCAGAACAGGCCGGTCTGCCAGACGAACATGAACGCCGCGATGACGAGCGTCGGCAGCAGGCACCAGGCAGTCCAAGCCCACCGGACCCGGAACCGCGTCGACGACAGGATGCCGGCCGGTCCGATCCGCGCGATCTTGACGGCGAGCAGGATGCCCGGCAGCAGGACCACGAGCGAGACGAGCGACATCGAGAGCACGACCGGGTCGGTGGGGTCGAGCGCACCGCTCGCCAGGTCGTTCTGCAACTGGATCAGACCGTCGGCGCCCTGTGCGCGGAGGATCGGCACGAAGTACGCGACCGCGATGACGATCTGCGACACGAGGTACCACCCCGCCAGGAACGCGAGGGCGACGAGCGGCCGCCACCACCTCCACCGTCCGTCGATCCGGGGCAGGCGCTGGTAGGGAACACTCACGCACCGCAGGGTACCGGGCCGGGCAGGATGGGAGCCGTGCTCACCGTCCTGTTCGGCCTGTCCGGCGCGATCGTCTACGGGTTCGCTGACTTCCTGGGCGGACTCGCCTCGCGCCGGGTCCGACCGGTCGTCGTCACGGCGGTGGCCGCCGCGATCGGGATCGTGCCGCTGCTCGTCGGACTGGTGGTCCTGGGTGGCGTGTTCTCGTGGCCGGCCGCGGTCTGGGGTGCTGTCGCCGGGCTCTCCGGCGGTGTCGGGGTCCTGCTGCTCTACGCGGCACTCGCGATCGGGCCGATGAGCGTGCTCTCCCCCGTCACCGCCGTCTTCGCGGCCGTCGTGCCGGTGCTCGTCGCGCTGTTCCGCGGCACCGTGCTGTCGCCCGTGGCCACCGGCGCGCTCGTGGTCGCGGTCGTCGCGGTGGTCCTGGTCGCGGTGGTCCGGGACGCCTCGGGCGCGCGGCTCACCGCCCGGGGCGTGGTCGCCGCCGCCGTCGCCGGAGGCGGCTTCGGCGGGATCGTGCTGGCCTACGACATGACGCCGTCCGATTCGGGCATCGCGCCCCTCGTGGTCGCGCGGGTGCTGCAGGCGGTGCTGCTGGGTGCGGCGGCGATCGTCGTCGTGCTCCGGACGGGAGGCCCGGTGTCCGCCCCGACGTCGGCCCGCTCCGACGGGGCTGCCGCCGTCCGCGAGCCTGGGTCGACTCGCGCATGGGGTCCGCGGCTGCTGGTCACCGTCGCCGTTTGCGGCGTCTTCGACGCGATGGCGAACGTGTTCATCCAGGCGGGGCTGCACAGCAGCGACGACCCGGCGACCCTGCCCGTCGTGAGTGTGCTCAACGCGCTCTACCCGATCGGCACGGTGGTGCTGGCCGGGGTGGTGCTGCGGGAGCGGTTGACCGCGCAGCAGTGGATCGGCATCGTGCTGGCGTTCGTCGCGTCGGTGGCGCTGGCGCTGGCGTAGCGCGCGGGTCGCGGCGGGCCGGGCGGGGCCGGGCACGGTGCCGAGTCGTTCGAACCGTGCGAGGTTGACCGCCCGGTGCGGACTTGCAGCACCGCACCGAGCCGCCAACGCCGCACCGGATGAGCGAACCCGCACGGTGCGACGGGCGGGCGCGGTCAGGCGTCGGGGATGAGGCGCTTGCCGAGCGAGACCGTGCGGTCATCTGTGTAGCCGAGGGACGCGTAGAACCCGAGCACCTGCTCGTTGCCCGCACGCACCTGCAGGTTGAGCTTCGGGCAGCCGAGGTCGGTCAGGAGCCGCTCGAACTCGGCCATCAGGGTGCGACCGAGGCCGGAGCCCTGCAGGTCGGGGCGCACGGCGAGGTAGTTCACCCAGCCGCGGTGCCCGTCGAAGCCGGCCATGCCCGCGGCGACGACGTGGGTGTCGGTGTCGGTGTCGTCGGTACCGGTGGCGGTGGCGTCCGGCTCGGCGACCAGGAAGAGCTCGGGCTGGACGGTCAGCTTGCGCGCGATGTCACGTCGGGGGTCGTTCCAGGGTCGGACGAGGCCGCACGATTCCCACAGGGCGACGACCGCGTCGGTGTCCTCGGTGCGGAAGGGGCGGATCCGGTACTCCATGCCCCCACGTTAACGGGGGTGGGGAGAACGTCGTCACCGGCCTGTCGCCGTGATCTGATAGACCTGTCCGACCACCCAGCCGATCAGGAGCCCCGTGACCGCACACGACACCCTCCCGTCGCGCCGCAGCGCACGGGACGACGAAGCCGGTTCGCGGTCCCGGCGTTCCCCGCGCAGACGGCAGACGGTCGGCGGCGCGATCGTGTCGCTCATCGCCGAGTTGCTCATCATCGCGGGCGCCGGCACCGGCCTGTACGTCGTGTGGACGGCGTGGTGGACCGACGTGGTCGCCGTGAACGAGCAGACGAAGCTCGTGCAGGGCCTCGACCAGGTCAAGACCCCGAAGGTCGAGGGCACCGAGCACCGCGGCACCGCACCCGTGCTGGACGAACCGCCGGGGTTGTCGGACGTGTTCGGCACGATGCAGATCCCCCGGTTCGGCAAGGACTACAACCGGCCGATCGGCGAGGGCACGGATCGTGAGAAGGTCCTCAACACGATCGGGCTCGGCCACTACCAGGACACCGCGATGCCCGGCGCCCCCGGCAACTTCGCCGTCGCCGGACACCGGGTCACCTACGGCAAGCCCCTCAACCAGATCGCGGAGCTCAAGAAGGGCGACTCGGTCGTGGTCCGGGTCACCGACGCGAAGACGAAGTTCGACGTCTGGTACGTCTACAAGGTCACCGACAGCCAGATCGTCACGCCCGACAAGATCGAGACGATCGCGCCGGTGCCGAACAAGCCCGGTGTGGAACCGACCCCCCAGGACCGCTGGCTCACGCTGACCGCCTGCCACCCGATGTGGTCCGCGGCGGAGCGGTTCGTGACGCACGCGAAGCTCGACTACTGGATGCCCGCGTCCGAGGGCACCCCGAAGGAACTCTCGGAGACCGCAAAGTGATCTTCCCCCTGGTCTGGCGGCTGCTGCCCGGCCCCACCGCCCTGAAGGTGCTCGAGCTGCTCGTGCTCCTCGTCGCCATCGTGTTCGTGCTGTTCCAGTGGGTGTTCCCGTGGATCGCCGCGGACATCCTGCCGCCGCCGGACGGAACGGTGGAGTCGACGCCGACCCCGTAGCGTCCGGTCCGGTCTGGTCTGGTCTGGTCAGACCGTGGTCGTCACCTGCGACCCACCGGCCGGGGTGCGTCGCACGGCGATCCGCTCCGGGATCCGCTGCTTGAGTTCCTCGACGTGACTGACGATCCCGACCTGTCGCCCGCCCGCGGTGAGTCGCGACAACTGCCCGATGACGTCGTCGAGGGTCTCGGGGTCGAGTGTGCCGAACCCCTCGTCGACGAACAGGGTGCCGAGCGAGACCCCGCCGGCCTCGGCCTGCACGACGTCGGCCAGCCCGAGCGCCAGGCACAGCGACACGGTGAACGTCTCGCCGCCGGACAGGCTGCGGGGATCGCGGACGGTGTCGGTCGTGTGGTCGTGCACGGCGAGGGCGAGCCCCGTCCGTCGCGCCCGTGACCCGGATTCCCGTTCGTCGGAGGTCTCGAGGGTGAACCGCCCGGCGAGCATGCCGCGCAACCGGTCGTTCGCCGCCGCCACGACGTCCTCGAAGCGACGCATGAGCACGTAGGTGCCGAGCGTGATGCCGGTCGGGTTGACCGATGCCACCCCGTTCGCGACGTCGGCGAGCCGGACGACCGCGCGGCTGCGGGCCGAGGTCTCCTGTCGGGCACGGACGGTGCGGTCGACCTCGGTCGCACACTGCTCGACGGCCTCGGCGCGGTGGGCAGCGGTCACCGCAAGCCGGGTGGCCTCGTCGAGCTCGGCCGTTGCGCGGACCCGTTCGGCCTGGGCCGCCGGCACGTCGAGCTGCTCCGGATCGTCGTCGGCGGCCTGCACCACCGCGGGGTCGTCGAGCCCTGCCCGCACGACGGCGCGTTCGGCCTCGGCGGCGCTGATGCTGCTGCGGAAGTGTGCGACGGTGTCGGGGTCGAGCAGGCCGGCTCGTGCGGCGTCGACGTCGGGGAACCCCTGCTCGTCGAGGACCCGGGCGACCTCGGCGCTGCGCTCGTCGCGGGCGCGGGCTGCGGCAGCCGCGCGGTCGTCGGCCTCGGCGACGGCGCGGAGCACCGTCAGCCGTCCGTCGAGTTCGTCGACCACGGCCCGGAGCGACACCGGCGAGCTGCCGTCGTCGCTGTCGAGCAGTGCTGCGAGCCGGTCGATCGCCTCGTGCACGGATCGCAGGTCGGCCTCGAGCCGCTCGGCGTCGGAGGCCGCGGTCGACGCGAGCACCGTGCGCCGGGCGTCGAGGTCGTTCCGCTCACGCTCGAGCGCCCGCGTCGCGGTGTCGTGCGCCGTCCGCTCGCGCTCGTGCTCCAGCACGAGCGCCGCGGCGTCGTGCGCCGCTCGGACCCGCTCGTCGGCGGCCACCGCCATGGCGTCGAGGGCGACCGTGTCGACGGCGCCGACGACGTCGGTCAGTCGGACGTGCTCGGCGCGCTCGACGGCCAGGTCGGCCGCGGCGTCGGCGAGCTGCTGGTCGGCCGTACGCGTGGCGTCGCCCGCTGACTCCACCGCCTGGATCGTCGGGTGGTCGTCCTGTGGCGCGGCCACCGACGGGTGCGCCGTCGATCCGCAGACCGGGCAGGGGTCGCCGGGGGTCAGCGCGGCACCGAGCTCTCCGGCGAGCCCGGCGATACGGCGCTCGCGCAGGGAGCGTTCGGCATCGAGCGCCTCGGTGGCCCGACGGCGGGCATCGGCCACGATGCGTTCGGCACCGGCGACGCGCTGCTCGGCGCGGTCGCGGGCGGCCAGGTCGGCGCGGAGCGACTGCACCCGGGCGACCTCGTGCGCGGCGGCGTCGGCGTCGGCAGCGGTCGTCGAGGCGGTGCGGGCGGCCTCGACGATCCGGGCTCGTTCCGTCGGCCGGGCCTCGAGCGCGGTGTCGAGGGCGGCGAGGTCGTCGGTGAGGCGCGATGCGGTCGCAGTGGCGTCGGCGATGGCGGTGCGCCTGGCGTCTGCATCGGCCTCGACCTCGAGGAGGTGCCGGACGTCGGACAGGGCGTCGGTCAGCGAGTCGCGGCGCCGGGCGACCTGCTGTGCGTCGACGGCGCCGAGTGCGTGCTGCTCGCGCAACCGGGCGGCTGCCGCGGCGGTGTCGTCCGCCCGGACGGTCGCGGCGTCGAGGCCGTCGGCCACCGCGGCGACCCGGGCGGCGCGCTCGGCCGTCGCGACCGCGTCCCGTGCCTGCTCGATCGCCGGGGCGTCGTCGTTCAGGACCGCCTGCCGCCGCAGCAGCGCCGCTCGTCGCTCGAGGGCGGCCGCACGGGCCGTCACCGATCGTTCGTGTTCGGTCGCCGCCGTCGCAGCGGCAGCCGCAGCCGTCCGGGCCGCCCCGGCGGCGTCGGCCGTCGCGCGGAGGGACGCCACCGTGCCGGGGACGACGGACTCGTCGGCGTCGGCGAGGTCGGCCGCCTGCGCGAACCGGGCCAGGGCGTCGCGGACACGGTCGTCGGCCCCCTCGACCTCGGCCTGCACGGCCCGGCGGCGAGCGGCGAGCTCGTCGGCGGTTCGGTCGTAGACCTGGGTGCCGAACAGCGACTGCAGGAGCTTGCGGCGGTCTTCCCCCGGGGAGCGGAGGAACCGTGCGAACTCGCCCTGCGGCAGCACCACGGTCTGCAGGAACTGCGCGCGGTCGAGGCCGACGATCCGGGCGATCTCGACCCCGACCTCGGGGATGCGGGACGACATGGGTTCGCCGGCGACGTCGGTGGGCGCGGCGAGCCGGAACAGCTGCACGGACGCCTGCTGCTTCACCGTGCCGGTCCCCCGCTGCTTCGGGCGGTCGTACTGCGGAGTGCGCCGGACCCGGTACGTGCCCGCACCGGTCTCGAACACGAGCTCGACGAACGGCTCGACCGCGGGGTCGGCGTGCTGGCTGTGCAGCCGGTCGGAGCTGGCGTCGGATCCGGCGAGTCCGCCGTACAGGGCGAACACGACGGCGTCGATGATCGTCGACTTGCCGGAACCGGTCGGCCCTTCGAGCAGGAAGACCCCGGAGGCGGCCAGCGCCGCGAAGTCGATGGTCACGAGGTCGGGGTAGGGACCGATGGCGCGGAGTTCGAGTCGGTGCAGGTACATCAGCGGTCCCCCTCGCGCTGCAGGGCGAGCACCGCGGCCTCGTACGCCTCGGTCAACACCGCCCGTTCGTCGTCGTCGGGCAGCCCGCCGGTGGCGAAGGCCACGAAGTCGCCGGCGACCTCGACCGGGTCGGACGTCGCGGTGACGGCCCGCGCGGCGGTGGCGGCCGGCCGGTCCGCCGGTTCGTGCGTGATCGCCAGGGCGTGCGGGAAGTGGTCCTTCACGCGGGCGTACATGCGTTCCGGGTGCACGGTGTCGGTCACCGCGACCCGCACCCAGGCGTCGGCGTCGGCCCGGAACTCCCCGGACTCGATGGCGTCGATGCTGCCCCGCACGTCGACGAGCCGCCGCGGCACCGGGGTCGGCACGAGCTCGACGGTGACGGCACCGGCCGCGTCGAGGTCGGCGATGGTCACGGACTTCCGCTGGTGCCGCTCGCCGAACGAGAACGCCAGCGGCGACCCGGCGTACCGGATCCGGTCGCCCTCGCCGACGCGCTGCGGGCCGTGCAGGTGCCCGAGGGCGACGTAGTCGAACCCGTCGAACACCGACTCGGCCACGCGGTCGACCCCGCCGACGCGGATGTCCTGCTCGCTGTCGCTCGTGTCGGCACCCCCGACGAAGGCGTGCGCGACGACGACGCTGCGGGTGCCGGCCCGCGTCGCCAGGTCAGCGCGGATCCGTTCGGTGGCGGCGTGCACGACGGCGTGGTGCGAGCGGGCGAGGGGTTCGTCCGGGACCGCCGCCAGGGCGTACCGCGTGAGGTCGGGGTGCAGGTACGGGATGCCGTACACGGCCACCGGACCGTCGTCGTCGGGCACGAGCACCGGATCGGCAACGTGGGCGGGCTCGGCGAGGATGCGCACACGCTGCCCCATCACGCCAGCACCGAAGCCGAGCCGTGCGGCGGAGTCGTGGTTGCCCGGCGTGAGGACCACCGTCGTGGTCTCGGCGAGACGCTCCAGCACACGGGAGAGCATGCGGACGGCGTCCACCGGCGGGATCGCACGGTCGTAGACGTCGCCCGCGATGACGACGAGGTCGACCGCGCGCTCGCGGGCGAGGTCGACGAGCCAGTCGGTGAACGCGGCCTGGTGCTCGAGCAGGTCGGCACCCAGCAGTGTGCGGCCGAGGTGCCAGTCGCCGGTGTGCAGGATGCGCATGCGGCCACGGTAATGCCGGCCGGGGACATCTCCGGACACCTCGCGGTGCCCTGTGGAGGACTCAGGCGGTCACGCAGCTGGCGGACGCCAGGCCGAGGACCGACACGACCCGGACCTTGACGGTCGGGGTGCTCGTCGCGGTCCAGTTGTTGCCGAGGTTCGTGCGGAGGTGCAGCGTGTAGGTGGTGCCGAGGTTCAGGAGTCCGGCGCCCCCGTAGGTCATCGAACGTGCCCCGACGGTCGTCGCGCTGGCCACCTGCGTCGTCCCGTTCATCAGGTCGAACGACACCGGCACGGTCGCGCCGTTGTCGTAGGTCCAGGCGATCGTCACCGTGTTCGACCCTGCCGGGGCGCAGGTCAGGGTGGGGACACCGGTCGCCGTGCCCGCCGTGAAGGCCGCGGTCGGTGCGACGGTGGTCCGCGACCACGGGGCCGCGTCCGCCGTCCCGGGCAGCAACACGCCAGCCGCCGCGGCGAGCACGAGCACCGCTGCGCCCCCGCCGAGACGGCGCAGCCGCCGCCTGCGACGGATTCGTCGACGCAGCGCGCGACGGGTGAGGACGGTGGGCGCGGCGGACGGGAGGCCCGTGGCGGCGCCGTCCCGCGCCTCCAGGCCGTCGTCCGTACCGTCCACCGGACCGGCGGCGTCGTCCGGGCCGGCCGCGTCGTCCGGACCATCGGCTGCGTCGTCGTCGGCCTCGACGAGTCGCCGGAGCGACCCGTCGATCGTGCAGAGCGCGAGCACCGCGGTCAGGCCGAGCGCGAGCATCGTGACCAGACCCCACTCCCCCGCGCTGATCCACCGGATCGGTGTCCCGATGAAGGGGATGCGCAGGAAGGCGATGCCGTGCACGGCGGAGCGCTCGATCGGCGTGGAGTCCTGCTGGGGGTTGGCGTCGCCCTTCGTGACCATGGTGCCGCCGGGGCCGTCCTCGACGTACCGGTGCATGCGCAGGTGGTCCGCCTGGTCCGGGTCGTCGGCCAGCAGCACCTTGCCCGTCGCGATCTCGCCCGAGCCGACCGGGCGCGAGACGACCACGTCGCCGGGGACGATCCGCGGCTCCATCGAACCGGTCATCACGGTGGTCGGCTGCCACCCGATGAGCGCCGGCGCGGCCGCCCAGAGCGCGAGGCCGAGCAGCGTCGCGACCACGCCCCTGGCGAGGGTGGCGACGACGACGCGCCCCCAGTCGACGGCGTCACGGACCGCTGCGTGCGGTGCGGGACCACCGTGCACTGCGATGCTGCTCATGACTGCCTTCGACCGGGGGCGCGTTGCGGGGAGGGAACGGACGGGGCTGGTTCGGCCCCGGTCCCGGCTCAGCTGTTCTGGGCCTCCCAGGTGAAGCCGAGGGCTGCGGTGCCGCCCTGCACGGTGTTCGGGGCGGTGCTCGAGACCGTGTAGGTGACGCGGTAGACGCGCGTCTCGGACGCGGTGCCGGTCGGGGCCCAGGTGCCGACGCCGGTCGCGTAGTTGGTCGAGGCGGCGCCGAAGCCCGCGACGGTGCCGCTGTAGAGCGAGCCGCCGGTGGCGGCCGGGGTGAAGCCGGAGCAGGAGCCGAAGCCGCCGCCGGTGCCCTGCTCGACGGTCAGGTTGACGTTCGCCGCCAGGTCCTTCGTGGTCGAGACGTTCGTGCCGTAGAGCTTCACAGCCGAGGGCAGCGAACCGGTCGAGGTCACCGCGATGCAGTTCGCACCGGTCGAGCCGGGCTTCAGGTTGTTCGCCGTGAACAGCGCGGTGTTGTTGTCGTCGTCGGACAGGGCGACACTGCCGGCCGTCCAGTTGTTCGTCGGGTTGACGGTGGTCGAGGAGAAGGCCGCGTACGAGGCCGTCGAGACGACGACCCCCGAGGCGACGAGGGCAGCGGGGATGGCGATCCAGGCGGCGAGGCGGGCAGCACGAGGCGTGACACGAGACATGGTTGGACTCCGTGAGGAAGAGATCTGATCGGTGGTTCGGACGGGCCCGCGGTGGTTGGTCGCGCTACGTGCCGAGGTGGTACGACGATCAAGCTACTTGGCGTTCGAGCAGCTCACAAGACCTGAGATGTCCCCACTGATGGGGGTATCTTGACGAGTGAGTTACTTGTTGACTGAACTTCCCACCCTGGACCCGAGAAGAGCTCCCATGACGGACACCGACCCGGTCGTCCTCCCCCCGCACGCACCCGCCGTCCCCGCGGCGCGCGTCGTCCCCACCACGCCGCCGGCACCGATGTCGCCCGACGTAACCGCGATGGACCCGGTCACCGTCGACACGGACCCCGACGCCGACCTGCCGCGACTGCTCACCGCCTTCCGGGTGCTCCAGATGCAGCACGCGCGGGTCCTGCACCACGAGAGCACGAGCCGCGGACTGAACGCCACGGACACCCGCTTCGTGTTCTTCCTCAACGCAGCCGGCGGCCACGGCGTGACCCCGAAGCAGGCCGGCGAGTACCTCGAGCTCACCACCGGGGCGATGACGTCGCTGATCGACCGGCTCGAGAAGCACGGACACCTGGAGCGTCGCCCGAACCCCGAGGACCGACGGAGCGTGCTGCTGCACCTCACCCCGTCGGGCACGGCGGTCGCCCGCGAGGTCGGTGCCGTCTACTCGCAGGCCTTCCAGCAGGTCGTCGCACCGTCGGACCGCGCCGTGGTCGCGGCCGCCTTCGAGGGGTTCGCCGCCGCCCTGGAACGCCACCACCGGTCGTCCACAGCGTGACAGCCGGTGTCACGGCCCGCGCGTAGCGTGAGCGCCATGACCCCCTCTGAACTCCTCACCGAAGCGTTCTCCCGCATCCCCGAGACCGTCGAGCGGGCCGTCGACGGGCTCTCCGAAGACCAGCTCGCGGCACGACCGGCAGCCGGGGCGAACACGCTGGCGTGGCTCGCGTGGCACATCGCCCGCGGCCAGGACGTGCAGATCGCCGACCTCGCCGGCTCCGAGCAGGTCTGGACGGCGGACGGCTGGTACGACCGGTTCGGGCTGCCGTTCCCGGCCGAGGCGCTCGGCTACGGCATGTCCCGCGACGACGTCGGGCGGGTGCGGGCCTCTGCCGAGCTGCTCACCGGGTACCTGCGGGCCGTGCACGAGCGCACGGTCGCGTACCTCGGCACGCTCGGCCCGGACGACCTCGACCCCGTCGTCGACGACGCGTGGGACCCGCCCGTCACGGCCGGCGCGCGGCTCGTCAGCATCCTGGACGACTGCACGCAGCACGCCGGGCAGGCCGGCTTCGTGCGCGGGCTGCTGTTCTTCAACCGCTGAGCGCGCGGTCGTGCGTCCAGTGAGCAGAAGACGACGAGTCTGCCGCGGCGACCCGACGTCTTCTGCTCACTCGACGACGGACGGGAGGCCCGGTACCAACTGGTACCGTGCCTCCCGTCCGTCGTGTGGTCGCGACTACCGCGCGGCGAGCTCCGACACGATGCCGTCACCGGGTGCGGCCTGCACCAGGTCCGCCTCGATCTCGGCGCGCTCGAGGATGCCCTCGATCTTGCGGATGCGGCCACGCGGGACGATCGTCACGACCGTGCCCTCCTTGCCGGCACGACCCGTGCGGCCGGAGCGGTGCATGTACGCCTTGTAGTCGTCCGGGGCGTCCGCCTGCACGACGAGCGAGACGTCGTCGACGTGGATGCCGCGGGCGGCGACGTCGGTGGCGACGAGCACGTTCACCCGGCCGCTGGTGAGCAGCTGCAGGTTGCGCGTGCGGCGCGACTGGTTCAGGTCACCGTGGAGCGAGGTCGCGCGGATCCCGGCGTCCTCGAACTGGTCGGCCAGACGCTCGGCGTAGGCGCGGGTCCGGGCGAAGACGATGGTCTTGCCGTCGCCGGCGACCAGTTCCTCGAGGAGACGGTCCTTCTCGCGCTGCTCGACCACGAGGACACGGTGGTCGATGGTCGAGGACGCCTGGTCCTCACCCGCGACCTCGTGCACGCTCGGCTCGTGCAGGAACTGCTCGACGAGCGCCGCGACCTGGGTGTCGAGCGTCGCACTGAACAGCAGCTTCTGCGCACGGTTGCCCTGCGGGGTCACCTCGGCCGTGGCGGAGAGGATCTCCTGCACCGGCTCGAGGAACCCGAGGTCGCACATGTGGTCGGCCTCGTCGAGCACGGAGATGATGACCTCGCTGAGGTCGAGCTTCCCCTTGTTCATGAGGTCCTGCACACGACCGGGGGTGCCGACGATGATGTCGACGCCGCGCTCGAGCGCGCCCTCCTGGCGGCCGTAGGGCACGCCGCCGTAGATCTGCGTCGTGAACAGGCCGACCGAACGGGCGATGGGCTGCACGGTGCGGTCGATCTGCAGGGCGAGCTCACGGGTCGGCGCGAGGATGAGCGCACGCGGGGCGCGGCCCATCTTGCGCTTGGTGCCGCCGCCGTGCTCCATGAGCTTCTCGACCAGGGGCGCACCGAAGGCGATGGTCTTGCCGGAACCGGTGCGGCCACGGCCGAGGACGTCCTTGCCGGCGAGCACGTCGGGGATCGTCGCCGCCTGGATCGGGAACGGGCTCGAGGCGCCGAGCTCCTGCAGGGCGCGGGAGATGTTGCCGCCGATGCCCAGGTCGCCGAAGGTCACGCCCTCGACGTCGGCCGCGATGGTGGCCTCGGCCTGGAGCTTCTCGAGCTTGACGTCGTCTGCGGGCACGAACTTGCCGCGCTCGGGCTCGTCGAACGAGCGGCGCGGGGTGCGGTCGCTGCGGTCGTCGCGGTCGAACTTGCGCGGAGCATCGCGGTCGAACGAGCGACGCGGACGGTCGTCGTTGTCGCGACGGGGCGCACGGTCGTCGCGGTTGAACGAACGAGGAGCGCGGTCGTCGCGGTCGAACTTGCGCGGAGCGCGGTCATCACGGTCGAAGCTGCGACGGGGACGGTCGTCGTTGTCCCGACGGGGCGCACGGTCGTCACGGTTGAAGCTGCGGGGCGCGCGGTCGTCGCGGTCGAAGCGACGAGGACGGTCGTCGCTGTCACGACGGGGCGCACGGTCATCGCGGTTGAAGCTGCGCGGGGCGCGGTCGTCGCGGTCGAACGAACGACGGGCACGGTCGTCGCTGTCACGACGCGGGGCACGGTCATCGCGGTTGAAGCTGCGCGGTGCACGGTCATCACGGTTGAACGAACGCGGAGCGCGGTCATCGCGGTCGAACGAACGACGCGGACGATCGTCGTTGTCCCGACGGGGCGCGCGGTCGTCACGATCTGAGCGACGCGGAGCACGGTCGTCACGATCGAAGCGACGCGGGGCGCGGTCGTCGCGGTTGTAGCCGCGACCACCACGGTCGTCGCGGTCGGGGCGACGCTGGCCGCCACTGTCACGCGGCTCCCAGTTCGGACGGGCCGGACGCTCGCCCTGCGACGCGCGACCGCGACGCTCCTCGGCGTCCCAGCGCTGCTTCTGGCGCGGCTGCGAGGAGTCGGCGGCGCGGAATCCGCGGTGCTTGCTGCTGCGGGCGGCGGGGGTGCCGTTCGGGTGGCGGACGCGGTCGGAGGCGCGGTTGTCCGCGCCGCCCTTGTTGTACGGGGCCATGGCTGCTTTCTCGGGTGCGCAACGTACCGCAGCGCCCGACAGCGACATCGGCGGGGGCTGCTTGCGGAGAGGGGGTTCATCCCGTCGCGAGTCGACGTGATTCCAGCCCTCGAGCAACACACACCCAACAGAATTTCCGTGATCACAATGTCACGACGTCGAAGGCCGACCGAGCGAGTCTACGCGAGCCGGTGCCCTGACGCCAGCCCCGCGCGGTCCGGCGGCGGCGTGCCGGGCGCGGGACGGGCCTCCAGGCCGGTGGTCGCGCGCGCTCAGGACTCCGCGAGCCGACGACGCTGCTCGGCGACGTCGAAGTCCGCCTTCGGCCACGACAGGTGCATGTCCTCGAGCGCCCGGAGCAGGAGCTGCTGCACGGCGAGGCGGGCGTACCACTTGCGGTTCGCGGGGACGACGTACCAGGGCGCCTGCGGGGTCGACGTGCGGTCGAGGGCAATCTGGTACGCCTGCTGGTAGCGGTCCCAGAGCAGGCGGTCGTCGATGTCGCCCGGGTTGAACTTCCAGTGCTTGTCGGGGCGGTCGAGCCGGTCGCCGAGACGCTCGCGCTGCTCGTCCTTCGAGATGTGCAGCATCACCTTGACGATGGTCGTGCCGGCGGCGGCAAGGCCGTCCTCGAAGGCGGTGATCGCGCCGTACCGGCGTTCGATCTCGTCCGGCGCGGCGAGCCCGCGGACGCGTTGGGCGAGCACGTCCTCGTAGTGCGAGCGGTCGAACACGCCGAGCTGCCCGGCTGCCGGCAGCTGCTTCTCGATGCGCCAGAGGAAGTCGTGCTCGCGCTCCTCGGCCGTCGGGGCCTTGAAGCCGGCGTAGTGCACGCCGTTCGGGTCGACCGCACCGACGACGTGCGAGACGATGCCGCCCTTGCCCGCGGTGTCCATCGCCTGCAGCACGAGCAGCACCCGGCGCTCGTCGCCGGCCGTCGATGCCGCGTACAGACGCTCCTGCAGGGCGGCGAGACGCGAGGCGCCGGCGGCGAGGGCTTCGAGGCCGTCGATCTTGCGGCCGGGGAAGCCCGGGGTGCCGTCCGGGTCCACCTGGTCCAAGCGGAACCCGGGTTCGACGCGGAGCAGTGGTTCGGGATCGGCGTTCCAGGCCTTGCGATTGCTCACGGGTCCTCCTGCGGTGCTCCGGTCGGCGGCTGCCGTGCTCATCCTCGCACTGCCATCCTCCGCTCGGGTGACGTGGGCGGTCGCCGGGGCGGCTAGCGTGGAGGGGATGAAGTCCGGCCGCCGCTCAGTGCTCGCGCTCGTCGCCGCAGTCGTGGCGCTCGGCGCGATGGCGTCCTGCAGCACGGATCCGGTCGGCGACGAGAACGCCACCGTGACCGCGGACAGCGTCATCTACCCGCTGTCGCTGCGGTACCACGGCATCGACGTGGTGGCCGATGTGCCCTACGGCACCGACCCGCTGCAGCGCCTCGACGTGTGCCTGCCCGCCGACAGCGACCCCGCGACGACGGCGACGCCCACCGCGACGCCGTCCGCCTCGGCCACCGCCGACCCCGATGCCGAAGCGGTCGAGGCCACCACCGGACGCCCGGCGGTCCTGATGATCCACGGCGGCAGCTGGTCGCACGGCGACAAGGCGACGGCCGCGTACCGGTCCGTGTGCAAGTACCTGGCGTCCGAGGGCTTCGTGACGTTCAACGTCGACTACCGGCTGGCGCCGACGGATCCGTTCCCGGCGGGGCTCGACGACGTGCGCCGTGCGCTCGACTACGTGTTCCGTCCCGCGACGCTCGAGACCTACGACGTCGACTCCCAGCGCGTGGGCGTGTTCGGCGGGAGCGCCGGTGGCAACCTCGCCGCGATGCTCGCCGTCACCGACCACGACTCCGCCGCGTACGCCGACGGTTACCGCATCCAGGCCGTGGTCGACCTGAGCGGGCCGACGAACCTCACCACCCGGTCCACCGAGCCCGACGGGGTGTCCGCGGCCTTCCAGCGCAAGCAGCTGCTCTACCTCGGGTGCCGGTCGTACGCCAGGTGCCCGGCGGCCACGCGGGCGTCGCCGGAGTTCCACGTCACCCCGGACACCGCGCCGTTCTTCATCGGGCACTCCACCGACGAGTTCATCCCGATGTGGGAGTCGCAGGAGTTCGCCGCGACGCTCCGGTCCCACGACGTCCCGGTGACGTTCGTGGCGGTCGAGGGCACGGCCCACTCGATCGCCCAGCTCGACGAGGCGATGAGCCGCCGCGTGGTCACGTTCCTGCGGACGCAGCTGGGCTGACCGCGGGCGGCCGACCCGCTGCCGACTGGGGCTGTCGGCTGTCGGCTGTCGGCTGTCGGCTGTCGGCTGTCGGCTGTCGGCTGTCGGCGCAGGAGACCGACCGCGTGCCCCGGGTGGGTGCCACCCGGAGTCGGGACTGCCGCTGCCGACCCCCTGGCCGCAGACTTCGGGGGTGACCGACACCTCGACCCGCCCTGCCCGCGCCGCTGCGACCCGCTGGGACCGCCCTGCGCTGCAGACGTTCGGGGAGCTGCTGCTCGGGCTGTCGTTCGTCGCCGCCGTGTCGTTCGGCGGGTACGCCTCGGTCACCGGACAGCTGGCCGTCGTGTCGCAGGCCGCCGCCGTCGTGTTCCTCGTGACGCTGACCCTGGTGCTCGTGTCGTGGTTCCGAGCGGTCGAGCGCGAGGAGCGGACCGAGCGCGTCGTCGTCTCGCCCCTCGCCGCCATCGACGCCGAGTACCGCCGCTAGGCAGCGCTGCCGGAACGCGCTGCTCGTCGCCGCTGTCGTTCCTGCCGGAGTTCCACGCGTTCCTGGCGTCGCTCGGCGCGCGCCTGCTTCCGGGTCTTGCCCGCGGCGATCCGGTCGTCGTTGCGCTCGCGAGCCCGCTCGACCACGAAGTACAGCGCCGGCAGCACCACGAGCGTCAGCAGCGTCGAGGACACCAGGCCACCGATCACGACCAGCGCCAGCGGCTGCGAGATGAACCCGGACTTGCCGGTCAGCCCGATCGCCATCGGCAGCAGCGCGAAGATCGTCGCCATCGCCGTCATCAGGATCGGACGGAGGCGTCGTGTGGCGCCCTCGATCAACGCCTCGCGCACGCGCAACCCGCGCCGTCGGTACTGGTTGACGAGGTCGATGAGCACGATCGCGTTCGTCACGACGATGCCGACGAGCATGAGCAGACCGATCAGCGACGCGACACCGATCGGGACGCCCGACGCGATCTGCAGCAGGATCGCGCCCGTCGCCGCGAACGGCACCGACACGAGCAGCAGCAGCGGCTGGAGCAGGCTCCGGAACGTCGCGACCATGATCACGTAGACGATCAGCACGGCGACCAGCACCGCGAGCCCGAGCTGCGAGAACGCCGACGACTGGCTGGCGGCGACGCCACCGATCGAGGCGGTCGCACCCTTCGGCAGGTCGAGCTCGTCGACGGCGGTCGTGACGGACTGCACGGCCGCACCGAGGTTCGTGGCGTCCGGCGTCACGGTGATCGTGGCGGTACGGGCCGCGTTCGTCGTGGTGACGGTGGTGGGGCCCTCGGACTCCTCGACCGTGGCGACGTCGGACAGCGGGACCGTGCCGGTGCTCGTCGGCACCTCGAGTGCACGGAGCGCGGCGATGGTGGTCGGCGGCTCCGGGTCGGCGATGTAGACGTCGAGCGTCGCGTCGTCGATCTCGATGCTGCCGGTGTCCCGCGGCGAGACCGCGGCGGCGACGAGGCCACCCACCTGGGTCTCGGTGAGGCCGAGCGACGCAGCCTTGGCACGGTCGACTCGGACGGCGAGGAACGGTTCTGCCGCGGACAGGTTGCTCGTGGCGCCCGTGGTGTCCGGGACCGACTGCATGGTCTGCAGCACCTGGCGCGACGCCGTCTCGAGCTGCGACTGGGTCGGCGCGGTCACGTCGACCTCGATGTCGCTGCTGCCACCGAACCCGCCGCCGGAGGACGCGATGGTGACCTCGCCGACGTCCTTGATCTTCCCGATCGACTTCCGGGCGTCGGCCTGGATCGTGGGCTGGTCGGCCTCGGCGTCGGTCGTGACGGCGTACTGCACCGACGCGCTGCCGCCCCCGCCGAACGCCGCCTGGATCGACTGGCCGCTCGTGCCGATGGTGGTCTGCACGGTCTCGACGCCGTCGACGTCCTGCAGCGCCCGCTCGACCTTGCGTGCGGACTCGGACTGGACGGCGAGGCTCGAACCGGCCTTCAGGTCCTGCGTGACCGTGAACGTGTTCTGCCCCGAGTCGCCGAGGTAGTTCGTGGTGACGAACGGCAGCGTGGCGACCGTTCCGCCGAGCACGATCACGGCGAGCAGGATGACGACGACCGGCTTGCGGACGACCCACCGGAGCACCGGCAGGTAGACGCGGCGCAGGCGGTCGACCCGGCCGGCGTCGTGCAGGTCCACGGCGGAGGCGAGCGCACCCTCCGAGCGGTCGCCCTCGTGCGCTCGCTCGGCATCGATCGCCGACGGTGCCGCTTCCGCGCCCGTGGGTGCTTCCGCTGCCGCTGCCGCCGTCGCCGTCGCGTCGCCCGGCTTCGCCTTCGGCGGGCGCAGCCACCAGTACGCCAGCACCGGCACGATGGTGAGCGAGACGAACAGCGACGCGACGAGCGCCAGGGTGACCGTCACGGCGAACGGTCGGAACAGCTCCCCCACGAGTTCTGCGACGAAGGCGACCGGCAGGAACACCGCGACGGTCGTCAGGGTCGAGGCGGTGACCGCTCCGGCGACCTCGCGCACGGCGTCCCGCACGGCCTGGCCGCGGTCGACACCGGGGAGCATGTGCCGCTTGATGTTCTCGATGACGACGATGGAGTCGTCGACCACGCGGCCGATCGCGATCGTGAGGGCCGCGAGCGTGATGATGTTGAGCGTGTACCCGGCGGCGCGCATGCCGATCGCGGCGAGGAGCACCGACGTCGGGATCGAGATCGCGGTGACGAGCGTGGAGCGCCACGACAGCAGGAAGACCAGGATGACGAGCACCGCGAAGGCGAGCCCGAGCAGGCCTTCCTCGGCCAGGGAGTCGATGGACTGCTGGATGTAGGGCGCCTGGTCGAAGACGACGGTGAAGCGGGGGTCGCCCTCGATCTTGTCCTCGATGCCGGGCAGGGCGTCGCGGACGGTGTTCGAGACGTCGACGGTGTTGGCTTCCTGCGTCTTCGTGATCGAGATCGTCAGGGCCTGCTGCCCGTCCACGCGGCTGATGGAGGTGCGCGGCGACTCGGTGATGGCGACCTTCGCGACGTCGCCCAGGGTGGTGTCCGTCGGCGTGGCCGCGGTCGTCGACCCGCCCGTCGCGGCGTCACCGGTGGGAGGGGTGCCGGTCGCACCCGTGCCGGTTCCGGTCGCACCGGCGGCGGTCGCACCCGCAGCCGTGCCGTCACCGGACGAGGCTGTCCCGTCGGCACCGGCGGCAGCCGACCCGGACCCGTCCGAACTCGACGAACTCGACGAACTCGTGAGTGGCAGGGCGCGGATGTCCTTGAGCGAAGCGATCCGCTCGCCCGTCTGCACCGACAGGGTCGAGCCGTCCTCCGTGATCGTGCCGCCGGGGATCAGGGTGCCGTTGTCGTCGAGCGCATCCGAGATCGCCGTCTGGCTGAGGCCGCGGGCGGCGAGCTCGTCCTGGTCCGGCGTGATGACGACCCGACGACCCGGGTTGCCGAAGACGTCCGCCTGCCGCACGCCGTCGAGCTTCTCGAGGTCGGGGATCGCCGAGGCCTGCAGCCGGTCGACGAGCTGTTCCTGGTTGCCGGACGCCGAGACGGCGACCTGCAGCACCGGCAGGTCGTCGAAGGACCCGGTGACGATCTGCGTCTGCACCGAGTCGGGCAGCGACAGCGCGTTCACCGCGGTCTGGATCTTGTCCTCGGCGCTGGCCAGGTTCGATCCGTACTGGAACGACGCCGACACCACGCTCTGCCCGGTCGACGAGGTCGCACTGGTCGACTCGAGGTCCGGGACGACCTGGATCGCCTGTTCGATCTTGGTCGAGACGTCGTTCGACACGACCTCTGGCGTGGCTCCGGGGTAGGCGCTGACGATCGCGACCTGCGGGAACTCGACGCTGGGGATCAGCTCCTGCTTGAGGCTCGAGAGCGCGATGCCGCCGAAGACCGCGACCACGATCGTGACGAGCGCGATGAGGGCCCGGTTGCGCAGGCTGAAGACCGAGAGGAGGTGCACGTCATCGATCCTCGCAGGACCGACCGACGAACGTTCGGCTGGCAGCCAGGACCCGCCGTCGGATCAGGACGGAGCGGCGAGGACCCGCCGTCGGATCAGGACCGAGGGGCCAGGACCCGCCGTCGGGTCAGAACCCGCCGAGCAACAGGTACGCCCCGAGCACCGCGACCGTCCCGACCACCCCGGTGCCGAGCGCCACCACGCGCGCGACGGGTGAGCGGGTGCCGACGACCCCGATGCCGAGGAGCACCACCCCGACGACGATCTCGACGGCCCAGGTGACGTGCCCCGTCGTCGCGGCGACCTGCAGCAGCCCGCGGATCCCCTCACCGACGAGCACCGCGGCCGTCAAACCGAACGCCCCCGCGCGCCACCGGGCGTCGCGGGACCGCACCGCCACGGCGGCCGCTCCGGCCAGCAGCCCGGCCGGTACCCCGAGCAGCACCCAGGGGTTCGTGATCGACAGCACGTCGGGGAACCCGCGCAGGACCGTCGTGGCCCAGTACCCGACGTGCATGAGCTCGAGGAGCACGACGCCGAGCACCATCGCCGACGGCAGGGCGACCCGGCCCCCTCGTGCTCCGGCGACCAGGCACAGCAGCGCGGCGACGAGGAACCACGGTCCGGCCGAGTTCGACACGGAGGCGAGTGCGGGCACGGCCTGCCCGAACGAGGTCAGGACGCCCGCCAGGAACGCCCCACTCAGCGCGATGGTGACCAGCACCACGGCGGGGACCGCCGCGGGCGGCTCGACGGACGTCGGCACAGCGGAGCGGGTTCCGGCGGACAGGGTCGCGTTCATGGCACCAGCCTCGCCGGACCCCACCGAAGCCGCATCACCCCGAGGAGCGAGAACCCCCGACCCGACCTCACCCCAGAGGATGACGCCGAGCCTGGCAAGACGCCGAGCCCCGCAAGCCCCGAGCCCCGGACGACGCCGGCCCCCGGACGACGCACCGCTCAGACCACCGCCGCCAACGACCCCCGCACCCCGCTCGTCTCGCCCCCCACCCGTTCCCACGACCGCGCCAGCACGTCCACCAACCGCCCCCGATCGGCCGGGGCCATCGTGAACGGCACCCGCAGGAACCGCTCGAACCCACCGTCCGGCCCGAACACCCCGCCAGAGGCGAGTACCACACCCTCGGCCCGCGCGGCGAGCACGAGCGCGCTCGACACCGGTCGGCCGAGCCCCACCCACGTCGTCAACCCGCCCGCCGGTGCCGGGACGTCCCACTCCGGGAGCCGCGCCCGGAGCGCCCCCACGACCGCGTCGCGACCTTCGCGCAGGGACGCACGCCGCGCCTCCAGGACGGCCGCCGTGCGCGGGACCAGCTCGCGCACGACCAGCTGGTCGAGCACGGGGGTGCCGAGGTCGCCCGTGGGGCGGGCGAGCAGCAGCCGCTGCAGCAACGCCGGGTCGGCACGGATCCAGCCGATCCGCAGGCCGCCCCAGAAGACCTTGGCGGCGGAACCGATCATCACGACTGACGACCCCGACGGGTCCGCCGCCGCCAACGGCGGCGACGGCTCCCCGTCGATCCGGAGCTCCCCCATCGTCTCGTCGGCGATCACGATCGTGCCGACCGAGGACGCGACCGACAGCAGGAGCCGGCGGGTCGACGCGGACATGGTCGCACCGGTCGGGTTGTGGAGCTCGGGCATGACGTACGCGACGGAGGGCGCGGTGCGACGCAGCGTCGTCTCGAGCGCGGCGGCGTCCCACCCGGTCCGCGCGTCGACGGGGACGCCGACCAGGCGGCCGCCGGCCTCGCGGAAGGCCTCGTGCGCGTGCGGGTAGGTCGGGGACTCGACGAGCACGGCGTCGCCACGGCGGACGAGCACGCGCGCGAGCAGGGCGATCGCGTGCTGCGCGCCGAGGGTGACGATGACCTGGGCGGGCTCCGTCGGCAGTCCGCGCTCGGTGTAGCGCGCGGCGATCGCGGCGCGGAGGCCGGGGTCGCCGACGGTGTCGTAGCCGATCCCGGCGAGCGCCGCGGGCACGTGCCGGACCGCCCGCTCGACCGCCTCGTCGATGCCGGGGGCCGCGTGCAGGGCCGCCTTGCGCAGGTCGAGCAGGTCCCCCTCGACGACTCCGCCCAGGCGTTCGGGGTCGGGCCGGCCGACCAGGTCACGGGGCAGGTGGACCACGCTGCCGGAGCCACGGACGGACACCAGGAACCCGTCGGAGCGCAGGCGGGCGTAGGCGTTCGCGACGGTGGTGCGCGAGACGCCGAGGGCTGCGGCCAGGCCGCGCTCGGCCGGCAGCCGGACGCCCTGGGCGACCCGTCCGTCGATGACGAGGACCCGGAGGGCATCGGCGAGCGCCTCGTAGGCCGGGGCGTCGGTCCCGGCACGCCAGTCGGTCAGCAGGTGGGCGGCGGCGCGGGCACTGATCAGGACAGGGGGCACGGGTCCACGGTAGCGCGATTGGCTCTCGACCTGCAGGCCAATCTGTCGGGACGATGGCCACATGTCCCGCCGCACCGCCCTCACCCTGCGCTTCGTCCAGCTCTTCGTCGGACTGTTCCTCTACGGCGCCTCGACCGCGCTGCAGGTCCGCGCGGTGGTCGGTGTGAGCTCGTGGACCGTGCTGACCCAGGGGCTCGAGAACGTCGTGCCGTGGTCGTTCGGCGTCATCACGGTGGTGTCGAGCGGCGTCATCCTGCTGCTGTGGATCCCGCTCCGCCAGAAGCCGGGCATCGGGACGCTGCTGAACGCCCTGGCGATCGGGCCGAGTGCCGACCTGGTGCTGTGGCTGGTGCCGGAGCCGTCGGGGATCGTCGCCCGGATCGGGCTGTTCGCCGCGGGACTCGTGCTGCTCGCGGTCGCGACGGCGTTCTACATCGGTGCAGGCTTCGGCACGGGCGCGCGAGACGGCCTGATGGTGGGCCTGCACCAGCGGCTCGGCTGGCCGATCTGGCTCGCCCGGACCCTGGTCGAGGTCACCGTGGTGATCGTCGGGTGGGTCCTCGGCGGCGACGTCGGCGCGGGCACCGTCATCGCGGCGTTCGCGATCGGCCCGATGGTCCAACCGCTCATGCCGCACTTCCGCCGGTTCCCGTGGAGCCCCGAGCGCACGGCGGCAGCGCCCGCAGCGAACGTCGCCACCCCCACCCTGGAGGCCCGCCCCACCCCCGCCACGCCCGCTTCGTGAGCAGGAACGGTCGGGTCCACTGCCCCGACCCGACCATTCCTGCTCACGATCGCCCGGCGATCGCGTGCGACCCCTTGCGGCCGCGGGGAACGCGATATAGCGTGACCTCCACAGACGCGATACATCGCGAGTTCCAGGAGGCAACATGGCGCAGGAGAAGTGGCTCGTCGACGAGCCCAAGGTCATCGACACCGGCATCGTGCGCACCGTGCGTGTCGGCCTCGTCGGCGGGCAGGTGGACGTCGTCGCGCACGACGAACCCACGGCCCGGGTCGAGATCCACAGCGTGTCCGGCAAGCAGATGCTCATCGAGGTCGACGGCGACACCCTCACCGTCGACCACCCCCAGGTCCGCTGGGACGACCCCATCGGGTTCCTGAAGTCCTTCCGCGGCAAGGCCCACGCCGACGTCAGCATCCTGGTCCCCCGCGACGCCGGCATCACGCTCGGTGTCGTCTCGGCCGGTGCGCTGCTGTCCGGCACGAACCGCGGAGCCACCCTCAACACGGTGTCCGGCGACCTGGTCGTCGACGGCGTCGCGGGTGACGTCACGGTCAACGCCGTCTCGGGCGCCACCACGATCCGCGACCTCGACGGCGCTCTCGCGGTGCACACCGTCTCCGGCGACGTCGTGGCCACCGGCGAGATCCCGCGGTTCCAGGCCGACGGTGTCTCGGCCGACGTCGTGCTCGACCTGCACGGGGTCCCCGAGTCTGCCCGCGTCAACACGGTGTCCGGGTCGGTGAGCGTCCGCCTGGCGGACGGCGTCGCCTACAAGTGCACGGTGAACACCGCGACCGGCAAGCTGCAGTTCGACGACGCCGAGATCCGCGGGGTGCGCGGTTCGTACGTCAAGCAGGGCGGCGAGCTGTCCGGTCAGTGGCTCGACCTTCGGGTGAACTCCGTCTCCGGCGACATCGCGGTGCTGCACGCCCCGCCGGTCACCGAGCCGACGCCCCCGACGACTGCGCCGAGCACGCCGACCGCCCCGACGAACGAGAGCGAGGTGCCCGAATGAGCCCCGTCTTCGCCCACGGCCACCTCCGCCTCTACCTGCTCGTCCTGCTGGCCGACCACCCGATGCACGGCTACGAGCTCATCCAGGCGCTCGGCGACCGCTTCGGCGGCACCTACGTGCCGAGCGCCGGCACCGTCTACCCCCGCCTCGCCAAGCTCGAGGACGACGGCCTGGTCACGAAGACCGCCGACGGACGCAAGACCGTCTACGCGATCACGGACGCCGGCCGTGCCGAGCTCGCGGCACGTGCCGACGAGATCGCCGCGGTCGAGTCCGGCGTGAGTGACTCGGTGAAGTCGTTGGCCGACGGCGTGCGTGCGTCCGTCGGCGAGGCCATGCGCTCGCTCCGTGCCGACCTGGCCGCAGCCGCCGAGAGCCCGGCGACGGGTTCCGCCGAGGAGCCCGTGTCCGTCCCGTCGGACAGTGCCCGCGCCCTGCGCGAGCTCGAGATGGCGCTGTCGTCGTTCCGGCAGCAGGTGCGTGCGGACCTGCGCCGTCGGGCGACCCGCGGCACGCTCGGTGCGGACACCGTGACGCGTCTGCGGGACGGCCTGGAGGCCCTGCGCAAGTCGCTCTGACGGCCGGCGGCCGACAGGTGGTGGCGACCAGGGCCTCCCGGCCGTCGTCCGCACCGCCTGTCGGCCCGCCGCGTGTGGGGGCGCTGCCGACGTCTCAGGGAGCCGGCAGTCGCGTCGGCGGGAAGCCGGCGAAGGCATCGCCTGCCGTGAGGTCCTCCCCGTGCTCGACACGCGCCACGGTGGTGCGGACCGCGGCCAGCTGCCGGGCCAGCCGGTCACGTTCGTGCTCGAGCCACGTCAGGTGCGCCGTGAGGGCAGCGACGTCGTCACCTTCGTCGTCGAGGCGTCGCGCGATCTCCGGCAGCCCGAGTCCGAGCCCGCGCAGCAGCAGGATGCGCTGCAGCCGGACGAGCGCACGGTCGTCGTAGCGCCGGAGGCCACCTGCACCCACCGCCGTCGCCGGCAGCAGCCCGACGGCCTCGTAGTGCCGCAGCGTCCTGCTCGAGACACCGGCGGAACGCGCCACCTCGGTGACGGCGTGGGGAGCTTTCGCAGCTGCGTCACGCGGGCCTGTCGATGCGCTCATGCTGGCGACTGTACTGCTTGACGCCGCGTCAACGGCGAGGGGTGCGCGACACCCAGGGTGGCGCGCCCGCAGCCGACCGGGAATGTGCGGCGGGCGAACCGTGTTGACTCGCGCCCGGAACTGAGTAGGTTTGCCGCTCGTGACGAACGAGATCCGGTCGTTGAAAGCACGACTGATCGGGGATCCCCTCCCCTCTGAGAAGCTCGAAGGACAGCTCCTCCCGAAGCACCTGGCCCTGCCGATCTTCGCGAGTGACCCGCTGTCCTCTGTCGCGTACGCGCCGCAGGAACTCCTGATGATCCTGCTGCTCGGCGGCATGGCCTTCCTGACGTTCGCGCCGTGGGTCGCCGCACTCGTCGTGCTGCTGCTCGTGGTCGTCGTCGCCTCGTACCGGCAGCTCATCAAGGCGTACCCGTCCGGTGGTGGCGACTACGAGGTGGCGCACCGGAACCTCGGCGAGAAGGCCGGGCTGGTCGTCGCCAGTGCACTGCTCGTCGACTACGTGATGACGGTGGCCGTGTCGGTCGCCTCCGGTGTCGACAACATCATCTCGGCGCTCCCGATGCTCGACCACTTCCGCGTCGAGCTCGCCCTGCTGTTCGTCGTGCTGCTCGCCGCCGCGAACCTGCGGGGGGTGCGGGAGTCGAGCAAGGCCTTCGCGATCCCGACCTACCTGTTCGTGGCGAGCGTCTTCGTGATGGTCGTCACCGGGCTCGTCCGGGTCGCCGCCGGCAACGCCCCGGTCGCCGAGTCCGCGGCGTACACCGTGCAGAACGTCGAGCACACGACGCAGGCGGCGTTCATCCTGCTGCTCCTCCGCGCCTTCGCCTCGGGCTGCTCGGCCCTGACCGGCGTGGAGGCCATCGCGAACGGCGTGCAGGCGTTCCGCCGGCCGAAGATCAAGAACGCGCAGGCCACCCTGGTCGCGATGGGCGGCATCGCGATCGTCCTGTTCATCGGGCTCATCACGCTCGCGCTCGTGTCGCACGTGCACTACGCCGAGCGTGCCTGCGACCTGCAGGGCTTCGCGAACTGTGCGACCACCCCGCAGCGCTCGCTCATCGCGCAGATCGCGGCCGCGACGTTCGGCAACAACTCGGTGCTGTTCTTCGTGATCCAGGCGACCACGGCGGCGGTCCTGCTCCTCGCGGCGAACACGGCGTTCAACGGGTTCCCGCTGCTCGGCTCGATCCTGGCGCGCGACTCGTACGCCCCGAAGGCCCTCTCGACCCGCGGCGACCGGCTCATCTACTCGAACGGCGTCATCGTCCTCGCCCTCGTCGCCGCGGCGCTGCTCGTGGTCTACCGGGCGAACGTCACGAGCCTCATCCAGCTCTACATCATCGGTGTCTTCGTGTCGTTCACGCTCGGACAGACGGGCATGGTCGTGCACTGGACACGGCTGCTCCGGGCCGATCGGGACCGGGACGGGGCGCCCGCCGCCGATGGCGAGCCTCCCGTGAACCGCGGGCAGGTCGTCCGCTCCCGCACGATCAACGCGATCGGCGCGACCTTCACCCTCGTGGTGCTCGTCATCGTCACGATCACGAAGTTCACCCACGGCGCCTGGCTGGTCTTCCTGATCATGCCGGTGCTGTACGTGCTCATGCTCGGCGTGAACCGCTACTACCGCGACGTCTCGCACGAGATCGAGGCCGACGTCGAGACGAAGTTCGGCGCCACCGGCGACCACGCCATCGTCCTGGTGAACAAGCTGCAGAAGCCCGTGCTCAAGGCGCTCGACTACGCGATCGCCGCCGAACACGCGAGCATCGAGGCGGTGCACGTCGCGATCGACGACGCCGAGTCCCAGCGTCTGCGTGACCAGTGGGCGGAGTACGGCATCCAGGTGCCCCTGACGATCGTGCCGAGCCCGTACCGCGACATCTCGATGCCCCTGATCAAGTACATCAAGGCGCACCGGGCCGAGCACGGCTCCGAGGTCGTCACCGTCTACACCCCGATCTTCATCGTCGGACACTGGTGGGAGGGCCTGCTCCACAACCACCGCGGCCGCCGTATCCGCAAGAAGCTCCTGCTCGTGCACGGCGTCACCGTGGCCCTGGTGCCGTGGCTCCTCGACTCGTCCGAGCTGCTGTACGGCCGCCGTTCCCGCCCGCTGCCCGGCCAGGAGCGCCGCGGCGAACCAGTCCGTCCCCCGCTCCGCCGCCCCGCGCAGCCCGGTTCGTCGGTCGAGGCCGCGGCCTCGGCTTCGGCCGAGGACCGCCTGCTCCGGTCCGCCGAGCGCAACAGCATCCAGCCGCGCCGCGCGACCCGTCCGGCCGGTCCCGCCGAGGGCGTCGATCCCGCGCTCTGCACGGGAGAGATCCACGCCCTCGTGCCCTCGCCGCCGCGACGGGGAGCCGACGAGTCGTAGCATGTGGCCCCATGACCATCAGTGACCTGCGGACGTTCGCCACGTTCGACGGACACGGCGGCAAGGTCTCGAAGCGCGTCGAGGTGCTCGACCACGAACCGCCGGCCGGCAGCCCGCTCGAAGGACTCGTCGCCGTGCGCGGCGAGCACCCGCTCGGCGCGCGCGACGAGCGCGCCGCCGACGAGTCCGCCGCGCTCTCCCGCGGCGTCCCGAGCGTCGGGTGGGTGGACCCGGCGGCGCTCCGCGACTGGTACCGCCCGGACCGCGTCGTCCTCACCCGGCTCGAGGCGCGACAGTCCGGCATCGAGCCCGGCGTCTACGCCGACTCCCGTGGGCGCGGTCGCGTCCGGATCGACGGCCTGGAGGCCCACCTCGCCCCCGACGGCCGGCCCGCCTTCCGCGCACTGGCCGGCCCCACCGCCGAGCCCGTCGTCGACGTGCCGCTGCCGACCGACCAGGCCGTCCGCCTGGTGGCTGTGACCGCGGTCGACGAGGGACTCGAGGTCGTCACGGCCCCGGTGTCCCCGTTCCTGCAGCCCGGCGAGCACCCGGCGTACGGCGACGACGTTGTGGGGCTGCCCCCACGTCCGGCGAGCGGGCACGTCCGGGTCACGGCGTCGGTGCTGCTCGACGGCGAGCTGCACGAGGTCGACCGGATCGACGAGCGTGCGGCGACCATCTGGATCCGGCGGGACGACCGCGTCGTGCCGATCGCCACGAGTGCCGTCGGGCCCGATCTGGTGCGGTACGCGGCGACGGTCGTCTGAGCCGCTTCGGGGGACGCCGCTGCTGCGTGTCGTGACGGGGGTGCGGCGTACCGTCGCGGACATGAGTGACGCAGACCGCGACCAGCAGCAGACCCCGGACGCACCGATCCAGGGCGAGACCCTGGGCGGCCCCCGACCCGACCCCTCCACCGACGCGAGCAAGGACCCCGAGCAGTGGGTCACCGGCGACGAGCCGATGACCGGACCGCAGCGCAGCTACCTCGACACCCTGGCCCGTGAAGCCGGCGAGGAACTCCCCGCCGACCTCACCAAGGCGCAGGCATCGGAGCACATCGACCGCCTCCAGCAGCAGACGGGCCGCGGCGCCGATTCCTGAGAAGCAGTCCGCCCTTCGGCGGACCGCTGACTGGGCATGCTCTGGGTATGTTCTGGCGAAGCGCGGTCAGTCCCCAGTTCGAGGACGATCGATGACGCGTCACCGGCTACCTTCGTGGCCATGCGAACGACATCGACCTCCATCGGCCTGACCGCGCTCCGCATCGTCCTCGGGGTGGTGTTCATCGCCCACGGCGCCCAGAAGTTCGCCCAGGGCATCCCCAACGTGGTGCAGGGCTTCTCGGGCATGGGCGTCCCCCTCGCCGAGGTCGCAGCACCCCTCGTCGCCGGCCTCGAGCTCGTCGGCGGCGTCCTGCTCGTGCTCGGCGTCGCGACCCGCGTCGTCGGCGTGCTGCTGGCCGTCGACATGGTCGTCGCCGGGTTCCTGGCCCACGGCACCGCGGGCTTCTACTCGCAGGACGGCGGGTTCGAGTACGTGCTCGTGCTCGCGGTGGCCTCGCTCGCCGTGGCGCTGACCGGGCCCGGGCGGTTCTCACTCGATGCCCTGGTGCTCAGGTCGTCGCGCCGTCGTCGTGGCGTCGAGGAGCCCCTGCCCGCCTGAGCCGCGCGTCCCGGTTTCGTCCGGTGCGAGGTTCCGTACCCGGTGCGAGCTCGCGAGGGTCGCACCGAGAACGGGACCCCGCACCGTTCACGCGGCCCCTCGCACGGTGCGGGGGGCCGCAGGGCCGTTCAGCCCGCCAGTGCGTCCATGACCTGGCGGGCGATGCGTCGGCCGGCCCGGTTCGCACCGATGGTCGATGCCTGGGGACCGTAGCCGGCCAGGAACAAGCGCGGCTCCTCGGCCGACCGGCCGTCCTCGACCACCACGCCGCCCGCCGTGGTCCGCAGGTGCAGCGGGGCGAGGTGCCGCAGGTCGGCCCGGAACCCCGTCGCCCAGACCACCGCGTCGGCGTGCACGTGGGTGCCGTCTGCCCGTACCACCCCGGTCTCGTCCATCCGGGTGAACATCGGCTCGTCGCGCAGCACGCCGCGGTCGATGCCGGCGCGGATCCGTCGCGACACCGGGACCCCGGTGCCGCTGACGATGCTCGGCAGGACCTCGCCGGCGCGGGCGGCACGGTCCTGTTCGTCGACGGCGGCCACCGCGGACTCGACGTCGAGCGACGCGGTCCCGGCCCAGACCATCGGGCGCCGGGTGAACCACCGCGTCGAACGGGCGACGCCGTCGAGTTCGAGCAGGAACCCGATCGCGCTCGTCCCACCGCCCACCACCACGACGTCCTGGCGGGCGAACTCGGAGGCGCTGCGGTACTCGGTCGTGTCGACCTGCCGCCCGCGGAACACATCGCGCCCCGGGTACCACGGCACGAACGGAGTGCCCCACGTGCCGGATGCGTTCACCACGACGTCGGCACGGATGCGCGTGACGGTGCCGTCGGCGCTCCGGGTGGTGACGCACAGGCCGCCGTCCGCCGGGGTGTCGCCCGCCACGCCGCCGTCGCCTCCGATGCGTGAGACGGACGTCACCGTGACCGGGCGCCGCACCCGCAGGTCGTAGTGCTGCTCGAACCGCCGGTAGTACTCCCCGACGACGTCCCGCGCGGGCCGTGACCGGTCGGCGTCGTCGAACTCCAGGCCCATCGCGCGCATGCCGGGCAGGTCGTGCACCCGGTGTGCTGCTCCGAGCCGCAGTGCCTCCCACCGGAACTGCCACGCCCCACCGGTGCTCGGCGCGCGGTCGAGGATCACCAGGTCGCTGCCGGGAACGAGCCCGAGGCGACGCAGGTGGTATCCCACGGAGAGCCCCGCCTGCCCCGCGCCGATCACCACCACGCGGGTGTGCTGGTCGACCGGGGGCTCGAGGGGTTCCGTCATCACTTCGATTCTGCTGTGCGGGCCAGCCGTCGCGCGACGTCCAGATCGAGGTACATGGTAGAGTGATCGGCAGATTTCAAACCACGAACCGTCTGGTTCCCCGAGTGATCCTCCGTCATTCGCCAGGACCAGACCAGAGCCGAACGAGGGGGTCACGCATGGGGCGCGGCCGTCAGAAGGCGAAGCACACCAAGGTCGCCCGTGAGCTGAAGTACTTCAGCCCGCAGACGAACTACGGTGCGCTCGAGCAGGAGCTCTCCGCCGGACAACACTCCGACGAGAACTACGTCGACCGTTGGGCGGACCAGTACGGTCCGGAACCGGCGGAAGACGAAGACGAGTTCGAGACCCAGGCAGACCAGAACAAGTCCGCCTGACCTCTCTCGCAGTGACGCCGCGCAGCCCTCGGGCAGCGCGGCGTTTCCGCGTGCCCGGACACCCGTCGGCGCGCCCGGTTCCCGGGATGGAGTGGTCACGACTCCCCGCGTGCACGATGCCGAGTGGTCAAGAAGCGTCGGATGCGGGCCCGCCAGGCGACGGTTCGTGACCACTCGCCGCACGCACCACGGCGCGGCGGAGCCGGAGCCGCCCGCCCCGGAGCCCCGCCCGGCGGGTCAGCCCGCGTAGCTCCCGACGAGCCGGACCGCGCCGCCGTCGACACCCTTGGCGCCCTGCTCGAACCCGGTCAGGTCCCGCGCGGACGTGGCGATCGTGCCGACGGGCCACGTGGGCATGCCGGCGGCACCGAGCGAGGCGATGACCTCGGCAGCAGCCCCGGCCGAGACGACGGCGAACATGCCGATGCCCAGGTTCCAGGTGCCCTCGGTGTCCTCGATCGGCGTGCCGGCCATGTCGGCCAGGACCCGGAACACCGGGAGCGGCTGCCAGGTGGAACGGTCGACCTCGACCCAGGAGCCGACGGGCAGCACGCGCGCCAGGTTCGCGGCGATGCCACCACCGGTCACGTGCGAGAGCGAGTGCACCGCGCCCGGGTGCTGCTCGAGCAGTGCCAGGAGCGGTGCGGTGTACAGGCGGGTCGGCTCGAGCAGGGCTTCGCCGACCGAGACCGCGCCGCCGAACCCGACGCCGCTCAGCTCGGGCAGCTGGTCCGTGAAGCCGACGCCCCGCGACGCCAGGATGTGCCGCACGAGCGAGTACCCGTTGGAGTGCAGGCCCGATGACTCGATCGCGAGGACCACGTCGCCGTCCTGCACCAGGTGTGCGCCGAGCTGCGCGTCGGCCTCGACGACACCCGTCGCCGCACCGGCCACGTCGTAGTCGTCCGGGCCGAGCAGCCCAGGGTGCTCGGCGGTCTCGCCACCGACCAGGGCGGTGCCGGTCTCCGAGCAGCCGCGGGCGATGCCGGCGACGATGTCGGCGATCCGGCCCGGCACCACACGGCCGCACGCGATGTAGTCGGTCATGAACAGCGGCTTCGCGCCGACCACGACGATGTCGTCGACGACCATGCCGACCAGGTCCTGCCCGATGGTGTCGTGCTTGTCGATCGCCTGCGCGATGGCGACCTTGGTGCCGACGCCGTCGGTCGAGGTCGCGAGCAACGGGTGTGAGAAGTCCTTCAGGAACGAGACGTCGTAGAGCCCGGCGAACCCACCGACGCCACCGAGGACCGAGGCGTTGTGGGTGGCCGCGACCGCGGACTTCATCAGTTCGACGGCCAGGTCACCGGCAGCGGTGTCCACTCCGGCTTCGGCGTACGGGTTGGGCATGCGGAGTCCTTCGCGGTGACATGGCAGACTTGTGCGGTACCCCCCGATTCTACTGATCTGGAGCACACCCGCGAATGTGCGGCATCGTCGGCCTTGTTGCGCAGGGCCCCGCCAACCAATCCATCTACGACGCACTGCTCCTCCTGCAGCACCGCGGGCAGGACTCGACGGGCATCGCCACGGTCGAGGGTCACGTGCACCACATGCACAAGACCCGCGGCCACGTGCGTGAGGCGTTCCGCACCCGCGACATGCGTGCCCTCCTCGGCACCATGGGGCTCGGACACGTCCGCTACGCCACCAAGGGTGCCGCGACGAACGAAGAAGAAGCCCAGCCGTTCTACGTGAACGCGCCCTACGGCATCGTCCTCGTCCACAACGGCAACCTCACCAACACGCGGGAACTCACGCGTGAACTGTTCGACATCGACCGCCGTCACCTGAACACGACGAGCGACACCGAGCTCCTGGTGAACGTGCTGGCGCACGAGCTGCAGGGCCAGGTCCGCGGCGCGAACCTCGACCCGGGTCAGGTCTTCGACGCCGTCGAGCGCGTGCACGAGCGGGTCGAGGGCTCCTACGCCACGATCGCGACCATCGCCGGGCACGGGCTGCTGGCCTTCCGCGACCCGTTCGGCATCCGCCCGCTGATCCTCGGCCACAAGTTCGACGAGGCCGGGCAGCCGGAGTGGGTCGTCGCGAGCGAGTCGCTCGTGCTCGAGTCCGGCGGCTACGAGATCGTCCGCGACATCGCTCCGGGCGAGGCCGTCTTCATCGAGATGAACGGCCAGATGCACGCCCGCCAGTGCGCGAAGAACCCGCGTCTGGTGCCGTGCTCGTTCGAGTACGTCTACCTGGCACGTCCCGACTCGGTGATGAACGGCATCTCGGTCTACGACGCGCGTCTGCGCCTCGGCAACCGTCTTGCCGACACCATCGAGCAGTACGCGCCGACGGGTGACATCGACGTGGTCATGCCGATCCCGGACTCGAGCCGTCCGGCGGCGATGCAGGTCGCCCGGAAGCTCGGCATCGAGTACCGCGAGGGGTTCTACAAGAACCGCTACGTCGGCCGCACCTTCATCATGCCGGGGCAGGCGGAGCGCAAGCGTTCGGTGCGCCAGAAGCTCAACGCGATGTCGTCCGAGTTCAAGGGCAAGAACATCCTGATCGTCGACGACTCGATCGTCCGCGGCACCACGAGCCGCGAGATCGTCGAGATGGCCCGGGCCGCGGGCGCGAACGAGGTCACGTTCACGAGCGCCGCTCCCCCTGTCCGGTTCCCGCACGTCTACGGCATCAACATGCCGACGCGCGCGGAGCTCATCGCGCACGACCGGAAGATCCCGGAGATCAACCGCGTGCTCGGCAGCGACCACCTGATCTACCAGGAGGTCGGGGACATGCGCGACGCCATCATCGAGGGCTCGGACGTGACCGACCTCGAGATGAGCTGCTTCACGGGCGAGTACGTCACGGGCACCGTGAGCCCGGAGTACCTGTCCTGGGTCGAGGCGAACCAGCTCAGCTGAGTGGTGGTCGCGATCGCGACCACCAGACGGACGGGAGGCCCGGTGCCAGCTGGCACCGGGCCTCCAGTCCGTTGGTCGGGGGCGGCTACGGCCGCTGGTCACCGTGGTCGTCGAGCTCACCGTCGACCGTCTCGGGCGGCAGTTCGACCTCGACGCGCTCCGCCGTCAGGCGGGCCGACCGCCGGGCGTAGACCCGGTCGAACACGACGGCGACGACCGCACCGATGAAGGCGCCGATGGTGACGCCCCACAGGCTGAAGTAGCCGACCAGGCTGCCGAAACTGGTCTGGTCCCGCTGGCCGCCGAGGTTCATGGTGAGGGCGACCACGACGAGGGTCGCGAGGAACCCGAGCACGGCACCGCCGACGATGAACACGCCGAACTTCGGTGCACGGCGGATGGTGACCTCGTCGGGGCTGGCGACCGCGCTGGGAGCCGGTGCCGGCGTGGGGAGCGGCTGCTCGTCGGGTTGATCGGTGTTGCTCACCCGTCCATTGTCCCCCACTGTGGGACGTCCCGCGGCCTGTGCGCGGCGACCGATCCGGGAGAGGATGGTCGCTACTGGTCGGTATCCCAAGCGGAGGAGGTGTGTCGGATGCGTGAACGAACCGCACCCGCCCGCCGACGCCGACCGGCCGCCCCCGCCCGCGTGGCCTGGCCCGTCGCGCAGCGCGCGGAAGAGGACCGCGCCGTCGCCGTCGTCGCCGAGCACCGGTGGAGCGTCGCGCTCGTCGGTGCCCCCGGCATCGGCAAGAGCACCGCCGCGGCGCGGGTCACCGACCGAGTCGCCGGTCGCGACGGCACCGGCCGCACCGTCGTCGTGCCGATCACGGCGGTCGCCGCGAGCCGGTCGATGCCCTTCGGCGCCGTCGCCGAGCGCTTCGGCGAGCTGCCGGCGTCCATCTCGGAGCTGTCCGACGACACCGGCGCCGAGCAGCGCTTCCGCGCGATCGAGGACCTCGTGGACCGCGACGTCCTGCTCCGCGTCGACGACGCCGACCACCTCGACGCGATCTCCGCGCGGTACGTCGCCTGGCTGGTCCGCCGGCAGGGCGCCCGGCTCGTCCTGACCTGCCGCGACTTCACGGCGCTCCCCGAGCCGCTCCGCGCACTGTGGCAGGACGACCTGCTCGAGCGCATCGACCTGCAGCCCCTGACGCTGCACGAGACCGCGGCGCTCGTGGCCGAGGCGCTGGGCTCGCCGCTCGAGAACGCCTCGGCCGAGCGCGTCCACCGCGCCACCGCCGGCAACCCGCTGTACCTGCGCGAGGTGGTCCGTGCGGCGCGGGTCTCCGGCGCCCTCGACCACACCGCGACCGGGTGGTACTGGCGCGGGCGGGTGACCGCGTCGGACAGCCTCGCCGACATGTACCGCACCGAGCTCGGGTCGCTGCCGGAGGACCTGCGCGACGTCGTCGACATCGTCGCCCTCGCCGACCCGATCCCGCTCGCGCGCCTGCTCGGTCTGGTGACCGGCGGGGACGTCGACCGGGTCGTCGCGCTCGGCCTGGTCCGCATCGACTCGCTCGACGACGGCGCCGCGGTCGTCCGGCCGTCGCACCCGCTCGTCGGCGAGGTCATCCGGACCCTGGTGCCGGTGGCCCGGCGAACGGCACTCTTCGCGCGCGCCAACGCCTTCCGCACCGACCGGCCCGAGGGCGCACCGCCTGCCGCACGCCTGCGTGCCGCCCTGTGGTCGCTCGAGTGCGGGGTCCTGCCGTCGGTCGACCAGTTGCTCGACGCGGCGCAGGTCGCCGTGCGGCTGCAGGAGCACGAGAGCGGGATCGCCCTGGCCTCGGCAGCGCTCCGCACGACGCTCACGCCGACCGAGCAGGTCACGGCGCACTGCCTCCGCTCGCTGGCGTACTCGTACTCGGACGGGCGCGAAGCCGGCCGCGCCGACGCCGAAGCGGCCTGGGGCGTGGCGAAGCGACACGTCGGCGACGTCACCGACGAGGCCGTCATCGAAGCGTGCGAGACGCTGGCGAACATCCGCCAGTTCCACGACGACGACGTCGCGGCCTCCGTGGCCCTGACCGACGCCGCCACCCGCCTGGTCGTGTCCGACGAGGCCGTCGAACGGCTGCGGCTGCTGCGGATGGCGCACCAGGGCTGGGGCGGCGACTTCGCCGAGGTCCGGGCCGAGATCGAGCGCAGCGGCATCGTGGACGCCCCGACGATGCCGATGTCGTTCCTCGCCGTCGCCCCCTGCGCCGTGATGGCGTTGGCGACCGCCGGCCGGTTGGACGACGCCTCCGCGCTCGGTCACCGTGCCCTGGCCACCGCCGTGGCGCACGTCGAGGCAGCACCCTGGAGCGTCGGCGAGAACTCCTCCGTCCTGCACCAGGTGCAGATGTGGCGCGGCGACCTGGACGACCTGATCATCGAGGTGCCCGCGGGGCGGTCCAGTCCCTACCTGAAGTACGACTTCACGCTCGAGCTCATCGGTCAGGGCAACCTGGCGATCGCACAGCGCCGCTGGGACGATGCCGTCGCCGCGTTCTCGGCGGCCTGCGAGCGGTACGACATCGCCGACCACGGCGGGTTCGCGGCCTACCCCTGGGCACGTCTGGCCCTGGCGCTCGCGTACGGCGGACGCGCGGAAGAAGCCTCCAGCGCGCTCGAACGTGCCCGGAGCACCCCGCAGCGGGCGATGCGCATCACCGGCGAGCAGGTCGCCGTGTCGATCGCCTGGACCGAGGCCGTGCTCGGCAACCCGGCCGGGCTGCAGCACGCCGACGAGATCATCGAGCGCAGCACGGCCAACGGCTCGTGGACGCACGTGATGTACGGGTACGCCCTGCACCACGCGGTCGGCATGTCGCAGGGACGCGACTCGACCGGCTCGCTCGAGCGGATGCGCGACGCCGCCACCCGCGTCGACGGACCGCTCGCCGCCGCGGTGATCGAGTACGCCGACGCCGTGCGCGCCGGCGACCGTACGCGGGTGATAACGGCGCAGGGACTGCTCGCAGCACACGGCATCTCCGTGACCGCGGGGCACTCGAAACCGCCGCTGACGAAGCGCGAGTACGAGGTCGCCGAGCTCGCCGCGCAGGGGCTGAGCAACCGGCGGATCGCGGAGTCCCTCGGGCTCTCGACGCGGACGATCGACGCGCACCTGTCCCGTGTCTTCGCGAAGTGGGACCTGCACGCGCGGTCGGAGCTCAGCGAGCTGCTCTGAGCTGCTCGGTACTCGGCCCGGCCGGTTCCGCACTCGGCACGGCCGCCTCCGCGTCGGCTGTCGCGCACGCAAGAACGTTGCGGATTGCAGCACGACGCGCCGCCACGATTGACACGTTGTGTGGAACATCGCGTACCTTGGTGCCTGTCGCCGGGTTCGGACCCGTTCGGGTCGGGTCCGAATCCCGGCGACTTCAAGCTTAGGAACCCGGTCGATGCGGGCGCATCGGTAGGCACTACCTAATTCGCGTGGGAGTTCTCCGCAGGCGCTTCCGCCGCGGCGGCTCGGTTGCGGCGGATCGGTGCCGACGGCTCGCAGGGTCAGGCGCCGGGGGCGGGCAGCCGGACCGGCAGGAACGCCGTCAGGTCGGCGCGCGAGCCCGAGGCGCTGACGCGTGACTGCGCGACCGCCTCGGACCAGGTCAGCTCGCCGGACGCGAGTGCCAGCCACGTGGTGGCGTCGGTCTCGACCACGTTCGGCGGTGTGCCACGGGTGTGCCGGGGTCCGGGCACGGCCTGGACGGCGGCGAACGGCGGCACCCGCACCTCGACACTGTTGCCCGGCACCTCGTCCGCCAGGCACTGCAACGTCCACCGAACCGCGGTCGCGACGGCCGGTCGGGCCGTCTCCCCACGACGCACCGCGGCCAGTGCCGCGCGCCCGTCGGCGTCCTCGATCCTCCTGGGTGGCATCTCCACAGGCTAGCCCTCGCATCGCGGGCGGCGAGTCGGGCTGGGTAGGGTGATCGGGTGCGAATCCTCGTCCTCGGTTCCGGTGCCCGCGAGCACGCGATCATCACGGCCCTCCTCGCTGAGCATGCGGGCCACGTCATCACGGCAGCGCCCGGCAACGCCGGCATCGCCGCCGACGTCGAGACCGTCTCCCTCGACCCCACCAATGGTGCGCTCGTCGCGGAGTACGCGATCGAGAACGACGTCGAGCTCGTCGTCGTGGGCCCCGAGGCCCCGCTCATCGCCGGTGTGGCCGACCCGGTGCGCACCCGCGGCATCCCGGTGTTCGGGCCGGGCAAGGCCGCCGCGCAGCTCGAGGGCTCGAAGGCGTTCGCCAAGCGGATCATGGGCGAGGCCGGTGTGCCCACGGGGCGTCCGGTCTACGCGGGCACGGCGGACGAAGCCGTCGCCGCGATCGACGAGCTCGGCGCACCGTACGTGGTCAAGGCCGACGGGCTGGCCGCCGGCAAGGGCGTGCTCGTGACCGACGACCGCCAGGCCGCGATCGACCACGCCACCTACTGGCTCCAGCACGGACACGTCGTGGTCGAGGAGTTCCTCGACGGCGAAGAGGTCTCGTTGTTCTTCCTGAGCGACGGGCACGACGTCCGTGCGCTCAGCCCCGCCCAGGACTACAAGCGTCTGGCCGACGGCGACCTCGGACCGAACACCGGCGGCATGGGCGCGTACTCGCCGCTGCCGTGGCTCGCAGACCGCTGGCCGTCCGAGCAGGCCTTCGTCGACGAGGTCACCGAGCTCGTCGCGCTGCCGACCGTCCGCCGCCTCGAGCACGAGGGCACACCGTTCGTCGGGCTCCTGTACTGCGGCCTCATCGTCACCGAGCAGGGTGTCCGCGTGATCGAGTTCAACGCGCGCTTCGGTGACCCGGAGACGCAGGTCGTGCTCCCCCGCCTGGCCACGCCGCTCAGCGAACTCCTGCTGGCCGCCGCCACCGGGCAGCTCGGTGCCGTGCCCGCACCCGTGTTCCGCGACGAGGTCGCCGTGACCGTCGTCCTGGCGAGCGAGGGCTACCCGGAGAACCCGCAGACCGGCCGACAGATCACCGGCATCGACGACGCGAACGCCCGCGACGGCGTCTCGGTCGCGCACGCCGCCACCGGCGTCCTCGACGACACGCTCGTCGCCACGGGTGGCCGGGTGCTCAGCGTCGTCGCGACCGGGTCGGACTTCGCCCAGGCCCGCGAGCGAGCCTACGCCGGGCTCGGCGACATCACGCTCGAGGGCGCGCAGTTCCGCACCGACATCGCCGCGAAGGTCGCGAAGTGAGCGCCCCCGCGCCGATCGCCGGCTGGCGGCACGTCTCGTCCGGCAAGGTCCGCGAGCTCTACGTGCCCGAGGGCACCGCCGACCTGGCGAGCGCGTCCGAGCTGCTGCTCGTCGCCTCGGACCGGGTCAGCGCGTACGACTTCGCGCTCGAGCCGCCGATCCCGGGCAAGGGCGAACTGCTGACCCGCCTGTCGCGGTTCTGGTTCACCCAGCTGAGCGACGTCCCGAACCACATCATCGGCCCGTCCTCCGGTGGTACCCCGGTGCCCGCCGAGGTCGAGGCACGGTCGATGCACGTCATGCCGCTCACGATGTTCCCCGTCGAGTGCGTCGTGCGCGGGTACCTGGTCGGCAGCGGCTGGGCCGAGTACCAGGAGACCGGCAGCGTGTGCGGCGTCCCGCTCCCCGCGGGGCTGTCCAACGGTGACCGCCTGCCGGAACCGATCTACACGCCGGCGTACAAGGCGGCCCAGGGCGAGCACGACGAGAACATCTCGTACGAGCAGACCGTCGACCTGGTCGGTGCCGAGACCGCGGCCACCCTGCGCGAGCTCTCGCTGCACGTCTACACCGAGGCCGCGGCCATCGCCCTCGAGCGGGACGTCGTGATCGCGGACACCAAGTTCGAGTTCGGGCAGGACGCCACCGGTCGGATCCGCATCGCTGACGAGGTCCTGACGAGCGACTCCAGCCGCTACTGGGACGCCCGCTCCGCCGACCGCACCGACTCGTTCGACAAGCAGATCGTCCGGGACTGGCTCAGCGCGCACTGGGACCGCCAGGGCACGCCGCCGGTGCTCCCGGACGAGATCGTCGAGCGCACCGCGGCGCGCTACGCCGAGCTGATCGAGCGCCTCGGCGCCTGACGCCGCACCCGGCCCGCGCCCAGCCGGCGGTCACGACACCCCGCTCACGTCCGTCGGGCGGTCACGAACCGTCGGCCGAGGCCCCGCCAACCGACGGTTCGAGACCACCCGGCGGCCCACGCACGACACGTCGCGACCAGTCGCCGCGTGACGCCCGTCGCCGGCCGAACGGTCACGACACCCCGCTCACGTCTGGCGAACGGTCACGAACCGTCGGCCGAAGCCCCGCCAACCGACGGTTCGTGACCACTCGGCGGCCAACGCACGACACGTCGCGACCACTCGACCGGCGACGACCCGCCGCGCGACCGCCGACGAGCCAGCCGACAGTCCTCGACCGCTCAGGCCTCGCGCGCCACCACGACGACGGTCAGGTCATCGCCCGGGTCGTGCTCGACGACACGCGCGCGCACCCGCTGCAGGAACGTCTCGACATCCGGGGACTCCCGGTACAGCGATCCGAGCTCCGACAGCGCCGCGAGCGTGGAGTCCCAGAGTTCGAGCGCGCCGTCCGTCACGACGATGAGCACGTCACCGGGCCGGAGCACGAGCGAGCCGGCCGCGCGGGGCATCCCGGCGGGGTGCAGCCCGATCGGCAGGTCCGACGACCGCAGGATCCGCTCGGCACCGTCGTCACGGAGCTGCAGCACGAGCCCGTGGCCGGCGTCGGCGAAGTCGAGTCGCCCGGTGGACGGGGTCAGTCGGCCGTGGAACATCGTCGCGAAGGACTCGGCACGGCTGAGCTCGGGGGCGACCTGCGCCTCGAGCTCGGCGACGGCGGTGCCCGGGTCCTGGTCGCCGCGGGCGAGCAGGCCTCCCCGGATGTTCGCGGCGAGGAGCCCGGCGGACATCCCCTTGCCCATGACGTCCGACACGGTCAGGTGGACCGAGTCCTCGCCGGAGCGGTGCCAGTCGTGGAAGTCACCGGAGACGAGCCCGTGCGGGATCGACATCCCCGTGATCCGGTAGCCGGGAACCTGCACCTCGGCCGGCTGCAGGCCGTTGAGCACGGTGCGCAGGCGGTCCTCGTCGGCTCCGGCGAGCAGTTCGCGCTCTGCCCAGATGCCGAGTTCCTGCAGCAGTTCGAGCTCGTCGGCGTCGAGGGTGCGCGGCTCGGGGTCGATCAGGCAGAGGGTGCCGATCTTCAGGTCGTCGTCGCCGGCACGGAGCCCGACACCGGCGTAGAACCGGACGTTCGGGTCGCCGAGCACCATCGGCAGGTCCGCGTACCGGGCGTCCACCCGGGCATCCGGGACGACCACGGGCCCCTGCTCGCCCAGGGTCCGGCCGCAGAAGGTGTCCTGCAGCGGGATGACCGGGCCGAAGGCTGCGTCGCTCTGCTGCGACTTGATGGTCAGGGTGGTCTCGCCAGCCAGGTTGAGGAACGAGCCGGAGACCCCGAGGGCCTCGCGCGCGATCCGGGTGATCCGTTCGAACCGTTCCTCGACGCCACCGTCGACCACGTCGAGTGCCGCGATCAGGGCCGCTCGCCGAACGGCATGGGCCCCGGTCGTCGCGGGCACGGACATCGCGGTTTCCGGCTGCATGCTCCCACGGTAACGCGCGGAACGGACAGGGCCTGGCCCCAGTCCGGAGGGCGCAAGTGGTCGGGCGCATCCGCGTACCCTGGTCGTCGTGCTCCGAGTCGTCCCCGCAACCGTCCTCGGCGTGGCCGCGCTCCTGGCCCTCGCCGGCTGTGGCGCCCACGACTCCACCGGCCAGGTGTCGGTCACGGTGTCGTCGAACGCCGCCGACCACTCCTACGAGGTCAAGGTGTTCGCCTCGACCGGCAAGCTCTCCGAGCACCAGCGGGTGTTCCCGGGCGGCACGGCCGACTTCGCGGGCGTCCCCCTCGGCAAGGTCACGGTCCGTGCCGGCGACCTCTGCCCGCAGACGACCAAGGTGTCCGACGGCGCGGTCGCGACGGTGACCCTCACCACGACCGGCTGCTGACCCAGCCCGCCACCACGACCGGCTGCTGACCCCACCCGTCACCCCGACGACGGGCTGCCGACCCCCTCCGCGACCAGGTGCTCCACCCGCGGCTCGCCCGCGACCTCGCGCACCGCCTGCAGGGTCCGCGCGTCGTCCCCGGTCTGCCGGACCTCGTGCTGGTCGACGTGCTCCTGCCACGACCCCACCCGGAACGCCTCCACCCAGGCCTCCGGCCCGGTCGCCGCGTCCCGGTACAGGTTCCAGTCACGGGCACCGGTCCGCCGACGACTCCGCCCGAGCCGTTCGGCGCGCGCCCGGAACTCGTCGACCGCGTCCGCCGGGACCGTCCAGTGCAGCAGCACGAGGGTCTCCCCCGTCGCCGCGCCGCGGTCGTCCGCCACGAACACCTCGTCCCCGAACGGCATCGGCGTCACGGCGCGCTGCCGGTCGGTGAGCACCGGGAACCCGGACACGAGCAGCAGTGCGGCGCTGAGCGCGGTGAGGACTCCTGCCCCGGCGAGCACGCCCGTCACCCCGAGCGGCGTGGCGACCGCGCCGGCGAGCGCCGCACCGATCGCGGTGCAGCCGAACAGCACGAGCTGGTACGCGGCGAGCCCGCGGGTCCGGACCCAGGCGGGCAGGAACGCCTGCACGGTGCCGTTCAGCGTCGTCACCACCGCGATCCAGGCCACCCCGCCGACCAGCAGCGCGACGAGGACGACCGCCAGCACGGGGACGAGCGCGACGACCGTGGTGCAGACGCCGAACACCACCGAGGCGATGCCGACCGTGCGACCGATGCCGAGCCGCACACGGACCGCCGGCATCAGGAACGCCCCGCCGACGGACCCGATGCCGACGGCGGCGAGCAGCAGTCCGTACCCGCCGGAGGACAGCCCGAGCGCGCCGTCGGCGACGAGCGGCAGGAGTGCCCACAGCGCGTTCGCGGGCACCATGAAGACGGCGAGCTGCACGAGCAGCCGGCGGACGACCGCCGCGTGCAGGACGTAGCGCAGCCCCGCGCGGGTGGCGTCGATGAACGGTTCGGCCCGCGTCTCGGGCCGCTGGTAGCCGCGCCAGGCGACGAGCACCACCAGGAAGAGCGCGAACGACAGCGCGTTGGCGGCGAACACGAACGGCACACCGAGCTGCGCGATCACCACCCCGGCGAGCGCCGGTCCGATCGCCCGGGCGACGTTGACGCCGACGGAGCTGAGCGCCGCGGCGTCGGTGATCGCGGCGCGCGGCACGATCTCGGGTACGAGCGCCTGGTACGCGGGCAGCTGGAGCGCCGAGGCGGTCCCGAGCAGGAACGTGACGGTGAGCAGGAGCGCCGGGGTCATGTCGCCGGTCGCGGTGAGCACGGTCATCACGACGCCGACGACCACCTGGAACGCCTGCACCCCGATGAGCAGCCGCCGCCGGTCGACGAACTCGCCGATCACCCCGGCGGGGATCCCGACGAGCAGCACCGGCAGGCTCGACGCGGTCTGCACGAGGGCGACGACGACGGGTGCGGCGTGCTCGTCGACGAGCAGCCACTGCGCGCCGACGGTCTGCATCCAGCTGCCGATGTTGCTCACCAGCACGGCGATCCACAGGGCGCGGAAGACCGGGATCGCGAGCGGCGCCAGGGCGCCGCCGCGGGGTGCTTTGGTGGTGCGTTCCGTGGTCACGTCGCCTCCTGGGGTGGGACGGGGACATCCTGGAGGCGCGGTGCGCGTCGAGCGCACGCCGCGCCTCCAGGGATGGTCGGGTCAGGCGGCGGCGTCGGTCGCGCTGGTCGCGGCGACGGCGCGCTCGATGACGTCGGCGACGTCCTTCGGGTGGGTCTGCATGACCAGGTGCGGGGCGGCGATCTCGGTCACGTCGGTGATGCCGGCGCGGGAGTAGCCGAAGCGCTCGACCTCGGGGTTGATGGTGTGGTCGTCGGACGAGACGATCGCCCACGCGGGGGTGGTCTTCCACGCGGCGGCGGAGGCCGGCTCGCCGAAGGCGGCACCGGACAGCGGGCGCTGCGAGACGGCGAGCACCTCGGCGACGCGCGGGTCGACCCCGGCGGCGAAGACCTGCGGGAACGCGTCGATCGCGACGGAGACGTCGGTGCCGTCCTCGGCGCCGGCGACCGGGTACGGCGTGTACACCAGGTTCGCGGCGAGGTCGGAGTCGGGGAACCCGCCCTGCAGCTGCCCGAGGCTCTCGCCGACCTCGAGCACGTAGCCGGAGACGTAGACCAGTCCGACGACGTTCTCGGCCTCGCCGGCGACGGTGATCACGGCCCCGCCGTACGAGTGCCCGGCGAGGACGACCGGCCCGTCGACGTGCTCGGCGACGGCGCGGATCGAGGCGGCGTCCTCGGCGAGGCTGCGGTTGTAGACCGGCGGGACGAGGACGGTGTGGCCGCGGTCGAGCAGCTCGCGGGTGACGGGTGCCCAGCTGGCGGAGTCGGCGAACGCGCCGTGGACGAGGACGATGGTGGGTGCAGCCATGTGCGGGTCTCCTTCGTGACGAACGTCTGGGGTGGTGCGGGGACCGGGGAGCCCCGGCGTCGTCACGCTAGGGCTGGGGGTGCTGCGTCGTCGTGTCCCTGTCGTTGCCCGTCACCCCCGACGACAGCGCGTGCCGGCGGCCCCGGGTGCTGCGCACGGTGCTCTCCGACGGCCGGACACACCATGCCGGGGTCCCCCTGCGGGGCGGGGGCTCCGCGACGGGGGCCCCGCCGGGGCCCCCTTCTCCCCCCTGCTCCACGGCCCGGCCGGTTAGCGTGATCGCATGGAACACGAGGACGGCACGACGACGACGTCGGCCCAGGACTTCGTGGACGCGCTCGCCGAGCCGGTCGTGGTCTTCGACCGCCACCTGGACGTCGTGGCGGCGAACCGGCTCGCCGGTGCCCTGTCCGCGTCCCTCACCGTCGGCACGAACCTGGCGCGGTTCACCTTCCTGAACCCCTGGGTCGAGGACTCGGTGGACGGCTGGGAGGCCGAGGCGCACCGCACCGCCGCGATGCTCCGGGACTCGCTGGACGAGCACGACGCTGACGACCGGTTCCAGGAGCTCCTGGGCGAGCTGATGGCCCGGAGCACGACGTTCGCGACCGAGTGGGCCGGCGGAGCGGTCCGGCCGACTCGCCGCGGGGAGTCGGCGTTCGAGAACCCGCTGGTAGGCCGGATCGACCTGCGGTGGGAGCAGCTGCGTCGACTGGAGGACCCCGAGCACGTGCTCGTGGTGTGGACGGCGACGGACGACGAGTCCGCCGCGCGGCTCACGACGCTCCGGGGGCTGCTCGACGAGGGCGCGACGACCGCCTGACCGGCGAGCGCGGCCACCGGGACGACCGAGACGACCGCTCGGCTACCCCACCGCGGTCTCGCCCGCGACCGGTTCCCGGCGCGCGGTGCCCTGCTGCACCTGCGCGGCGAGGTACGCGACGGCCGCGGCTGCCGGCGTGCCGGGGTCGGCCCAGAAGGTGACGAGTACGTGCGAGCTGCCCGGGATCGCGAGGTTCTGCCAGCGGAACTCGACCCACCCGATCGGGTCGATCCAGTGCCGCGAGACCCCGGTGCGCTGCACGGCGACGTCGTGCCGCGCCCAGATGCGGGCGAACTCCGGGTCCTGCAGGGTCAGGGTGCCGACGATCTCCTGCAGCCGGGGGTCCTCGGGTTCGGCGTGCAGCCGGAGCGCGGCGACGACCCGGTGCGCGGTACGGTCCCATTCAGCCGCGTGCTGCCGGGACGCCTCGGAGAACATCTGCAGGACGAGGTTCGCGCCGGGCTCCATGTACCCGGGGCCGAGGGCGCTCGCCAGGGCGTTGGACAGGATGATGTCCTGGTTGCGGTCCATCACGAACGCCGGGGTGTGCGACCACTGCGCCAGCAGCGACCGGACCGAGTCGTCGAGACCCGGCGGCACGACCCCCTCGGGGCGGCGGCGTTCGGCGTGTGCGAGGCGGCGCAGGTAGTCGACGGCCTCGTGGTCGAGCCGCAGGGCCCGGCCGAGCGCCACGAGCACCTGGTCGGACGGTTGGTGGTCGCGGCCCCGTTCGAGCCGCAGGTAGTACTCGGGGCTGATGCCCGCGAGCCGCGCGACCTCTTCACGGCGCAGGCCGTCCACTCGTCGTCCGGGCTCACGGGTGAGGCCGACGTCCTCGGGCTGGACGAGTGCCCGACGGGCGCGGAGGTACTGCCCCAGTTCGGACCGTCGCGCATCCACGCGAGCAGGATAGCCGGAATCCGCAAAGAACGCGAGAACTACCGTTCTCTGGGTGTGCCGCCCCGCGCGATGGTCTGGTGCGGCTGCTCCCCGAACCGTTCTCGGTAGTACGCCGCGAACCGCCCCAGGTGGGTGAACCGCCACCGCCGCGCGACCTCGCTGACGAGCAGCGCGCGGGAACCCGGCCGCCCCAGCTCCAGGTGCACCCGGTCGAGCCGGACCTCGCGCAGGTACTGCATGGGGGTGACGCCGAGACGACGGCGGAACAGGTCCTGCAGGCCGCGCTCGCTGAGGTCGCAGGCCGCGGCGACGTCCGCCACCGTCAGCGTCCGGTCGGCGTGGTCGTGGACGAAGCCGATCGCCCGCCGCATCCGGTCCGCGACGTCCGATCGCGACCGGGCGAAGGTCGACAGGACGACGGTCGCGATCCGCCGGTTCAGGGCCGCACGGTCGGCGGCGGGCAGGGCCGGGTCGAGGATGCGCCCGGAGGCCTCGCGCAGCAGTGCGCGCAGCGGCTCGAGTGCCGGATCGGCCGCGTCCGGCTGCCCGAACACCGAGGACTCCCCCGTCTCACCGAGCAGCGACGGCGACAGGTGCAGCAGCGTCGTGGCGGTCGCGTCGGTCTCGAAGCCGTACGCGACGGACGCCGAGAGCATCATCGGCCGCTCGGCGCCGACCTCCCAGTGCTCGCCGTCGTCCGCGGTCAGGCTGGCCCGGCCGTCGGCGAGCCAGAACACGACGTGGTCGGGGCGTGGACCGATCGTCCCCGACCGTTTGCCCGGCGTCGCGATCCGATGGATCGACAGGTCGTCGTCCCCGCCGGTCTCGTAGCGGAAGCCCTCGTCGTCCGCGGTCACGGCGTCGGGACCCGGTCCCACTCGTCGCCGTACCGGGACAGCACCGACCACCGCGAGATCGGCCACGTGGTCACGAAGGCGCGCCCGACGACGTCGTCGACCGGCACGGTGCCGTGCACGCGCGAGTCCGCGGAGTCGTACCGGTTGTCGCCCATCACCCAGATGCGCCCCTTCGGCACGGTGATCTCGAAGTCCTTCCCGGCGACACGGTCCGACCCGCGTTCGAGCACGACGTAGGGCTCGTCGACCGCATGCCCGTTCACCGACAGACGACCCCGGGCGTCGCAGCACGACACCGTGTCGCCCGGCAGGCCGATGACCCGCTTGATCAGGTCGTCGCCCTGGCCCATGCCGAGCCAGCCGCCCGGGTCCTGGAACACCACGACGTCACCGCGCTGCAGCGGGACGACCCCGGGCACGAGCTCGTTGACGAGCACCCGGTCCCCGATGAGCAGCGTGTTCTGCATCGAGGCCGAGGGGATGTAGAAGGAACGGACCAGGTACGCCTTCACCAGGAAGGACGCCAACAGCGCCACGACGACGATGATGACGAGGTCGCGCAGGAACCGCAGCCCGCCGCGCTTCGGCTCGTCCTCGGCCGATGGCTCCGAGTGGGGTCCGGCGTGTGCGTGCGTGTCACTCAATGCGTCAGCACCACCTTGACGAGACCGATCACGAACGCCACCGCGGCCAGCACGATGCCGCCCCACAGCCCGAGGAACGTGGGCTGCTTCCCGCTGAACCGCTGCATGAACACGCCCACCAGCCCGATGCGCACCACCAGGATCACGGTCGCCGCGATCTGCGCCCACTCGGCCGGCAGCCACCCGATCCAGGCCGCCGCGTAGAGGACCGCCGGGATCAGGCCGGAGGTCGCGATCGGGTTGGCGTTCCGGACGATCGTCGCGACCGAGTCGCGGCGCGCAGCGCGGTCCGCAGCGGACTCCTCGCCGTCGTCGCCGAGCCCGTGCGCGACCAGGTGCGCGAGCACGTGCGCCAGGTACGTCAGCACCGCGGTCGCCAGGACGGTCGCCACCGCGGCGCCGTGGTGGATCTGCTCCGGGTTCACCGCGATCGCGACGGCGAGCACCGTGATGTTGCCGTAGATGTACGACGACATCCGGTCGCGGACGTGCTCGAGCGGCAGGTCGCGGGGGTCCGGGCGACCGCCGCGGGGTCCGCGCCCCGGTCGGGAGGGCCGTCGTGTGCGTGGCATCCGTCCATCTTGGCCCCCGCGGTCGGCCGTCCGCCGACAGGACACCGGGTGCGATGGTCACACGGGTGGCCGGTTCCGGCAGACTGGGTGCCGATCGGTGCGACGGAGCGCCGGACAGGAGGCACGGATGACGTCCGCACGACCACTCGCCCTGGTGACCGGGGTGGGCCGCAGAGCCGGCATCGGCGCAGCGCTCGCCACCCGTCTGGCGACCGACGGCTGGGACCTCGCCATCTCGTGGTGGGGACCCTACGACGACCGCGTGAGCGGCGGGGCGGACCCGGACGGGGTCGAGTCGGTGGTGCAGGAGTGCGAGGCGGCGGGAGCACGGGTGACGCGCCTCCCGGTCGACCTGGAGGACCCGGAGCAGGCGGCCGCCCTCGTCGGCCGCGCCGAGACGGAAGCCGGCGCCCCCGTCACCGCCCTCGTCATGTCGCACTGCGAGTCCGTCGACTCCGACTTCCGCACCACCACGGTCGAGTCGTGGGACCGCCACTTCGCCGTGAACGCCCGCGCACCGTTCCTGCTCGTGCAGGCCTACGCGGCCGGGCTCGAGCGCGCCGGGGACGCCGCACCGCGCGACCGCCGCCGGATCGTCGCGCTGACGAGCGACCACATCGCGTACAACCTGCCGTACGGGGCGTCGAAGGGCGCGCTCGACCGGATCGTGTTCGGCGCCGCGAAGGAGCTCGGCAGCCTCGGCGTCAGCGCCAACGTGGTGAACCCGGGCCCGAACGACACCGGCTGGATGTCCGACGAGGTCAAGGGCTGGGCCGTCGAGGGCACCCCGCTCGGCCGGCTCGGACGCCCGACGGACACCGCCGCGCTCGTCGGGTTCCTGTGCTCGGAGCAGGGCGCCTGGGTGAACGGGCAGCTGCTGAAGTCGGACGGCGGGATCTCGAACAGCGCCTGACCTGTCGGCCCCTCGCGACCCGATCGTCAGCCGCGACCGGGCGCGGTCACCTCGATGCGGTTCGCCCACGGGTCCTCGAACGCGACCGTCCGGCCGTCGTCCGCGGTCTGCACCCCGGTGTCGTGCATGCGCGACACGAGGGCGCCGAGGTCGTCGGCCCCAGGCACCTCGATCCGCACGAGTCCGAGGCCGAGGGCGAGCTGGCGGCGCCCGGCCCCGCGGGAGTTCCAGGTGTTCATCGCCATGTGGTGGTGGTACCCGCCCGCGCTGACGAACAGGGCGTCGCCGAAGCCGGCGGTGGTCTCGAAGCCGAGGGTGTCCACGTAGAAGGAGCGCGCGGCGTCGACGTCGCCGACGGACAGGTGCACGTGGCCGACCTTGCCCGGGCGTGCCGCGGCGGTGTCCAGGGCATCCTGCGTCAGGTGCTCCTGCAGGAACGCGTTCGGGTCGACGTACTTCGTGTCCATGTCGACCATGCCGTGCGTCCACGACCACTCGGTGCGGTCGCGGTCCCAGTACAGCTCGACGCCGTTGCCCTCGGGGTCGGTGAAGTAGAACGCGTTGCTCACCAGGTGGTCGGCGCTGCCGGTGAAGGTCTGCGGGAACTTCGTCGCGACCGAGTACAGCGCCGCGGCGAGGTCTGCCCGGGTGTCGAACAGGATCGCGGTGTGGAACAGGCCGGCGTCGTGGGGGGCCGCGTGCTGCATCGACGGCGCGTGCTCGAGGATCACGATCGGGATCGCCAGACCACCGGCGCCCGGTCGCCCCAGCACGGCGACGCCGCCCTCGTTCGAGAGCAGCGCGAGCTGGACGCCGTCGCGGTAGTAGCCGATCATCCGGTCGAGGTTCGCGACGCGGAGGGTGACGGCACCCATCCCGGTGTCGGCGGCGAGGAGGTCCTGCGTGTGCATGGCACCAGTGTGAACCTATTTAGTTGACGCGTCAACCAAATGGGCGTCGGTCGCCTGCGCCAGAGCGACAGATCCCCGCCATCCCGGTGCGAGGCACCCGCCAGAGCGACAGATCGCTGCGAACAGTTCGCGGCGATCTGTCGCTTCGGCGAACGGAGGCGCGCAGGCGACGGGAGGCCCGGCGCGCGTCCGCCCCGCCGGCCGCGGTCAGCGGGAGCGGAAGTAGCGGTGCAGCGCGCGCTCCCGGATCGCGGCCGCGGCGAGCGCCCCACCGAGCAGCGCGCCCACGAGCCCGAGGGACGCGATCGCGATCGCCTCGCGCACGATCGGCAGCGCATCGTCGACGTCGAGGCCACGCACCGACACCACCGCGACGCTCGTCGCGACGACCGCCCCGACCGATGCCCAGACCAGGTGCTGCAGGACGATGCCGAGGACCTGCGCGCTCCGCGGTACCCCGACGTGCCGGTCGGAGGCCAGGGCGAGCCGGCGCCGTGCGACCGCTGCCGCACCGATCGTCAGCCCCACGAGGGCCGCCGCACCGAACGGGACGAGCGCTGGCTGCCGCGCCACGGGGGTGAACACCGCGCCCAGCGTCGGGTTGAGCTGCCCGGCGGTCGGTCGGTCCTCGCCCTCGGCCCCGCTCGCCGGCAGGACGGTGCGCCGGAGCATCGAGACCGTGTCGTCGCGCTGCGGCCACACCGTCGCCCAGCAGGCGTCGAACGGCGACCCGTCGTCCACCGTCGGCGCGAGGACCGCGTACTCCAGGTCGGGGTCCCGGCCGTCGTCGGGGTAGTCGTACACACCGGCGACTCCGGTGCCCGCACCGCCCGCCGTCACGAGGCGATCGCCGGCAGCAAGACCCAGGGTCTCGCGCACCGTGGGCGAGACGATCACTCCCGCGGTGCCGTCGGCATCGGAGCCGCCGAGCAGACCACGCACCCCGGCGGTCACCTCGTAGGTCGGGATCGCCGAGCCCGGCAGCGCGGCGGGGACGACCCCGGCGTCGAGGCGCCGGAACGCACCGGACGCGATGACCCCTTCGGTGTCCACGAGCGCATCGCACACGCGGCCGTCGATCCGGCCCTCGGCCCGCTGGACGGTCGTCGCCGCACCGCTCGCGACGAACACCGCAGCCGCTCGGACGTCATCGGCGACCGCAGCTGCGCGCAGGCCCACGACACCGCTGAGCAGCACCGCGAGGACGACAGCGGACGTCGCTGCCCACGAGGCTCCGGAAGCGATGTCGCGCCACGCCTCACGCCAGACCTCGGTCACCTGCATCCGGCGAAGGCTCATCGGTAGCGCCCGAGATCGAGCACTCCGTCGCAGGCGTCACGGGTCGCGTCGTCGTGCGTGGCGACGACGACGACCGTCCCCGACGCGGCGAGCGCACCGATCCCACGGTTCACCTCGATCGCGGTCGCCCGGTCGAGTTGCGCCGTCGGCTCGTCGACCAGCATCAGACCCGGCGCGCTGGCGATGGCGCGCGCGAGCATCAGGCGTTGCGCCTCACCACCGGACAGTTCGGCGAACCGCGCGTGCGCCCGCGAACCGAGCCCGAAGCGCTCGAGGACCCCGAGCGCCCGGACGTCTGCGGTCCGACGATCCGCGCCCTGGGCGACGAACGGCAGCGCGACGTGATCGAGCACGCGGCGGCGGGCCACCCCGTACGGGTTCTGGAAGACCCAGAGCGGCCGACAGCCCGGCGGACGGACGGCGGCACCGCGCGTCGGACGGAGCATCCCGGCGAGGATCGCGAGCAGCGTCGACTTGCCGGAACCGCTCGGCCCGACGACCGCGGTCACGGTCCCCTCGGCGAAGGTGCGGTCGACGCGGTCGAACAGCACGGTGCCGTTCGGCCAGACGTGCCCGACGCCCTCGAGCGTCACCGACACGAGCTGGACCGGTCCGGCGCAGCACGGATCCGGTCGAGCGTTCGTCCGCCGGGCACCCGGACGAACGACTGCCCGAGTTCCGATCCGAGCACCTCGACCCGGAGCGAGCGCCCCGTCGTCGGTTGCACACACGCCCGGTCACCTTCGAGGTCCCAGAGGGCCGTCGGTGGCACCACCTGGACGGTCCGCGGGCGACTGAGCGTCCACGTCGCGGCCACCGTCGGTGCGCCGTCCGCTGAAGCGACCGTCGCCGCGTACTCCGGCAGGGCGGTGATCGCAGCGAGGTCCGTCGGCGAGGAGACCACCCCGGCGGCGTCGATCGGGGCATCGGCGTTCCCGATCCGCAGCACGCGCTTCCCCGGCGCCGGATCGACAGGGAGCGCCTCGATGCGCGCACCGCGGAGTTCGGCCGGGAGTTCGACGAGGACACCGTCGGCGCCGACCGTTGCCCCGACGACGGCCACGCACGTCAGGACGGTGTTCTCGGCGGCCGGTACCCATGCGAACGGGGCCCGCGGCACGACGTCGTCGGGCAGGTCGTCGCGGTCGACGCCTCGGTCGACCAGGAACTGCTGCGCAGCGCGGAGCGTGCCCCGACCGAGGACGCCGTCGATGCTCAATCCGGCACCGAGGCGCGTGAGTTCCCGCTGCAACCCCGTGACGTCGGCCCCGCGGTCGCCGAGCTCGAGGTCGCGCCACAGCGGCTCCTCACTGGCGAGTGCGAGCACCGGCTGTCCGTCGACCCGCGCGAGGACGTCCCCGCTCCGCACGAGTGCCCCGGTCGAGCACGTCGACGTCGTCACCGTGCCGGTCCGCGACGTCACGACCAACCGTGGGGCACCGATGTCGAGTGCGAGCTGCACCTGTCGCTCATCGGCATCGGTGCGCTCGGTCACCCGGACAGTGCTCGCGGGGGCTGCCGTCCGGAGTGCGGCCGGGACCTCGGCCGGCACAGCGACCACGAGGGCGGCGGCCGTCGCCGCTGCGACCACCATCGCCCCGAGCGCCAGGAGTGCGGCAGACGGGAAGCGCATCACTGCCGCCAGAGCGCGAGCGGATCAAGGGCGCACTGCTTCGCCTGCTCGCCCATCGAGTCGAACGGGAAGGCGTCGGCGTCCTGGTCCTTCCGCCACTGTTCCTCGGTGTAGTCCCTTCCGACGAGGCCGGCCTTCCGCAAACACGGAACGGTGATCTTCGCATCGTCCAGCTTGCCGGGGTTCCTGCGCGTCTCCTCGAACAGGAACGTGATGCTCTGGTCGAACTTCGACTCGCACGCTTCAAGGATCTTGTTGGTCCTCCCGATGTCGTTGCTCGGCGACTTGCCCACCGTGCTTCCCACTTCGAACCCGCCGTCGGCGAAGTACGAGATCGTGAGCTCGGAATCGCGGAGGCACTTGTCGACCTTCGCGTGAGCGTCCTCGAGTTCCTGAGTCGTGACCCGACCGTCAGCCAAGACCCTCGCCTCCGAGTCCGACACGTCCGCGTCGAGTGCCTCGCGGAACGCATCCGCCCAGGGGCCCGCCGCCTCGAGCGACGCAGGAGCCAGCTCGGAGGGCCTCGGCGTGTCCGCGTCACCCGCCGAGCAGCCAGAGAGCGCGAGCGCCGAACCGAGCAGGAGAACGAGTTTCGCCGTCACGATGGACGGTGCGGCGAAGACCCTGGTCATTGCTGCCGCCAGAGTCCGAGGGGGTCCAGCCGACACTGGACGGCTGCGGGATCCCACGGCGAGAAGGAGAAGTTCCCGTCGTCGTTCTGATCACGCCAGTCACGTTCGGTGTACGTGTCGTCGACGAGTCTCGCAGCACGGAGGCACGCGACGGTGATCATTGCCTCGTCCTGCTTCTCCGGGTTCCGCCGGACCTCGTTGAACAGGTAGGTCACGTCGCTGTCGAAGTCCTTCGCGCACTTCGACTTCGAATCGTTCATGGCCGCGGCGTCTTCAGCCTTCCGCCCGGGGAGCGGCGAGGCTTCGGACGTGCCGTCCTCCGCTGTCGTGTAGTCGTAGCCGAGATCCCGCATGCATGCGCTCATGCGGGACTGCGCATCCGCCACCTCCCGCGCCGAGATCGTTCCGTCCGAGAGGATCTGCCGCTGGTACGGGCTGGCGTCGGCGGCTGATTCCGCGAACTCACCCGCCCAGGGCCCGGCCGCGGAGAAGCCCGACGGATCGACGACCCGGGGTGCAGCATCCGCCTGAGCACAGCCGACGAGCCCCACGGCGGCGATCGCCCCGACGATCGTTGCTCCCCGAAGCCTGCTCCGAATCACCGCGTCAGGCCCGGGTCATGCCGTACTGGGCGATGTTGGTCCAGCAGGCAGCCTGGTAGGACCACTTGTTGCCACCGACCACGTTCCCCCACTTCATCGTCCCGCTCCGCAGACGGTTGAAGTGCTGAGCGCGACCACAACCGGACTCGTTGAAGCCCGTGCTCTGCGTCACCTTCCGCCAGCACGTCGCCGCACTCGCCTCCGGCGCCGTCACGGTGTCGACCGCGATCCCGCCGCCCACGACACTCCCCAGCACGACCGCACCCAGTACGACGTTCTTGATCGACATCGATCTCCCCTTTCGTTGCGACATCACTCCGATGTCACCGTTAACGTATTACCGGTCAGTACGAGAACGCAACGACCGTCACCACATCCGTGCAGGATGGACGCGTGACTGACGACATCCGGTGGGAGGTGGTCGAGGAGAGCACGCTGTCGCTCCCCGACCACGAAGCGATCGCAGCGCTGCTCGGGCAGGCCTTCCCCGACTGGTCGCACTGGTACGTGGGCGGCCGGAGCTGGTCCGGCATGCAGCCGGAACGCCGGGTACTCGCGCACGACGCCGACGGGGTCGTCTTGGCCCACGTCGGCATCCGCCGCATGTACATCTCCGTCGGCGGCGAAGACGTCCTGGTCGGTGACACCGGCCTGGTCGCCGTGTCGCCCCGACTGCAGGGCACCGGCGTCGGCCGCGAGCTGATGACCCGGACCGCGGCGGTCCTCGAGGGACTCCGCGTCCCCTTCGGCTTCCTCGGCGCCGGCGAGGATCGGATCCCCTTCTACGCGAAGCTCGGCTGGCACGAGTTCCCCGAGGCCGTCGGCACCTTCTCGGCGTTCACCGCCGAGGGCGCGGGCGTCAGCAACACCGAGCAGGGCGGCTGGATGGCGCTGCCGGTGGCAGCGCAGCTCGAGGACTGGCCCGCTGGGCCGATCTGGCTGAACGGCCAGCAGGTCTAGCCGCAACGACCAACGGACGGGAGGCCCGGTACCAGCTGGTACCGGGCCTCCCGTCCGTCAGGTGGTGCAGCGGGGCTTACGCCTCGACCGCGACCTTCTCCGGGTCCTCGTTGGAGCCCGGCGCGCTCGGCGCGACCGCGGCACGCACGCGCGCACCCAGGTCGGCGTCGACGTTCGTCCAGTAGGCGAACACGCGCTCGCGCAGGTCGTCGCGCGTCACCTTCGAGACGTGGCCGGCGATGTTGCCGACCAGGCGCTCACGGGCGGCGTCGTCCAGGACCTCGCGGACGAGCGTGCCGGCCTGACCGAAGTCGTCGTCCTCCGGGTGCAGGGTCGCGGCGGAACGCTGCAGCGCACCGTCGGACTCCCAGCCCGGGGCGTCGTCGGTCGCGTTCGGGTCGGCGTGCGCCCCACCGAGCGAGTTCGGCGCGTACACCGGCACCTCGGACTTCTGGAAGTCGAAGCGCATGCCGCCGTCCTTCGAGTACGAGTGGACCTCGTTCTTTGGAGCGTTCACCGGCAGCTGGGCGTGGTTCGTGCCGACGCGGTAGCGGTGGGCGTCCGCGTAGCTGAAGATGCGCGCCAGGAGCATCTTGTCGGGGCTCGCCGCGATGCCGGGCACGAAGTTCGAGGGGGCGAAGGTCGCCTGCTCGATCTGCGCGAAGTAGTTCTCCGGGTTGCGGTTGAGCTCCATCGTGCCGACCTCGATGAGGGGGTAGTCCGCGTGCGGCCACACCTTCGTCAGGTCGAACGGGTTGAAGCGGTAGGTCGCGGCGTCCTCGTAGGGCATGACCTGCACCTTGAGGGTCCAGCGCGGGAAGTCCTGACGCTCGATCGCGGCGTGCAGGTCACGGATGTGGAAGTCCGCGTCCTCACCGGCGATGCGGTCGGCGTCCTCCTGCGTCAGGGTCTTGTGGCCCTGCTCGGTGATGAAGTGGTACTTCACCCAGAAGCGCTCGCCCTCGGCGTTGATCCACTGGTAGGTGTGCGAGCCGAAGCCGTCCATCTCGCGCCAGCTCGCCGGCAGGCCGCGGTCGCCCATCAGCCACGTGACCTGGTGCGCCGACTCGGGCGACAGGGTCCAGAAGTCCCACTGCATGTCGTGGTCGCGCAGGTGCGAACCCGGCAGACGCTTCTGCGAGCGGATGAAGTCGGGGAACTTGATGCCGTCGCGGATGAAGAACACCGGGGTGTTGTTGCCGACGAGGTCGTAGTTGCCCTCTTCGGTGTAGAACTTCAGCGCGAAGCCGCGGGGGTCGCGCCAGGTGTCCGGGGAACCCTGCTCGCCGGCGACGGAGGAGAAGCGGGCCAGCATCTCGGTCTGCTTGCCCGGCTGCAGGAACGCGGCACGGGTGAAGCGGGAGACGTCCTGCGTGACGGTGAAGGTACCGAAGGCGCCGCCGCCCTTGGCGTGCACGACCCGCTCCGGGACGCGCTCGCGGTTGAACTGGGCGAGCTTCTCGACCAGGTAGTGGTCGTGGAGCGCGAGGGGGCCGTCGGCCCCGACGCCCATCGAGTGCTCGTCGCTCGAGACGGGTGCGCCGCTGTTGGTCGTGGTGGTCGGGGTGCCGGTCGGCGTGTTCTGGTCGGACACGGTTCCTCCTGGAGGTGGGACGTTGGTTCGGTCAGGGGTGCTCGGGTGGTTCGGGGTCCGGCGCGTCGTGCGGCCGGTGCGGTGGGCGGTCGCCGTCAGGCGGGCGTGGGGGCGCCGGGCGCCTGCGCGCTCGCGCCGGGCGCGTCTGGGTCGTCGCGCTCTGCGTCGTCGTGCGCTGCGTCGTCGCGCTCTGCGTCGTCGCGCTCTGCCGCCGCGCAGCGTTCGCAGATGCCCCAGTAGGTGACCTCGGCGGTGGTGACCGCGAAGCCGTGGGTCTCGGACGGTGTCAGGCAGGGCGAGTGGCCGACCGCACAGTCGACGTCCTCGATCGCGCCGCACAGGGTGCAGACGATGTGGTGGTGGTTGTCACCGGTGCGGCGCTCGTAGCGCGCGGGGCTGCCGGCCGGTTCGATGCGGCGGACGAGTCCGACGCCGGTCAGGGCGTTCAGCACGCCGTAGACGGCCTGGTGACTGGTGGTCGGCAGCTCCACCGCGAGCGCGGTGACGATGTCGTCCGCGGTGGCGTGCGGCATCGAGTCGGTCGCTCGGAGCACCGCGAGTCGTGGGGTCGTGACCCGGAGCCCCGAGGAACGGAGCAGATCGGCGTCGGCGTCCATGCTGAGCCTTTCTTTTGCAGGAATCAAGACAACGCGTTCACTGTACACGAGCTTCTGCTGCCGGCCAGCGAGGGGACGCATGCCGCCACCGGAATACGAAGTGTCACGATCCGGTCGCGATCAGCTGGGACCACACTGGACCGACCGTTCCGCACGCTAACGTCCGGACATGTCCACGAGCCAGGGTCTGCCTGAACAGGCGAACAGCACCGCGGACGTCCGGGGGATCATCGCGAAGCGGGACCTGGTCGTCGACCTCATCCGGACGGCCTGCGTCGTCCTCGTCGTCATCGTGCACGTCACGATGGTCGGCGTCGCCGCCGATGACCAGGGGGTGCGGGTGACGAGCCCGCTGCAGGAACTCCCCTGGTACGTCGCCGCCACCTGGGTCGGCCAGGTGATGCCGCTGTTCTTCGTGGTCGGCGGGTTCGCGAGTGCCATCGGCTGGCGCAGCACCGTCGCGCGTGGTGCGCCGAGCCCCGCCCGCGACTACCTGGCCACCCGCCTGGTGCGGCTGTTCCGGCCCGCGGTGCCGCTGTTCGTGTTCCTCGCGCTCGGGCTCGGGGTCGCCACGGCCGCTGGGACGCCGCCGGAGCTCCTGGCCGAGGTCGCGTTCGGCATCGGTTCACCGCTCTGGTTCCTCGCCGCCTACGGCATCACCCAGTGCTGCGTCCCCGTGATGATGCGCCTGCACGAGCGAGCGCCGTGGGCCACCCTCGCCGTGCTGCTCGTGCTCGCCGGGGCGGTCGACGCCGTCCGCCTGGCCACCGGGGTCGCCGAGGTCGGGCTGCTCAACCTCGGACCGGTGTGGCTCTTCGCGCAGCAGCTCGGCTTCCTCTGGGCAGACGGCTGGTTCACGCGCCGGTCGAAGGTGCTCCTGCTCGGCATCGCCGTCGTCGCGTACGCCGTGCTCGTGCCGATGACCTCGGTGGGGCTCTGGGCACCCGACATGCTGCAGGACCTCAACCCGCCGATGCTCCCGCTGGCGTTCCTGGCGATCGCGCAGGCCTGCCTGGTCCAGCTCGTGCACGCGCCCCTCACCCGGCTGATGCGCACGCGGGCAGCCCTCGGCGCCGTGTTCGTCCTCGGCCGCGACGGCATGACGATCTACCTGTGGCACCTGCCGCTGTTCATCGCGCTGAACGGCATCGCCCTGCTCGTCGGCGTGCCGTTCCCGGCGCCGGGCTCCGGTCCGTGGTGGGCGTCGCGCATCGTCGCACTCGTGGTGGTGCTCGTCGTCGCGATCGGGGTGGCCCGGGCCCTGCGCTGGTTCGACCGGCCGCTCCCCCGGCTGCTGCCGTCGGCCGACCGTCCGTCCTGGCCGGTCGTCGCGGTCGCCGCCCTCTGCACGATCGGCCCGGCGTTCCTCGTGATGCAGCTGCACCTGTCGTTCGCCGTCGCACTCATCGGTGCCGTGGCCGTGCCGGTGGGCGTCTGGCTGCTGTCGCGGACCGTCCCGGCACCCGGGGCCGCCCGGATCTGAACCGGTTCTCACCGTCGCGGGGCCACGACGGACCCCCGGTGGCCGCTGGGCGGGCGGAGGATGGTTCCGGCGGCGCGAAGGACGAGTCCGCCTGACCCCCAGGAGGCTCCCACGCCGTCGACACCCGAGTTCTGGAGCACCTGGCGCTTCGACCCCCTGGCGGCGGTGCTCCTCGTCGTCGCCGCGGTCGCCTACGGCGGGTGGGTCGTCGGCGCGGCTCGACGGGGTGCCCAGTGGCCGTGGTGGCGCACGCTCGCCTTCGCCACGGCGCTCGTGCTGTTCGGCGTGCTGCAGTTCGGCATCGTCGGTGTCGACGACGAGCGGTTGCGCTGGGCCTTCGTGCTGCGGGCCGCCCTGCTGTTCTTCGCGGTCCCCACCTTCGCCGCGCTCGGTGCGCCCGTCGCACTGCTCCGGATCGGAGGCCCGGCTCGCCTCGCGCAGGCCGCCGACGCCGTCATGGGGTCACGTCCGGTGCGTCTGCTCGGCAACGCGATCGTCGCCCCGCTGGTCGCGCTCGCGCTGTTCGCCGTCCTGCTCACACCGTTCTCGAGCGTGATCCGGGAGTCCCCCGTCTGGGCCGCCGTCATCACCGTGACCGTGCCGGCGCTCGGGTTCGGCCTGCTCGCCCCGCTGTCCGAGGTCGGCGTGCTCGTCTCGTCGACGTTCGCCACGGCCGAGTTCCTGCTGGCGTTCGTCGAGCTCGTCGTCGACGCGGTACCGGGCATCGTGCTGCGGATCACGAACCACGTGCTCGACGGCTCCCTCACGCCGGTTGTCGGGCGGGCCTGGTACCCGTCGCCGCTGCAGGACCAGCACCTGGCGGGCGACCTGCTGTGGTTCATCGCCGAGGTGGCGGACATCCCCGTGCTCGTCGCCCTGTTCATCCGGTGGCAGCGGACCGACCGCCGCGAGGCCCGGGACGTCGACGCCCTGACCGACGAGCAGATGGACGAGCTCACCCGGGCGCACCTGCAGCGCCGCAGTTGACGGGCGGGTTCGCGTGGGGCGCGCGCTGCGCAGCACTTCGTGAGCAGCAATGGTCGGGTGCCCGAAGGCGACCCGACCATTCCTGCTCACGAAGTGCGCTCGTGCCCTACTTCGACGGGGCCCCAGCGGGCTCGGCGTCGGGCTGCGTGGTGACCGAGCCGGTCTGCTGCCACGCGACGGTCTGCTTCGGCTTCGCCAGGAACAGTGCCGCGACGATGGCCACGATCAGCACGATCGCCGGCAGGTAGAGCGACTCACCCATGGCCTTCGAGAACGGCTCGAGCAGGAAGCCCGGCAGCGCGCCGACCTGCTGCTCGGCGCCACCGGCCGAGGCCCCACCGGACGACGCCGGGAAGTTCGCGGTGATCCGGGCCTCCATCAGGGCGGCGATGCCGGCGGAACCGAGCACCGCACCGATCTGGCGGGTGGTGTTGTAGACGCCCGAGCCGGCACCGGCCAGCTTCGGCGGCAGGTTGCGCGTCGCCGAGACGGACAGCGGTCCCCACATGCAGGCGTTGGCGAGACCGAGGAGCGCACTCGGCAGGAGCACCCAGCCCCACTCGGCACCGCTCGACAGCAGGGCGCCGAACCAGAACAGGCCGACCGAGAAGCAGGCGAGCCCGAACGAGGCGACCCAGCGCGGGTTCCAGCGGTTCAGGTTCTTCCCGACGATCGGCGCGAGCGCGGCGGACAGCACGGCCTGCGGCACGAGGAGCAGTGCGGCCTGGGTCGGCGAGAAGCGCAGGACGTCCTGGGCCCACAGCATGATCGGCAGCGCGAACGAGGCGATCGCGACACCGACGGCCGTGATGGCGACGTTGGCCAGCGTGAAGTTGCGGTCCTTGAACAGGCCGAGCGGCAGCAGCGGCTCGCCCTTCTGCACGCCCTGCCAGACGACGAAGCCGGCGAGCACCACGAGGCCGACGATGATGAGCGACCACACCGAGATCGGGCCGGCGATGACGCCCCAGTCGTAGGTCTCGCCCTCCTGGATGCCGAAGACGAGCAGGAACAGGCCCGCTGCCGACAGGAAGATGCCGAGGTAGTCGAAGCGGTGTCCGTGCCGCTCGAACGACGGCACGAAGCGCTGCGCGAGCACGAACGCGACGACACCGACGGGGACGTTCACGAAGAAGATCCACTCCCAGCCGAAGCCGTCGACCAGCAGGCCGCCCACGATCGGGCCGACGAGCGACGCGACACCGGCGACGGCGCCCCAGAGGCCCATGGCCGCGCCGCGGTTCTGCGGCGGGAAGATGCGCGTGATGACCGACATGGTCTGCGGGCTCATCATCGCGGCGCCGAGGCCCTGCACGACGCGGGCGACGATCAGCACCTCGATCGAGCCGGCCAGGCCGCACCACAGGCTGGCGAGCGTGAAGACCACGAGGCCGATCTGGTACATGACCTTCGGGCCGAAGCGGTCACCGAGCCGTCCGGTGATGAGCAGCGGCACGGCGTAGGCGAGCAGGTAGGCGCTCGTCACCCAGATCACGGAGTTGATGTCCGCGTCGAGCTTCTGGGCGATGGTGGGGGTGGCGACCGACACGATGGTCGAGTCGACGAGGATCATGAAGAACCCGACGACGAGTGCCCACAGGGCAGGCCACGGCTTCTTCTCGGTCGTCCGCTGAGGCGTGACGGTGGTCATCGAGTGGTTTCCTTGCTGTTCGTGGTGGTGTCTGCGGACGCGACGGAGGCGTCCCAGGAGATGTGGCCGGCGGCGATCCGGTCGGCCGTGGCGGCGAGCCACTCGATCTGCGTCGTGAGCATGGCACGCACGTACGACACGTCGAGCCAGTACCGCTCGGGCAGGTCCTTGGCACGGACGACCCCGAGGATCTCGTCCGCCTCGTCGCGCTGGGCCCGGAGTGCGACGGCCCGTGCCCGGAGTGCGGACTCGGCCTCGTCGACCGACAGGTTCTCGATCTCGGCGACGGCCAGGTGGAAGACGGGGTACTCCTCGGCCGGTTCGGCGATCAGCCGGACGAGCCCGTCGTGCAGGGCCGTCCACCCATCGTCCGTGATGGCGTAGGTGGTGCGTTCCGGACGGTTGCCCGCCCGGTCGGTCCCCACGATCTCGGCGAGGCCGAGCTCCACCAGGCGGCCGACCTGGTGGTACAGGGTGCCGGGCCGGACCTTGACGTTCCGGCCGTCCCGGCGGTGCGTCATCGTCTGGAACATCTCGTAGGGATGCGTCGGCCCCTCGGCGAGGAGCCCGAGCGCGGCGAACGCGAGTGGCGTGAGCGACGGCACACGTGCCTCCAGTCCGCTTGTTCGTTGTTGACTATTCGAAGTGGAATATACGTGTTGGAACAGACATGAGCAACCGCACAGCAAGGGCCGGTCTGGAGGCCCGTGGCCGTCCCGGCGTGTCGCGCGCGCCCCGTAGACTGGTCGCGTCCCCCCACCCCTGAAGTGCTGGAGAGAACACGTGCCAACGATCGTCGTCGAGGTCATGCCCAAGGCCGAGATCCTCGACCCCCAGGGGAAGGCCGTGGGCAACGCCCTGGCCCGCCTCGGCAAGGCCGACCTGACCAACGTCCGCATCGGCAAGCGCTTCGAGGTGACCGTCGACGGCCCCGTCGACGACGCCAAGCTCGCCGAGGTCCGCGACATCGCAGCCGACGTCTTCTCGAACGCGGTCATCGAGGACGTCGTGTCCGTGACCGTCGAAGGCCAGTGACCCGGATGCGCATCGGCGTCATCACGTTCCCCGGCTCGCTCGACGACCGCGACGCCCAGCGCGCCGTCCGTCTCGCCGGTGCCGACCCCGTCGCCCTGTGGCACGGCGACCACGACCTGCAGGGCGTCGACGCCATCGTGCTGCCCGGCGGGTTCTCGTACGGCGACTACCTCCGTGCCGGCGCGATCGCCGCGAAGGCCCCGATCATGGCCGAGGTCATCGACGCCGCCGGCAAGGGCATGCCCGTGCTCGGCATCTGCAACGGGTTCCAGATGCTGGCCGAGGCCCGCCTGGTCCCCGGAGCACACACCCGCAACGCGCACCAGCAGTTCATCCGCCGCGACCAGAAGCTCCGCGTCGAGACCACCGCGACCGCCTGGACCTCCGGCTTCAGCGCCCAGCAGGAGATCACCATCCCGCTGAAGAACGCCGACGGCCGCTTCGTCGCGGACGCCGACACCATCAAGCGCATCGAGGACAACGGCCAGGTCGTGTTCCGCTACGTCGGCGTGAACCCGAACGGCTCCATCGACGACATCGCCGGCGTCTCGAACGAGCGCGGCAACGTCGTTGGCCTGATGCCGCACCCGGAGCACGCGACCGAGGCCGGCTTCGGCCCGGACACCCCCGCTGCGATGGCCTCGGGCACCGACGGCCTGACCTTCTTCACCTCCGTGATCGAGCACGCGCTCGTGCAGAGCTAATGCCGCTTGACGCCGCTCCTCGTCAACTCAGAAACGGCTGGAGCCACAATCGCAAAGCCGCCGACGCGCTCGATGAGCGGGCGCATCTGCCAGCCTCATTGATGCTCCGGTTCTACTCCGTAGAGTGCGGACTGAAAGCCGCTCTCGCTAAACGCCAAGATCTTGCGTCAATTGCGGATGAACCGCGTTACATCACCCACGACCTGCGAGTTCTACTGAAGGACCTCAATGTTCCCGCAACTCATGCGGATGCTTTAGATAATCGGCGGGCAATCGACGCCTTCGGCGGCACAATAGCACTCAAGTCGATCCATGAGGCCTGGCGCTACGGACGCACCCTCCACGGCGACGACAACAAGGACGCAGGAGACGCATTGAACGCCCTCCACGACTGGTGCAAAGGGGAACTGTAGATGCTTGACGATAGGGGACCATCGCTGCCTCCTCGAATCTTTACATGGGTCGACGCGGAACAACATCTGCAGCAACTATTGCGCCTAGGGCAATGGCCGGACTGGCTTCAGGAGGCCGATGGTTTCTGGGACGCCCTCGTTTTGCGAACAACTATCCCCGTTGAGCTACCGGAAGCGTCCGGCTGGCTTGAGTCCGTGTTTGGCCTGCAGTCAATCGACCGCGCCGGCGAGGAACCACGGCTACGCCTTCAAGGCACGAGAGAGGGCGTCTATTCAGATCGAACTCTACCAATCGTTGTCGAGCTAGCGAACTCCGAAGTCGCGGTGGGTCGACGTACGCCGACCTGGGCGGTCCGGCGGGTATCTCGATTCAGCACCGATTCAATCACGCCATCGCCTCGTCATCTTCCCTCGAACTTGCAATTTCTGGCATTTCATTCGTACAAGGGTGGTGTCGGACGCACGCTACATGCAGTAGCAGCTGCACGCGCTGCGACCGCTGACGGAAAGCGTGTGCTGCTCGTCGACGGCGATTTAGAGGCTCCGGGTATCTCGTGGATGTACGAGCAAGAAGGTAGAGAGACGGCTTTCGCGTACGAAGACTTCTTGGCTCTCGTACATTCTTCCCGCGTCCCCAATCACGAGGACGCGGTAGCAATCGCTGCTGAGCAGATCACTAATCAGTCGATCGCAGACGTCTTCTTCCTGCCCGCACGCCGCGATCTCACGCGCGTCGACCCAGCACGCATTGAGCCCAACAATCTGTTCACCCCGAGGTCATCGCCATTCGTCCTAACGGATACCCTCGCCGATGTCGCCGTCCAGCTTGGTGTCGATGTCGTGATTGTCGATCTCCGCGCTGGAGCGTCAGAACTCGCTGCTTCCCTCCTCCTTGACGCGCGGCTGAAGCACATCTTCGTGACAACCGTAAGCGAGCAGTCAGTACGTGGGGCAGTCCAGATTATCGATGCAGTTCGAAAACTTGCTCCCAAGCGCCCCTCTGACCCGCTTGACGCGACTCTGATATCTCAATATCGTCGCGGGCATCACGACACGCTTGTCGAAGGCGTCGCCGCCCTGCTTCAAGAAGCCCTGTCTCCGGCAGGAACTTCTGACGCCTCTGACGTGCAGATTGATTCGACGCTGCTGTCGGAGCCAATACTCTCACCCTTCAAAGAAGACCTATTGGGGCTACCTGCGGCTTGGTCCGCGGTTACGTCGAGGATTGAAGACGCGGGATTACAGTTGGTTGTCGCCGACCTGCTCCTGCGAACTTCCCATCTGCAGACGACAGGCGCGGATAGCCCTTCGGATCGAGCAACGTCGCCCGTGCGCGAAGCACGAAAGGCCGTGACGGAACTAGCAGATGCTCTAGTCTTCGCGGAGACAGCGAACGGGAGCGAATTTCTCCCGACTGATTCGATGGAACGTTTGCTCGAGGCGCACAGAACCGAAGCGCCCATCTCGGTTGTTGTGGGCGCGAAAGGCGCCGGCAAGACTTTCACGCAGCTGCAGATGCTTTTCAGAGACACCTGGAGTGCGTACGCGGCCGAGGTCGGAATATCCGGAGTTCGCCTGGATCACACTCTGATTCCCACCCTAGTGTCTCGTAATTTGCAAGACGCCACCGCTCAACGAGTTGCTGACCTGGCTCGCGAGCGTGCTGATTCGTTGGGCGGCACTGCAGCAGACGGCTTGTCGATCGCAATCAGCGATGCAGTGAGCGGAGCGCTCAGCCGCGGGGATAGCTTCAGTGATTCCGATTGGCGTCGATTGTGGCTGTGGTGCTGCGCTCGTAGCGCTGGTTTCGATGTTTCGACCGAAAACGTCGAAGAGCGACTCATCCAGGCGTCTGCAAGCCACCGAGCTATATTCCTGATCGATGGCCTTGAGGACTTGCTCCAGTACGTGGCGTCAGACTCATCGCAGCAGCGAGCACTCCGGGTTCTTCTTGTCGACACGCTCGATTGGCTGCGCGCCCTGCGAGGTCGCCCATTCGGACTCATTGCTTTTGTGCGACGCGACCTCGTGCAAGGTGCAGTCGTCCAGAACACGGGCCAGTTCTTCGCTCGATACAGAGACTATGAGCTCCGTTGGAACCCATCGGAAGCCCTCCGTCTAGCCCTCTGGGTCGTTTCGCGCGCTGCCCCTCAGTGGGCCATTCCGCAAGACCAGATCCTGCGAGCGACGGAAGGTGAACTTAGCGACGCATTGATTCCAGTTTGGGGCGAGAAGATGGGCGGCGTTGACTCGCGCGAAGCGCGATCGGAGAACTGGTTCCTAGCGGCTTTGTCTGACTTCAACGCTCAGATTCAAGCTCGCGATATTGTCATCTTCATGCGTGAGTCGGCGCGCTTGTCTGAGGGCGATTCGCGGTGGAATGACAGGCTTCTCGCTCCTGCGGCAATGCGAAACGCTTTGCTGGGTTGTAGCGACCAAAAGATCTCCGCGATGCAGCAGGAAAGCCCGCAGGTGGGCGAGGTGTTCGAGCGGCTCAAGGAGCTTCCGGAAGCTCAGCGGCAAATCCCCTTTAGACAGGAAGATGTCCGCTTGCAGAAGCATGAGATTGACCTTCTCCAGGCCAACGGTGTGATCTTCCGCGAGGAAGACCAGTTTTGGATTCCGGAGATCTTCCGACACGGACTTAAGTTCCGCGCGATTGGTCGTCCGCGCGTTTTGGCAATCGCATCACTTATTCGTAAGCGCTCTTCGCAAGGTGGATGAAAAGATTATGACTATGACCGCTCGCCCGAAGCCCGACACCGTGCAGGACGCGGCAGCCACCCCCGACAAGGAGCAGCCGTACGACGCGCTGGGCCTGAAGCCGGACGAGTACGCCCGCATCAAGGAGATCCTCGGCCGCCGCCCCACCTCGGGCGAGCTGGCGATGTACTCGGTGATGTGGAGCGAGCACTGCTCCTACAAGTCCTCGAAGAACTACCTCCGTCAGTTCGGCAAGAAGGTCACGCCGGAGATGACGAAGAACCTGATGGTCGGCATGGGCGAGAACGCCGGTGTCGTCGACGTCGGCAACGGCTGGGCGGTGACCTTCAAGGTCGAGTCGCACAACCACCCGTCCTACGTCGAGCCGTACCAGGGCGCGGCCACCGGTGTCGGCGGCATCGTCCGCGACATCATCTCGATGGGTGCCCGCCCCGTCGCCGTGATGGACCAGCTCCGCTTCGGCGCGATCGACCACGAGGACACCGCACGCGTCGTGCACGGCGTCGTCGGTGGCATCTCGTTCTACGGCAACTGCCTCGGCCTGCCGAACATCGGCGGCGAGACCTACTTCGACCCGGTTTACCAGGGCAACCCGCTGGTCAACGCCCTCGCGGTCGGCGTCCTGCGCCACGAGGACCTGCACCTGGCGAACGCGTCCGGCGCCGGCAACAAGGTCGTCCTGTTCGGTGCCCGCACCGGTGGCGACGGCATCGGCGGCGCGTCGATCCTGGCGTCCGACACGTTCACCGAGGGCGGCCCGACCAAGCGTCCGGCCGTGCAGGTCGGCGACCCCTTCGCCGAGAAGGTCCTGATCGAGTGCTGCCTCGAGCTGTTCCAGAAGGACCTGGTCGAGGGCATCCAGGACCTCGGCGCCGCGGGCATCTCCTGCGCCACCTCGGAGCTCGCGAGCAACGGTGACGGCGGCATGCACATCTCGCTCGACGACGTCCTGCTCCGCGACCCCACTCTCACCGCCGAAGAGATCCTGATGTCGGAGAGCCAGGAGCGCATGATGGCGGTCGTCCGCCCCGACAAGCTCGACGAGTTCCTGAGCGTCGTCGGCAAGTGGGAGGTCGAGACCAGCGTGCTCGGCGAGGTCACCGGCACCGGCCGACTCGTCATCGACTGGCAGGGCCAGGAGATCGTGAACGTCGACCCGCGCACCGTCGCCGTCGACGGCCCGGTCTACGACCGCCCGGTCGCCTACCCGACCTGGATCGACGCGCTGCAGGCCGACACCGCGGCCTCGCTCGACCGCCCGGCCGACGGCCCCGCGCTGAAGGCACAGTTCCTCAGCCTGCTCGGTTCGCCGAACCTGGCCTCGAAGAACTGGGTCACGAACCAGTACGACACCTACGTGCTCGGCAACACGGCACTGTCCTTCCCCGACGACGGCGGCATGATCCGCGTCGACGAGGAAACCGGGCTCGGCGTCGCGATCGCCACCGACGCGAACGGCCGCTACTGCCAGCTCGACCCGAAGCAGGGTGCACGTCTGGCCCTGGCCGAGGCCTACCGCAACGTCGCCGTCACCGGTGCCGTCCCCGCCGCCGTCACCGACTGCCTGAACTTCGGCTCCCCCGAGAACCCCGAGGTCATGTGGCAGTTCTCCGAGGCGGTCGAGGGCCTGGCCGACGGCTGCATGGAGCTCGGCATCCCGGTCACCGGCGGCAACGTGTCGTTCTACAACCAGACCGGCTCGACCCCCATCCACCCGACGCCCGTCGTCGGCGTGCTCGGGATCATCGACGACGTCGCCAAGCGCGTGCCGTCCGGGTGGCAGGACGACGGCCACAACATCTACCTGCTCGGCACCACGAGCCTCGAGCTCGACGGCTCCGCGTGGGCCGGCACCGTGCACGGGCACCTGGGCGGGCGTCCGCCGGCGGTCGACCTCGAGCGCGAGAAGGCCCTCGCCGAGCTGCTGTACGCGGCGTCCGGCGAGCAGCTGCTCACCAGCGCGCACGACCTGGCGGACGGCGGCCTCGGCCAGTCGCTCGCCGAGTCGGTGCTCCGCTTCGGCATCGGCGCCCGTGTGGTCCTCGACGAGCTCGAGACCCGCGACGGCATCGACACCGCGACGGCGCTGTTCTCCGAGTCGACCGGCCGCGTCATCGTGACCGTCCGCCGCGAGGACGACGTGCGGTTCCAGGGCATGTGCGACGGCCGGGGCTTCCCGGTGCTGCGCATCGGCGTGACCGACGCGACGTCGAGCACGCTCGAGGTCCAGGGTGCGTTCGAGGCCACGGTCGACGAGCTGCGCGGCACCCACGCCGCGACGCTGCCGGCCCGCTTCGGCGACGTGATCGTCGAGGACGTCACCGAGGGGTACGTCGGCCGCGGGCCGCTCGACTCCGACGGTGCCTTCTCGCCGCGCACCGACGCCTAGGCCCGGGTCGCGGATGCCGATCGTCACCCTGCCCTTCGCCGAGCTCGTCGACCGGTTCGGCCCCGTGCCGGACGGGATCGAGCTGGACGTCTGGGACGTCGAGTCGCCGTACGGTCGCCCGGACGACGTGGCGATCACGTTCCTGCCGTTCTACTTCGAGGGGCGGCACCGCTGGCAGTTCGTGCACGACCTGCCCGAGCTCCAGCTGCTGCAGCTGCCGAGCGCCGGGTACGAGCACGCCGTCCCGCACGTGCCCGGTCACGCGCAGCTGGCGAACGGTCGCGGCATCCACGACGACGAGACCGCCGAGCTCGCGGTCGGCCTCGCGCTGACGTCGCTCCGTGAGATCTCGGCGTTCCAGGTCGACCGGGCCAACGGCGTCTGGGACGCCCGCGAGACCCGATCGCTCGCCGACCGCCGGGTGACCGTCGTCGGCTACGGGGCGATCGGGTCCGCGATCGCCACCCGGTTCGAGGCGTTCCGGACCGAGGTGACCGTGGTCGCCCGGACCGCTCGTGAGCAGGACGGCCGGCACGTGCACGCGTTCGGCGAGCTGCCCGAGCTGGCTCCGACGACCGACGTGCTCGTGCTCATCGCGCCGCTCACCGCCGAGACCGAACGCCTGGTCGACGCGGACCTGCTCGCGGCGCTGCCGGACGGTGCCCTCGTGGTGAACGTGGCGCGTGGCAAGGTCGTCGACACCGACGCCCTGGTCGCCGAGCTGCGGTCGGAGCGGCTGTTCGCGGCCCTCGACGTCACCGACCCGGAGCCCCTGCCCGCCGGACACCCGCTCTGGACGACGCCGAACACCGTGCTCACCCCGCACGTCGGCGGCAACACCGACCTGAGCGTGCCGCGGTCGATCGAGCTGATGCGCAAGCAGGTCGCCGCGCTGGCCGAGGGTCGCCCGTTCGAGAACCTGATCGAGTTCTAGCCGGCCGGTCCCGGCGTCAGAGCGGGACGACGCAGGTCGGGGTGCCGACCGGGATCTGCGCGACGGCTTCGCCGGGCATGCCCTCGGCGTCGAGCGGCAGCACGGCGACGGCGTCGGACATCTGGTTCGCCACCAGGACGAACCCGGGCACCCGCGCGAAGTGCCGCGGCCAGACCCCACCGCAGGGCACCGATCCGACGACGGCGAGCCCGCCGTCACGTGCGTCGAGCACCACGAGCAGGTCCCGCCCGCGCACGGCCACGTACACGCGGCCGGCCTCGTCGACCTCGATGTGGCTGAGCAACGACTCCCCCACCGCACCGTCGAACGTCGGTACGGCAGCGACCGTCACGAACGACCCGGAGTCGTCGCGGCGCAGCCGGTGCACACGCCCGTCGAGCTCATCGGCGACGAGCAGGTCACCGTCGATCCAGGCCATGTGCCTCGGGCCGGCGCCGGGGGTCACGTGGTGCACGCGGACCGCCTCGATGGCGGGGACCCCGTCGGCCGACACCGTGACGCGGAACTCGTGCAGGGCATCGCCGCCGAGGTCGGCGACGAGCACCGTGCCGTCCGGGGTGGCGATCGACTGGTGGGCGTGCGGGCCGTCCTGGCGGTCGTCGTCAGGACCCGTGGCGTCGGGCAGCACGGCGACCGCGATGGCCTCGGCCGGCGCCGAGCGCTGGTCGGCGTCCCCGTGCAGCACCACGCCGTCGCTGGCGGTCACCGAGGCGGCGTGTGACTCGGCCGGCGCGAGGGAGATCGCCGCGACCGTGCCGGAGACGTAGTTCGTGACGACGAGCGCGCCCGAGGGGTCGACCCGCACGTGGCACGGGGCGTCTCCGCCGGCGGGGGCGTCCCACAGGTGCTCGAGTGCGCCGCCCTGCAGCCGGAAGGCCGACACGGCGCCGTCGTTCGTCTCGGAGACCGCGTAGACCCGGTCAGCCGAGACGGCGAGGAACGAGGGGTCGTCGAGCACCGCGACGGTCCTGGGTGCCGGGATGGCTCCGACCGGTCCGGCGTCGACCAGCGAGATGCCCGTGGCGTTGCCGCCACCGGTCGCCGTGTACGACCCGATGAGCAGCGACGGCAGCTCGGCGCTCATTCGTCGCGGCCCGCGATGCGCTCGTGGTGGTGGATGACCTCGGCCACGATGAAGTTGAGGAACTTCTCGGCGAAGGCGGGGTCGAGGTGGGAGTCGGCGGCGAGCGAGCGGAGCCGTGCGACCTGGATCCGTTCGCGGTCCGGGTCGGCGGCGGGCATGCCCGACTCGGCCTTCAGGTGCCCCACGCGCTGCGTGTACTTGAAGCGTTCCGCGAGCATGTGGATCACGGCGGCGTCGATGTTGTCGATGCTCTGCCGGATGCTCCGCAGTTCGGCGACGGCGCTCGCGTCGGCCTCGGACAGGGTGACGTCGTCGTTCATGGTCCGAGCCTACTGGCGGACGTGCAGCGGAACCCGGCCCGCTGCTGCGAGAATGTGCACATGTCGGTCCTGCTGGTGATCTCGGGTGTCTGTGCGGTCCTCGCGGGCCTCATCCACGTGTACATCTTCTTCCTCGAATCGGTCATCTGGACCAGTCCGCAAGCGCGCCGGATCTTCGGCATCGCTTCCGAGACCGAAGCCGTGGCGACCCGTTCGCTCGCCTTCAACCAGGGCTTCTACAACCTGTTCCTGGCGATCGGGGCGATCCTCGGCGTCGTGCTCGTGCTGGCCGGCAACACCGTGAGCGGCTGGACCCTTGTGGTGTTCTCGACGGCGAGCATGCTCGGTGCCGCGGTGATCCTGGTCGGCTCGGGTCGCAAGTACGTCAACTCCGCCTTCAAGCAGGGCACGCTCCCCCTGATCGCGCTGCTCTTCGCGCTGCTGGGCTCCACCATCGGCGTCTAGCCCAGCTCCCCCTCCCCCGAACCGCGAAAGCGACAGGGTGCCACCGAACATCGGTGGCACCCTGTCGCTTTCGCGGTGCTGACCAGCGGAACCGGCCAGCAGCGACGACCTGCTCTAGCCGAGCTTCTCCTCGAACTGCGCCGGCAGCTTGTCGAGCGCCCACTCGATCGCAGCCGTGGTGCCCATCGAGAACGCCGACGAGACGTCCTTGTCGTCGAAGACGATCGAGTGTCCGGCCTCGACCGACGGCACCTTCTGGAACAGCTTGTTCGACGAGGCCTCCGACGCGTCGACGTAGATCGGCAGGATCAGCGTCAGGTCGGCGTCGAGCAGGTCGAGGTTCTCGTCGGACAGGTGCACGGAGAACTCCTTGCCGGCCTGCTCGTCGATGGCCTTCGGGATCTCGAAGCCGAGGTTCCGCATGAAGGTCGAACGGCTGTCCGTGGAGGCGTACGCCCCGAAGCCCTCGGAACTGTAGGCACCGACGACGGCCGTCTTGCCCTCGAAGTCCGGGTGCGCCTTGCGTGCTGCGGCGTAGGCGTCGTCGAGGCCGGAGAGCAGCTTCTTGCCCTCGGACTCCTTGCCGAGCGCCTTCGCGATCATGGTCGTCTGCTGCTCGGTCGACGCGAGGTAGTTCGCGCCGCCCTTCGGGATCGCGACGGTCGGCGCGATCGCGGAGAGCTTGTCGTACCGCTCCTTGTCGCCCGAGGACTTCACGTCGAGGATCACGTCGGGGTTCAGCTTGAGGATGTCCTCGTAGCTCGGCTCGAGCGTCTGGATGATCTTCGGGGACTTGTCGTACGCACCCTTGAGCCACGGACCGACACCGTCGCCGCCGAACGCGAGCCAGTCGCTCGCACCGACCGGCTGCACACCGAGCTCGAGCGCCGTCTCGGCGTCGCCCCACCCGAGTGCGACGACGCGCTTCGGTGCCGACTCGATGGTGGTGGTGCCGAGGCCGGTCGTGATCGAGACCGGGAACGCGGCGTCGGACGACCCCGACGACGCCGAGTCGGTCGAGGAGCCGGAGCCGGACGCGCAGCCGGCGAGGACGAGGGACGCTGCGACGACGGCGCCGGCTGCGGCGAGCACGCGTCGGAGACGCAAGGGAGAACGGTTCACGAAGGGTAGCCTAACCTAACGGGGTGCGCAGGAAAACGGCTGGCTAGGCTGGGTGACCGTGGCGTTCACCGATCCAGGCCGCACGCACCTCGCGGTGCTCGGCTCCCCCATCGCGCACTCGCTCTCGCCCACGCTCCACGCAGCGGCCTACGATGCGCTCGACCTGCCCTTCACCTACGGGAGGCACGAGGTCGCGTCCGGCGAGCTCGCCGCGTTCGCCGTGGGGCTGGGTCCAGAATGGCGTGGGCTGAGTCTCACGATGCCGCTCAAGCGCGAGGTGCTGCCACTGCTCGACCGCACCACCCCGCTCGTCGACGAGCTCGGGGTCGCCAACACGGTCGCGTTCCGCCACGAGGGCTCCACGATCGTCCGAGCCGGCGCGAACACCGACGTGCAGGGGCTCGTCCGCCCGGTCGAGGCGCTCGGACACCTGCCCGGCGAGGCCACGGTCCTGGGCGGCGGAGCCACCGCGGCGAGCGCCCTGACCGCTGCCGTCCGGCTCGGGGCGTCGCTCGTCCGGGTGTTCGTCCGCGACACCGCGAAGACGCGTGCGCTGGTCGACCTGGCCGTCCGGCTCGGGGTGACGCTCGAGGTGCACCCCCTGACCGAACTCGCCGGCACGCACCACGGGTTCGTCCTCTCGACGCTGCCGGGTGGTGCCGCCGACCCGCTCGAGTTCCGCCCGTCGGGGTCCGACGCCGTGCTGTTCGACGTCGCCTACGAACCGTGGCCCACCGTGGTCGCCAGCCGCTGGACCGACGCAGGCGGTCGCGTGCTGAACGGCCTCGACATGCTCACCGAGCAGGCGATCGGGCAGATCCGGTTCTTCCTGACCGGTGACGAGGACGAGCTGCTGCCCGACGAGGCCGGGGTCCGCCGGGCGATGCGCACCGCGGTCGACCTGCCCGCCGTCATCGGCAGCTAGCCGGCGCCGGCGGCGCTCGCTCAGCCGCGGGATCGCGCCTCGGCGTCGAGCAGCGCGACGGAGACGTCCCACAGCCGATCGGCCTGGTCCGGATCGAGGGCCCAGGGCAGCACGCCGTGCAGGCCGTCCTCGATCCGCTCCACCACCGCTGCTTCGTGGCAGTCCTCGAAGTACCGGCCCGTGACCCCGTCGAGTTCGGGCGCGGTGGCGAGCAGGACCGAGGTCGCGGCTCCCTGCTCCGGGGTCTTCACGGCATCGGCCGCGGCGATCTTCGTGGCGGCCAGGACCTCCGGGTCCCAGTGCTTCTGCAGCCCGGTCCAGATCCCGCCGGGCATGAGGGCGTTCGCGGTGATGCCGTCGGCGGCCCACCGGCGGCTGGCAGCGACGGCGAACAGCACGTTGGCGGTCTTCGACTGCCCGTACGCGAGTCCGGGCGCGTAGCGACGCCGGCGGAAGAACAGGTCGTCGAACACGACGGGCGAACCACCGTGGCCGCTCGACGACACCGAGACGATCCGTGCCGAACCCGAGGCGGCCAGGGAGTCGTGCAGCCCGAGCGCGAGGGCGAAGTGCCCGAGGTGGTTGGTCGCGAAGTGCGACTCCCACCCGGCGGGCGTGTACGACTCGGGCGCGTCCATGATGCCGGCGTTGGCGACGAGCACGTCGAGCGGCCCCGACCACGCTGCGGTGCAGGCCTCGACGGAAGCCGGACGGTCCAGGTGCAGCTCGATGACGGCCGGTGCTTCCGTCCCCGTCGTCCGGGCGATGTCGTCCGCCACCCGTCGGCCGGCATCGACGTCCCGCACCGCCAGGGTCACGCGCGCTCCGGCTCCGGCGAGTGCTCGGGAGGTCTCCACGCCGATGCCGGACGCAGCACCGGTGACGATCGCCGTGTGCCCCGTCAGGTCGAGGCCGTCGACGACCTCGGCGGCCGTGGTCCGGTCGCCGAAGCGGGTGAGGTCGCGTGCGGGCATGTGGGCTCCTGTCAGCTGGCGTGGTGCGCAGTCGTCAGGCGACCACGCCCTCCACGTAGAACCATCGTCCCTGCTCGCGGACGAAGTCGCTCGTCTCCTCGAGCGTGCCGCGCTCGTCGTCGGAACGCCACCACGCGCGGAACGTGACGGTGCCGTGGGAGTCGAACGGGCCTCCCGAGGTGGTCGCCAGCACGTCCAACCGGGTCCAGCGCTGGGACGGGTCCAACTCGAGACCCGCCGGGCGGGTGCGCGGGTGCCAGGTGAGCAGCAGGTACTCCGGCAGGCCCAGCGCGAAGGCGCTGAAGCGGGAGCGCATGAGCCGTTCCGCGGTCGGTGCGACGGCCCCGGCGTGCAGGGGGCCGCAGCACTCGCCGTAGGGGTTGCCGCTCAGGCAGGGGCAGCGCGTCGTGTCGGTGACCACCGGCCGAACGCTAGTCGACGATGGACAGCGTGACGGTGATGTTGCCGCGGGTCGCGTTCGAGTACGGGCAGATCTCGTGTGCGCGCTCGGCCAGGCGCTGCCGCTGCTCCTGCGGGGCGTTCGGGGCGTAGACGTCGAGCTCCACGGCGAGGCCGAAGGCGCCGTTGCGGGTGCCGCCGATGCCGACCTCGGCGGAGACCTCGGCGCCGGTGGTGTCGACCTCGAGCTCCTTGCCGGCGGCGTGCAGGGCACCGAGGAAGCACGCGGCGTACCCGGCGGCGAAGAGCTGCTCGGGGTTGGTGCCCTCGCCGCTGCCGCCCATCTCCTTGGGCGGGCGGGTGTCGAGGTCGAGCCGGTCGTCCTCGCTGCGGACGTGTCCGTCGCGGCCGCCTCCGGTGGCGTGGGCAGCGGCGGTGTAGACGATGTCGAGACTCATGGTCCGAGGTCACCGTGCTCGCCTGGACGAATCCTGAGCGGCAGCACCACGTCGCGGGTGCGGCGGCTCCGGGCGCAGGGCGCTCGGGCGTGTCCGGGCGGGGGCGGCGCGGGCCGGCGCGCGGTGCGGATGCGAGCGCGTCGCTTGGTGAGCAGAAGATGTCGGGTCCCTCGCCCGCACCCGACATCTTCTGCTCACGAACGCGAGCGCCCGGGCACCCCGCACCACCACCGGGTAGACATGATGAGTGTTCAAGATCGGGTGGCAGGTGTTCCGGGAGCGGTTCCCCGCACTCATCGGGCCGCAGTACCGCCGTCGTGTCGTGGTCGTCGCCACCGTCGTCACGGTGGTCGCGTTCATCGGGTTCCAGGGGCTGGCGCTGCTCGTCGACGACGGTTCGGTCCCCCTCGCGGTGTGGCTGGTCGCATCGGCGCTGTTCGCGGCCGGGGTCGGCGGCATCGGTTCGTGCTTCGTCCCGATCGGCCCGAAGGGGTGGGCGGTCCCGCCGATCCCCGGCATCGGATGGCGCACACAGGAGGCCGTCGCCCGGTACTACCGCCGCAATCCGCCTCCGGTCGAGCCGGAACACCGCGACGCCGTCCTCGACCGCATGCCCGAGACCCGCGACCTGATCGTCCGCGGCGCGTTCCGGGGCTTCCTGCTGCTCGGCGGCTCGGCCCTGGCACTCGTCGGGATCGTGGTGGTCAACGTCGCCACCGTGCCGGCCGGCGACGGGCTCGTCGGGCTGTCCGCCTTCTGGTTCGTCGTGCCCCTGAGCGGCGCCGTCACCGCGATCGGAGGACTGCGCACCCTCGGCCGCCAGGAGCAGCTCCGCATTGAGGCCGGAGCGCTCCCGCCGGTCCCTCCGCCCCTGCCACCGCGCGGCCGTCCCGGCGCACGGAGCGGCAGCAAGCTCGCCCTGCCGGAGGAGTGACCCGTGTTCACCCTCGGGTGGCAGGTCTTCCGCCGGCACGTCACGGACGTTCTGGATCCGGCGCGCGTCCGTCGTGCCGCCCTGTGGTCCGGCATCGCGGCGATCGTCGCGCTGGTCGGCATGGCCGTCCTGGAGGCCCGGGTCGACTGGACGGGGACCACTCCGGTCCGCAGCGTGGTCGCGATGGTGCTGCTGGCGCTCGGCGTCGGACTGCTCACCTTCGCGTGCATCCCGACGTGGCGGCCGCCGGACCCCTCGACGACGATCAACGGTCGGCAGGTGCGGCCCTCGTGGCAGCTCGCCGCGCGGGGAGCCACACAGCTGTACGTGCAGCGTCGGCCGGTGCCGGTCCTGCCGGAGCACCGCGAGATCGTCCGCACCGACACGGTCCTGCTTCGGCGGGGGTTGATCGGCACGCTCGCCCGCGTCGCACCGTTGCTCGGTTCGGGTCTCGTCGCCGTCCTCGGGGCGTTCATCCTCGGGCCCGCCAGCTGGTTCCACGTGCTCTGGATCGCGGTGTACACGGTCGGGCTGTCGGAGTACGTCATCCGCCTCGGCCGCTCCGAACGAGCCCGCCTGGCCGCCGAGTCCCTCGAGCCCGCACCCGCACCCGCACCCGCACCCGAGACGCCCGCACGCCCCACTTCGTGAGCAGGAATGGTCGAGTCGCCGTCGGGCACTCGACCATTCCTGCTCACGAAGCGTGAACGGCGCACCCCGACCCGCACGACTGTCGGCGGCGACGGGCACACTGGGCGCATGTGTGGAAGGTTCGTCGTCTCCGACACCACTGCCGATCTGTTGCCCGAGCTCATGGGCGAGCTCGCCGCCCGGACCGAGCACGTCGACGAGGACACCGGCGAGGTGCACCCCGGCCTCGCCCCGAGCTGGAACGTCGCCCCGACCGACCCCGTGTACGCCGTCCGCCAGCGGCACGGCGAACGCGAGCTGCCGCAGATCAGTTGGGGCTTCGTGCCGAGCTGGGCGAAGGACTTCCAGAAGCAGCGCCCGAAGCCGATCAACGCCCGCATCGAGACGGTCGCGACGAGCGGCATGTTCAAGCGGGCCTTCGCCACGAACCGCTGCATCGTCCCGGCGCAGGGGTACTACGAGTGGGTCGTGCGCGAGGACGGCAAGGAACCCCACTTCGTGCACGAACCCGGCGGCGCCCTGGCGATGGCCGGCGTCGTCAGCGCCTGGCCCGACCCCACGAAGCCCGAGGGCGACCCGGACAAGTGGCGCCTGTCGCTCGCGATCATCACCCGTGACGCCCACGTCGCCCCGGGCGAGGTCCACGACCGCATGCCGGCGTTCCTGACGCCCGACGGCTACGGCGACTGGCTCGGCGGCGACCTCCGCTCAGACGACCTGCTCGCCCTGCTCGACCACGAGTCGCTGACGGTGGCCGCGGGCCTGGAGCAGTACGAGGTCTCCCGCACGGTGAACAGCGTGCGGAACGACGGACCGCAGCTCATCGCGCCCGTCGCGTAGGCGGTCGCGCCCCGCGCGCGGACAGGAGGCCCGGATCACCGCAGCGGGTCTGCTGCGGTGATCCGGGCCTCCAGTCCGGTGCCCTGTTACGGACGTGCGCTGCGGCGGATGCCCGGCGCGACACGGACCGCGATCCGTCGTCGGGTCACCAGGAGCACGCCCGCCAGCATGAGCGCGAGTGCCGCGAGCCCGAGGCCGACCAGCCCGGTCACGCCCGTGAAGGCGAGCTCGGTGCCGTGGACGATCGCGGCGAGCCCGGTCGGGAACCGGACCGTGACGGTCGCGCTGACCGTCTGTCCCGCGCTGTCGGTGACCTCGTAACCGACGAAGGTGGTTCCGGTGAACCCGCTCTCAGGGGTGAAGACGACCCGGCCGTCGCGGATGGTCCAGGTGCCGTCGTCGGCGACGACCACGCGGTCGGTCGGTGTGCCGGACTCCGGGTGGAGCAGGCGCAGCGTGCCCGGCTCGAACGTGCCGCCGCCGGAGGCGGAGTCGTTGTCGAGCGGGTCCACGACGACCCGGTGTCCGACGATCCCCGTGGCGGAGTCGTCGGTGGCGACCGCCGCGGCGACCACGGTCATGGTCGCGGTGGCGGTGGCCGTCTGCCCCGAGGCGTCCGTCACCGTGTAGGTGAAGGTGTCCTCGCCGGTGAAGCCGGCGGCCGGGGTGTAGACGTACGCGCCGTTCCGCTGGATCGTCACGGTGCCGTGGGCGGGCTTCCGGGCCGGGGCGGCGGTGAGGCCGGTGCCCTGGTCGTCGGCGAGCAGGCCGTGGCGGGCGTCGCGGGTGACGGGCGTGCCGGACACGGTGCGCCCGGAGTCGTCCGCCGCGGCGATGCCGACCGTGATCGTGACGGTGGCGTCGACCTGCTGCTCCATCGAGTCCTGCGCACGGTACGTGACGGTGTCGGTGCCCGAGAAGCCCTTCGCCGGGGTGTAGACGAACGTGCCGTCGGTGGCGATGGAGGCCGTGCCGTGCCGGGCCTGACCCACCGCGACGACCGTCAGGGCGTCACCGTGGTCGTTGCCGAGCACGCCGTGGCCGGCGACCCGGACCGTCTTGCCGGCCGTGGTCGTGGCCTTGTCGTCCTTCGCGGCCGGGGCGACGTCGATGACGACGCGGGCGAACGCCGCGGTGCCGTCGGCGTCGTTGGCCGAGTAGGTGAACCAGTCACGGCCGGACCAGTTCGACGTGGGCGTGTAGACGTACGAGCCGTCCTTCTCGAGCGACAGTGTGCCGTTGAACGGCTTCGTCTCCATGGCGGCCCAGAGCCCACGACCGGAGTCACCGACCAGCACGCCCTTGTCGGCGGTCATGCGCATGCTGCGGTTCGTCGACATGGTGTGCCAGTGGTCGACCGCGGCGACGCCGACGACGACCGTGACCGTCGCGGTCGAGGTCCGTCCGGCGCCGTCGGTCACCGTGTACTCGAACGTGTCCGCGCCGGAGAAGCCCTTCGCCGGGGTGTAGACGAGCGAGCCGGGCTCGGTGCCCTCGGTCACGGTGCCGTGCTCGGCGCGGCCGTGCGCCGTGACGCCGAGGCCGGTGCCGCGGTCGTTGCCGGTCAGGGTCGCGCCGCTGATCGGCAGCGCGGTGTTGGCCGCGGTGCGCAGGGCGTCGGCGACCGCGGTCGGCGTGACGGTCACGGTGACGGTCGCCGTCGCGGTGCCGCCGGTCGGGTCGGTCACCGTGTAGGTGAACGTGTCCGTGCCGGAGAACCCGTCGGCGGGCGTGTACGTGACCGAGCTGGCACCGGTCGGGCCGGTTGCGCCGCCGCCGGTTCCGCCGGTCGTCGCGCTGCCGGTGATCGTGGCGGTGCCGTGGCCGGGCTTCGAGACCGCGGTGACGGCGAGCTTCGTGCCCGAGTCGTTGCCGGTGACGGCGACGTCGACCGGGGTCGCGGCGCTCGTCGTCGCGGTGTCCGCGGCAGCCTTCGGGGCGACGACGATCGTCACGGTGCCCGTGGTCGTCCCGCCGGAGCCGTCGGTCACCGTGTAGTCGAACTCGTCCGGGCCGGAGTAACCCGGCTCGGGCTTGTACGTGTACGAGCCGTCCTCGTCGACCGTCACGTCGCCGTGCGAGGGCTTCGTGTGGTCGGTGACCGCCAGGTCGGTGCCCTTCGCACCGTCGAGCAGTCCGGTGCCGGCCGGCACGGTGGTGGTGGCGTCGGCCTCGGCCGAGGTCGACCCGCCGCCGGCGACCGGGGTGACGGTGACCGTCACGGTGCCGGTGTTCGTGGCGCCCGACGGGTCCGTCACCGTGTAGGTGACGGTGTCCGTACCGGAGAAGCCGTCCTTCGGCGTGTACGTGATCGTGCCGTCGTCGTTGCGGGTCGCGGTGCCGTTCTTCCCGTCCGTGACGGACACGACCGTCAGGCCCGTGCCGTGGTCGTTGCCCGTCAGGGCACCGGAGGTGACCGTGGTGCTGCCACCCGCCGCGACGGTGATGGTGTCGGGCTCCGTGCCGGGGCGGACCGTGATGGTGACGGTGCCGGTGGTGGTGCGACCGGCGGGGTCCGTCGCCGTGTAGGTGAAGGTGTCCGTGCCCGAGAAGCCGTCCTCCGGCGTGTACGTGTACGAGCCGTTCGCGGCGAGCTCGACCGTGCCGTGTGCAGGCTGCTGGTCGACGGCCGCGGTCAGGCCGGTGCCCCGGTCGTTCGCGAGCACGCCGTCGCCCTTCGCGACGGTCAGGGTCGAGCCGGCCGTGGCGGTGGCGGTGTCGGCCGTGGCGCGGGGGCCGACGACGACCGTGACCGTGCCGGTGGTGGAGCGACCTGCTCCGTCGACCACCGTGTAGGTGAAGGTGTCCGTGCCCGAGAAGCCGTCGGCCGGGGTGTAGACGACGCGGCCGGTGGCACGGTCGAGCGTGACGGTGCCGCGGGTGCCGGTCTCGCCGGTGCTGTTGCCGGTGCCGCTGCCGGCGGCCCCGCCTGCGGTCACGTCGGTCACGGTCAGCCCTGTGCCCCGGTCGTTGCCGGTCAGGGTGGCGGCGTCGATGGTCAGCGGCTGATCGGCCCGGGTCGACACCGTGTCGGCCGTCGCGACGGGTCGCACGGTGATCGTGACGGTCGCCGCACCGGTGGTGACACCGCTGCCGTCGGTCACCGTGTAGGTGAACGAGTCGTTGCCGGACACTCCGGCGGTCGGCGTGTACTCGACCGAGCCGTCCGCTGCGACGACGGCCGTGCCGTGGGACGGGCCGGTGACGATCGTGGTCTCGAGGTCCGAGCCACGGTCGTTGGCCTGCACGTCGATCGTCACCGGGGTACCCGAGTCCGTCGACGCGGTGTCGGCGCCGATGGTCGGGTTGACCGTGATGGTGACGGTCGCGGTGCTCGGCGAACCGGAGCCGTCGACCGCCGTGTACGTGAACGCGTCGGGGCCGGAGTAGCCCTCGGCCGGCGTGTACGTGAACGCGCCGGTGGCCTTGTCGAGCGTCAGCGCACCGTGCGAGGGGGACGTGTTCGACGCCACGGTGAGCCCGGTGCCGGAGTCGTTGCCGAGCACGCCGGTCGCCCGGGTGCCGGCCGTGGCCGTCCCGCCCGCGGCGACCTTGACGGTGTCGTCCTGTGCCGCGGGGGCGACCTGCACGGTCACGGTGACGGTGTCGGTCCCGCCGCTGCCGTCGGTCACGGTGTACGTGAAGGAGTCGGTGCCGGAGAACCCGGCGGCCGGGGTGTACGAGTACGAGCCGTCCGGACGCACCGTCGCCGAGCCGTGGGCGGGGGTGCTGTTGCCCGTGACCGTCAGGCCGGTGCCCAGGTCGTTGTCGAGCACGTTGCCGGTCGTCGGCGAGCCGGCCGTCGCGGTGGCGGCGTCGGCCGTCGCGGTCGGCAGGACGGTGAGTCGCACCGTCGCGGTGACGGTCGCGCCGGAGCCGTCCTTCGCCGTGTACGTGAACGCGTCCGGACCGGAGTAGCCCTTGTCGGCGCCGTAGGAGAACGACCCGTCGGGGCCGATCTTCACCAGACCGTGCGACGGCTGACCGTGGCCGGTGAGGGTCAGGTCCGACCCTCGGTCGTTCGTCAGGACGCCCTCCGCGGCGTTCACCGAGAGCACGGTGCCCGCGTGCACGCTGTACGCGTCGTCGGAGCCCTTCGGTGCGACGGTGACGGTCACGGTGCTGGTCGAGGTCTGCCCCGACGAGTCCTTCGCCGTGTACTGGAACGTGTCCGAGCCGGAGAACCCACCGGCCGGGGTGTACGTGTACGAGCCGTCGGCGGCGACCGTGGCGGTGCCGTGCGCCGGCGTGGTGTTCGAGACCACGGACAGGCCGGTCCCCTGGTCGTTCGCGAGCACGCCCGAGGATGCGGGCACCGACAGCGCCGTGCCCGTGGGGGTCGTGGCGGTGTCGCTGCTGGTGGAGACGTGCGTGGCCTTCAGCGTGTTCGTGAAGGTGACCAGGACGTCCGTGCCGTCCGCGGTGGTGGCTGCCGGGAACGTGAAGGTCCCCGTGGTGCCGGTGCCGCTGGCGACGACCGCGTCGCTGTTCAGGTTCACGGCCTTCCATGTGGTCGTGTAGTTCGACGGGTCGGTGGTGCCCACCGCCGTCTGGCGGGCGGTGTAGGTCTTGTTCGGGGTCGACAGGACCGCGCCCGCCTTCTGGGGCTGGGTGCCGGCGGCCGTGCCGTTGGTGGTGGCCGTGTTGCCGGTCGAGACGCCGCCGCCGGTCACCGCCAGGCCGAACTGGTCGGACGGACTCCACCGCTGGTCGACACTCGACTGCGCCGCCAGGGTGTTGGCGTAGTTGCAGGACGCCAGGTCGCTCGGTGCGTAGCCGTTCGCGATCGTGAACGTGCTGACCTGCGCGCCCGAACCCGGATCGATCTTGTACATGGTGGAGCCGACCGAGGCGAACAGGTAGCCGTCGGACGAGAACGCGATGCCGGGGCTGCCGCTCGTGCTCGCGTCGATCGGAAGGGTCGCGACCTTCGAGGTGGTCAGAGCCGTGGTGCCCGCGGTCGTCGGGACCGTCTCGGTGTCGACGCGACGGATCTCGTTGCCGGTGACGACGAACAGCAGCCCGCGGGTGCTGAACGCCATGTCACCGTTCTTGTTGGTGAGCAGGTTGCCGATGGTGCCGACCTGGCCGATCTTCGCGCCGGTCTTCGTGTCGTACGCACCGAGGTACGCGGGGTTCGCGCCGCTCGCGTAGTAGTAGATGCCGGTCGCCGGGTTGATCGCACCACGGAGCAGCTGGTGGCTGCCGTTCGGGTCCGCGGCGGTCACGTCGGCAATCCGGGCATCGTTCACCGCGTCGTACCCGGTGATCGTGTTGCCGTTGTTGATCGACGCGTACGCGGCGACACCATTGCGGGCGACCGCGAGGGCGTTGTCGCCCGGCGCCATGCTCGTGACGTTCGTGACGGCACCGGTGGTGGCGTCGATGGCGGCGAGCTGGTTCGCGGCGGTGTTGATGCCGTACAGGGTGTTCTGGTCGCAGGACAACGCGCCGGCTGCGGCGGCGGGGTCGGCCACGACGGCCTGAGTCAGACCGACGCCGGCGAGGAGCGCGGCGCCGAGCATGGCGACGGCGCGCAGGCCGGGACGGCTTCTGGGCACAGCGGTGCCCGGGTTCGTACGCTGCATGATCACTTTCGGGTCGAGACGATGCGGGCACCGAGACCGACCGGAGGATCAGGGAGAACGGTCGTTGGCGCCAGGTTGATCCTGGCAGTTCCTCGTGTTCGGATGGGGACAATCAGGGTCCCCAATAGGGGGGACCACTCGTTCAGGGGTCACGCCGCAGCCCGGCACGTCACGGCGCGCCACGGCCCGTCGTTGCGACCCGTTCGCGCCCCGGGCGCACGGAAGAACCCCCGCCGGCAGGCCGGCGGGGGTTCGAGGATCAGCGAGCGATCAGCAGTGGATCACGCGGTCGGACGGATCACGTCCGGCAGCAGCACGTGCAGGCGCTCGGACAGACGCGCCTTCGCTTCGTCGAGGGACCGGAAGTCCCCGACGTACTCACCGAAGGTGTCGGAGACGAAGAAGTGGGTGCCCTGGCGGTCGACGGTGCCGCCGTAGTAGCCGCCGTAGTTCGCGACCCACAGACCGGTGTCGGCCTGGGCCCACGAGATGCGGACAGGGGCTGCCTGCACGGGAGCCACGACCTGGGCCTCGATCTCGGCGATGACCTCGATCGTCTGGGTGTCCAGGGTCACCTCGGCCTGCTGGCGGTGGGCGACGGTCGTGCTCATGGTGCTGCTCCTTCGTGCTGTGCTGCGTACTGGGTGGTGCCGGTGGTTCCGGGTGGTGCGGGCGTCGCGATCGACGCCGGTGGAGCTGGTGTCCGTCGTCGTCACTCGACCGGCCGGATGACCGGCGGGAGCATGACGTGCAGCTGGTCCTCGAGCTTGGTCTGTGCCTCTTCGAGGGAGGAGAACTCGCCCACGACGAGCCCGAAGGTGTCGGAGGCCACGTAACGGTCGTCGCGCTTGTCGACGCTGCCGCCGAAGTACCCGCCGTAGCCGGCGATCCACTCGCCCTGGTCTTCCTGCACCCAGGTGACCTTGGCGCGCTTGGGGCGCGAGGAGAGCGCTGCATCGGCCTCGAGGATCGCGATGGTGTCCACGGTGTCGGTGTCGAGGGTGACCTCGGCCTGCGTCGCGTTGTTCACGGTGATGCTCATGTCGCTCTCCTTCACGATCCGGGGTACATCTGCTGACACCAGAACGCTACGAGACGGGCCGAGGGGATCGCCAGCCAGGCCCGTGGATTCACGGGTTTCGTCAATGCCATCCATCGGGCAGCCCCGGATTTCCGGGCAGGTGCGTCGCACTTCCGGGGTACAGCGCCAGGATCGGGGTACTCGTTTTCCGGATCGCCGGGATCGGGGGACGAGATGGTGCGGACACCTGCCTGGAGGCGCGACTCGCTAGCGTCGGCACGTGACCTCCGACAAGCCCCGCGTCGACGACCGCGCCCCGGCCACCTGGCGCAGCCGTCGGTTCGCGACGGGGCTGGCGATCGCCTACGGCGTCGCCCTGGCGCTCGTCGGTTTCTGGGGCTCCCCCGTCGACGCCGCAGGGGCCCCGTGGCTCACCCGTGTCCTCGCTGCCGCGCACCGGCACGGCCTGCCGGAGCGCATCGACTACGCCACCGTGGAGTCCCTGGCGAACGTGGTCTACTTCGTGCCGCTCGGCCTGCTCGTGGTGCTGCTCGCCGGGGCGCGGTGGTGGTGGGCCGCCATCGCCGCGGGGCTCGCCGTCAGCACGTGCATCGAGACCGGTCAGGCGCTGTTCCTGCCTGCCCGCACCGCGACCATCGACGACGTCGTCGCGAACGGCGTGGGGGCGCTCCTGGGGGCCGTGGTGGGCGTGCTGCTGCTCAGCCGTGCGGCCCGGCGTCGCTGAGGACGATCTCCGGACACGACGAAGCCCCCGGAGCAGATGCTCCGGGGGCTTCGTTCAGTGTGTCGAGACTCAGACGGACTCGCGCTGGCGGCGGACCGAGCCGCGGACCAGCAGGAGGCCACCACCGAGGACGACTGCGCCGCCGGCGACCCAGAGGGCCAGGGCGGAGACGGTCGAACCCGTGAAGGCCAGCGTGCCGTCGGTGCCGTTGCCAGCGCCGGCTGCGGGAACCGCAGCAGCGTCAGCCGGGGCGACGGTGAAGGCCGCGAAGCCGACGACGCCCGAGGTGGCGCCGGTGGCGGTCAGGTTGTAGGTACCCGAGGCGCCCTGGGGGAACGTGACCTTGACGACGAGCGAGCCGTCCGAAGCGGCCGTGTAGGTCTTCGAGACGGTCGTGGTCGGCAGCGCGCCGAGCGTGACCGCACCGGCACCGGTGACCTGGACGTTGACGGTCTCGTTGTCCTGGAACGCGCCCTCGGTGAAGTTCACCGAAGCGGTGCCACCGGCGACGGCAGTGCCGGAGACGGAGACGTCGGAGTCAGGCGTGTAACCGGCGGCGTTGGCGACGGCCGGAGTGGCGAGCAGTGCGGCGCCAGCCAGCACCACCGCTGCGATGAGCTTCTTCATGAATGGTTCCCCTAAAGATCTGAAAATCCAGACCCTGACACCCAGAGCCCGCTGTTCGCCGGTGGTTGACCCCAGCCACAGAAATGGCGGTTGTTATGGCGAAGTTGTCTCAATCTAGCGGACTTTCCCAGCTTGGTACCAGATCGCGTGGATTTTGTTCATTGGTCGACGTGTGTTCATCCGCGCCAAGTACCCGTCACACGGCCCTACCGTCGGTCCATCGAGGCTTCACGCAACAGAAACCCCAGGTGAGAGGCCTCAACGGTGTGCACCAGAGCACACTGTGCGTTCGATCAAGGACCTTTGCGCCCGGACAGGTTGGTGCGTTGCCCCTCGGAGTGGGGGCACACTCACGGTTCGCTTTGCGGAGCTTCCGTTGTCAGCCCGCGGTGAGCGGCCGCTCGCAGTCGAACGTGAGGGGCTTCGTCTCGGTCTGCCGGACGCCAGGAGTCGAGTCCGCCTGCACCGCCGCCTTCGCGTACTTCGCCTCGCCGAGGAACGCGACGCGGTAGGTCAGGCTCTCGCCGGGGGCGAGCAGGGTCTGCAACTGGGCCACCGGATGCCCGCCGTCGGTCGCTGTCTGCACCGGAGTGGTCTTGCCGTCCTTCGTGGCGCCGAGGAAGATCGCGTTCTCGGGCGCGTACGCAGCGAGCAAGGTCTTGATCTTGCCGGGCTCCACGCCGAAGTCACCGCCCCCGGTGACGTAGCGCGGCAGGGTCGTCGCGGCATCGGCTGGTGCCGCGTTCTTCAAGGTGATCTCGACGACCGACGTCGGTCGTCCGTCCTTCCGGCACACCGAACTGCCAACGGAGACGCGCTTCTGGAGGTAGTAGTCCATCTTCGCTCCGGTGCCGTCGTTCAGGTAGACGGCGAACTGGCTCGAGTCGACGTTCGCCGTCGGCAGCTCGCCCGCGACCGGAGTCCCGCTGATGCGGCGCTGCTCCGCCTTGTCGGCGCTCCAGAGCCGCAGACGGCCCTCGTCCGAGCTCTCTGTCAGCGCCGACACGAATGCCTTCGCGTCGAACCCGCCGGAAGAGACCTTGGCGAACACCGCGCTGGCGGCGGACGCGAAGAAGGCGTCCTGCACCGCCGGGTCGGGGTACTTGGCGTAGACGTCGCTGAGCAGCAGCTGCACCGCGTTGTCGGAGGTCAGGGTGTCTCCGGTCGGCAACTGCACGGGGCCGGTCGCCTTGAGGATGAAGCTGAGCGTCACCGGGTCCATGGCGAGCACGCCATCCACCTGCTGGCCGAATTTCTGCTTCCACATCTCCCGCGCGAGCTTCGCCGACACGTCGAAGCGCGGCGTGAGGGTGACATCCTGCATGTACTCTCCGGTGATCTCCCCGTAGAGCCCACGCGTGTCAGCCGTCAGTGGCAGGACCGGTTCGTCGTACGGCCCGAAGTCCCCGCTCGAGGCCTGGGCCGACAGACGGAGCGAACCGTCCTTCGCGTCGAGCGCCGCCACCGCACCGGGGATACCTCCCCCGGCTCGCAGTTCGGCGTTGTTCTGGAAGAGCAGCAGATACCGCCGCTGCCCGTCGTGACCGAGCATGGCCGGCGCGAGCTGCACGATGCGGTTCGCAGCGACCGCTTGCTCGGACGCTGACGACAGCGCGTTCCGCAGCTGTCCCACGGCGGTGGTGACCGGCGACAGCGTTCCACTGGTGTCGATCCGCGCCGCGTCGGTGCGTGCCTGCTGGAGTGTCTTCGTGGCCTGGGCGACCGCCGGCTGCGCGTCCTCGATCGGCTGGAGGTCGATCTTGCCGTTCTTTGGCGCGAACGAATCCGACCCGAGGCCGTCGATGACGCCGGCGACGGGACTGACGGCATCGCTGGCGACGCCGTCGACGATCACCGAGATGTCGCGCACGGCCCGCAGGTTGGTCCCGAAGAAGGGTACGGACTGTGCCGCGCCCCAGACGGGGTCGCCGGTCAGTGATCGAGCCGACGCTGCTTCGTCCTCGAGGTGCCTCGCGGTCTTCTGCGCGGCACCGGTATCACCACTGGTCAGCTGCGACCGGAGCGTGTCGACGTCCCCGACGGCCCGCTCCAGGTGCCCCTTTGCGAGCATGCCGCGGACACCGACCCAGGCGACAGCGAGGATGAGCAGCAGGACAAGGGCGAGGACGACCCACAGAACGATCCGGGCCCTGGACCCCCGGTGAACTGCAGTGCGTCGCGACTCGGGCGCGTCGGACATGAGGCGATCCTACGGTTC
>Ga0308159_1000438_pt1 | contig 97162 bp, 84 predicted proteins | sample PhyCR1_FD_201040 | JGI IMG/M metagenome (GOLD analysis project Ga0308159, IMG submission 201040) | Phyllosphere microbial communities from UC Gill Tract Community Farm, Albany, California, United States - DLSLC.R1 | ecosystem: Host-associated > Plants > Phyllosphere > Unclassified | place: USA...
GCGCAGCGAAGCAATCCAGGGCGGTCTTGCGCGGCCCTGGATTGCTTCGCTGCGCTCGCAATGACGAACTTGGGGTTTGCAGATACGACAATACCCGCTGGCGAGTGCGGGCCGTTACGCCGGGGAAAGTCAACGCATCCGAAGGTAACATCGGGTCGGCGTCGGGAGCGTCCAAGCTGGGACGCGGGGTTTTGTTTTCCGTGACGCTCTAGCGAGCGGCCGGGTAACTCACGGTGCAGCCCGGCTCGACCTGTATTCCATCGGAAAGTTCCATGTAGCCGTCGTTAGGGCTCGCAGCGTTATCGGCCGATGGTTGTCCGGCGGGGACATCCGGTGTCCTGCCGTATGTCGCAGGAACGGGCGGCTGACGCTTTCCGGGAACTCAGGGACAGTCCGGGTCTTCGATGGACGCGTGGTTTGCGCGATCGCGGCTGAAACCGCATCCCGGCCCACGACGCCGACCCGATACACCGGAGCGACGTGTACATCACCGCTCGGATGCTGGGGCATATAACCTATTTGGCGATAAATGTCAACCTGCCTCATCCGATCATCGCCTCCACTTCCTCGCGGATGATCTTGCCGCTGGCGCTGCGGGGGAAGGCTTCCATCGCGATGAAGCGTACCGCCTTGGGCCGCTTGTATCCGGCCAGCGCATCGCGGCACATCTGCATCACCACCTGCTCGTCGAGCGAGGGATCGTTGCGCGCGATCACCGCTACCGGCACTTCGCCCCATTGCGGGTCCGGGCGGCGCACGACGATGGCATCGTTGACCCGCGCATCGGCGAACAGCACGCGCTCGATCTCGGCGGGGTAGATGTTCTCGCCGCCCGACTTGATCAGGTACTTCGAGCGGCCGACGAAGTCGTAGCCCGAAGGCGTCCGGCGGAACAGGTCGCCCATGTGGAACCAGCCTCCGGCGAAGCACTCGGCATTGGTGGCCTCGGCGTTCCAGTAGCCGCTGAACAGCGTCGGCCCGCGCACGCAGGCCTCGCCGGTCTCGCCGTCTGGCACCTCGTTGCCGTCCGCACCCAGCAGGCGCAAGTCGCACAGCAGGCTCAGCCGCTTGGGGAAAGCCGAAGGCATCGTGCCGACGGGGATCAGATCGGCCGATAGCGGCGGCATTCCCGTCTCGGTCGCACCGAAGGAGTTGAGGTAAGGCGCGCCCAGCGCACGGGTGATCGCCGCGATCGTGGCGGAGGGGACGAGGTCCGCCATGCAGCCCGCCGCCTTGACCCCGCGCACCCTGGCATCCCGCGCCTCGAGCCGTTCGAGCAGCGGCTCGATCGTGGCGGGCACCAGCATCAGCCAGCCTATGGGAAATTCCTCAAGCGCATCGACCAGCGCATCGGCGTCGAAACCGTCGATGATGATCCCGGTGCCGCCGCACATCAGCGTCGCCAGCAGGTGCTCGGTCCCGCCCATGTGGAACATCGGCGCCCACGAGACGTAGGCGTCAGTCATCGCCACGCCCATGTCGAGCCGCATGGCGCACATCCGCGCGACTTCGGCGCGGTGGCTGATCACGGCGGCCTTGGGCAGCCCCGTCGTGCCGCTGGTGTAGATGATGAGCAGGCCGTCTTCCGGTTCGGCCACGCTGGCGGTCTCTCCCGCCGCGCCGAGACGATCGATGGCGGCGAAGGGACGACCGTTCGCCACTTTCTCCCCGAGGACCTGATGGCGGGACGAGGCGACCAGCAGCGAGGGGTCCACCAGTTCGACGCAGTGGCGCATCTCGGCATCGGAGAGCCGCCAGTTGAGGCAGGCCGCGATCAGCCCCAGCTTCGCGCAGGCAAGCTGGACGGCGGTGTACTCGAAGCGGTTTTCCGACAGGATCGCCACGCGCTGCCCGCGCACGAGCCCGCGCGTGGCGAAATCGGCGGCCACCGCATCGACGCAGGCAAGCACCTCTGCATAGCCGAGGCGCATCCCGCCCTGCACGATCGCCAGCGCCTGGGGGGTCGCCCGCGCGCGCATGGCGACAAGGTCATAGACGCTGGCTGCGAAAGCCTTCTCCATCATCGCTGTCTCTCCCGTCCGTTTCTATTCTTGCCCTGAGCACGACGTTGTCCGGTGCGACCACGAGTTCCGCGTCGCAGGTGTCCTGGTCCCAGGTCCCGCGCGCCAGCACGCCGTCGCCCGCCAGTACGTTGCCCAGCAGAGCCGCCTCGATCGAGCATATCTCCCGGTCGGGCCGCGCTTCCATCACCATGTTGAGCAGATAGGCGAGGTTCGTCGGCCCCGGATTGACCGTGCGCGGACCGAAGCCCAGCGCCTCGGCCGCGGCGGGGTCGACGTGGATCGCATTGTCGTCGCCCAGCGCCTCGCACCACAGCGCCATCGCCCCGGCGGGCACGGCGCCAAGTTCCCACGCGCTCATGCGGGTGCCTGCACGGCCGGTCCGGGCGCGGGCATGATCGTGGTGAGGCTGACCCGCGCGTGCGGCCGCCCGGCGGCGCTTACCGTCATGCCCAGGGTCAGGTGGTCGGCCGCGCCGAACCTGCGGCTTGCCTTGCGCTCCAGCGAGACCACGCGGGCGGCCACGTCGTACCCGGTATCGACCGTCAGCGGCGCGTCGTAGTCGATCCGGCAGCGACCCAGCACCGCCCCCTCGTCGAACGCGAGGCCGAGCGCACGGCACACGTCGCCCACCCGCGCACCCATGCCGCCCAGCGCCGCGACAAAGGCGAAGACGGGGTGCGCCTCCTTGGCCCGGCGCTGCGGCGCAGCGCAGGACCGCCGGATCGCATCGTCGAGCCCGGCAGACAGCAGGAAGCGCCCCGGCGGTATCGCGAAATGGTCCATGCCTCTCCCGGAATGGCTGCTTGGTAAGTCCGCGCCCACGTGTTGCATGTCGCGCGATTGGGCGTAAAGCTGACCTCGGGCTTCGCCGGAGTCAACCGCAATCGAGGCCAGTAATGAGGATGGTTCAATTATCATGGCGAACCCGGTGAAGACCACGGAGGCCGAACCCCTCGCCTGGCGGCGGCGCAAGGACTACCGCCCGCAGGAAATCCTCGCCGCCGCGCGCCGGCTGATCGAGGAGGAAGGCACCACGGCCACCTCGATGGCGCGGATCGCCAAGCTGGCGGGCGTGTCCGAGGCTACGGTCTACAAATACTACGACAGCAAACAGGAACTGGTGAACCAGGTGCTGGTCGACTGGGCGACGCCATTCGTCGAGCGCCTGATCGCCGAGCTGCGGCACATCACCGACCTGCGTTCGCAGCTGACGCTGATCGCCGCGCGCTTCATGCGCTCGATCGAGGAGACGCCGCGCTTCCACCGCGTGTTCTACCAGGAACTGCGCTGGGCGGACTATCGCGGGTCGGCGCTGCACAAGCTCAACCACGTCTTCGCGCATAGCGTGGTCGAGGCGGTGCAGCAGGCGCAGCACGAGGGCAAGGTCCGCGCCGACGTCGATCCGGTGATGATCCGCGACATGATGTTCGGCGGGCTGGAGCACGTCGCCATGCGCACCAGCTTCATCGGCCGCCCGCTCGACATCGACGCGGAGGCGAAGCGGTATGTCGACGTGCTGCTCTGCGGCGTGCTGTCCGAGCCGGGCGAGCCGCGCGGACCGTCGGAAACGGAGCGGCTGTCGGCGCTGATCGACCGGATGGAAGCGGCGCTGAAAGACCCGTCGCCCCGGACCTGATCCGGGACCGCTGGCCGTCTTTAGGAAACGGTCGCCGGCAAGGCGCCCCGATGCGAGGTGGGCTGTTCACGGCCAGCGGTCCCGGATCAAGTCCGGGATGACGAAATGCGCGCAACTGACGTCCGTATAATTATAAAAGACGTTCATGAATGTCTTTTTTTATCGACCGGATTGCGCTACCGATCAGGTTGGCGAGGCCGGAACCCACCGGCCCGCACGGCGTGGGAGAGCGCGATCCAGTGAGACGACCCGGCGCGGACGAACCGACGATGCAGGCGCTCAAGAGCGCCCAGACCCGCGCGCGGCTGATCGACGCGACGATCCGGGTGCTCGTCCGCAGCGGCTATTCGCGCACCACGACGCCGCAGGTGGCGATCGAGGCCGGGCTGTCACGCGGCGCGATGCTGCACCACTTCGACAACGGCGTATCGCTCATCAAGGCGACCATCATGCACCTGCACGAGCGCCGCCTGCGCGCCTTCCGCCGCGCGGCGGAGCGCAGTGCGCTGGATCACGGAGCGATGGTGCGCACGTACTGGAAGCAGATCCAGAAGCCCGCCTTCATCGCCTTCCACGAACTGGCGGTGGCGGCACGTACCAGTCCCGACCTCGCCGCCGTGCTGATGCCGCTGCAGGTGGAGTTCCGCGAGCGGTTCAACCAACTCGCCGTCCAGCTCTATCCCGAATGGCAGGCAAGCCCGGAGAAGTTCGCGCTGGCCATGGCGATCTCGCAGGCGACGATGGAAGGCATGGCGATCAACCTGCTGACGGGCGCCATGGACGCCCGGCTGGTGGAGCCGGTGCTCGAAGCGCTCGAAACCCAGCTCCACGCCCTCAGGCCGCAGGATCAGGCGGCATGAGCGAGACCCCAGCGAATGCCCCGCCGCAGCAGTTCGTGGAACACCGGGTAATTCCACGCGCAGCGCTGCGGATGGGGCCAGAACGGGCTTACCGGCAGCAGGTCGTAGTGACCCCGGCAATGGCCGAGCGTCAGGTAGAGGATCGCACCCTCGCCGACCTTGCGCTCGTAGAGCACGGGCACTTCCGCCTCGTCCCAGTCGGCATCGCGGAACTCGTCGCAGCGGCCGGTGAAGCTGGTGTGCAGCAGCACGTCGATCTCGGCGGTGCGGTGCGTCAGGTAAAGCTCGTCCTCGACCCGGAAGTCGCGCAGCCCTTGCGTCATCTCGTGATCGCCCTGGGTGACGAAGACCTTGAACGGCGCGATCGGCGGATGGCCGGCGAAACGCGTGCCGAGCAGGCCGGTGAAGGTGGGCACCTCGTCCGGGGTATCGACCACGCCGTCCGCGCCGAAGCGCAGCACCGCGTTGGTCCCGTGCAGCGCCAGCCAGCGCCCGCCGCGCGCCAGGAACGCCTCCAGCGCGGCGACTTCCTCGCCGCGCGTCGGCACCAGATCGCAGGTGTAGGTGATCAGCAGGTCCGCCGCCGCAAGGCTCGCCAGATCGGCGTAGTCGGAGGCCACGGAGGCGCGGATGCGCGGGGTTTCCGCCAGCAGTTTGAGCAATTCGAGGCGGGCATAATCGATGTCGTGGAACTTCCCCGCGGCGATCAGGTGGACCTTCATTCCGGCAAACTCCCCTCACGTGTGTGCGTGTATGCGCCCGAGCGTAAGGCTCGCCACGTCTGCGTCCAAGCATCGAAATTCAGGCCGCAGCGCGGTCGCTTCATCATCGGAGAATACGAATGAGCGGTAAGGGCAAAGGCCCCCTCGCAGGTGTCAGGGTGCTCGATCTCACCAGCGTGCTGATGGGGCCTTATGCGACGCAGATCTTCGCCGATCTGGGCGCGGACGTGATCAAGGTGGAGAGCCCCTCGGGCGACACCACACGCTTCATCCCGCCGGGGCCGGACGCCTCGCGCGGGGCGATGTTCCTCAACGTCAATCGCGGCAAGCGCTCGATCGTGCTCGACCTCAAGCAGGGCGAGGCGCGCGCCGCGCTGCTGAAGATGGCGGAAAGCGCCGACGTGTTCATCCACTCGATGCGTTCCAGCGCGATCGGGCGGCTCGGGCTGGACTATGCGGCGCTGAAGGCCGTGAACCCGAAGATCATCTACGCCAACCTCTACGGATTCGCGCGGAGCGGCCCGTACCGCGACTATCCCGCCTACGACGACATCGTGCAGGCCGCCTCGGGCATCGTCGACCTGCAGGCGCGCCTCTCGGGCGGCGAGCCGACTTATGCCGCGACGGTGATCGCCGACAAGGTGGCGGGCCTCACCGGCGCCTACTCGGTGATCGCAGCGCTCTATGCGCGCGAGAAGACCGGGATCGGGCAGGAGATCGAGGTCCCGATGTTCGAGACGCTGGTGTCCTTCGCCATGGTCGAGCATTTGTGCGGCTCGCTCTTCGTGCCGCCCCAGGGGCCGCCCGAATACCCCCGCGCCACCTCGGAAGCGCGGCGCCCCTACCGCACGGCGGACGGCTACATCGGCGTGATGATCTACAACGACAAGCACTGGCGCGCCTTCTTCGATGCGCTGGGCAACCCGGAGTGGTCGCAGGACGCCATGTTCGCCTCGATGCGATCGCGCACGCAGAACATCGGCACCGTGCTGGCGAAGGTGGCCGAAGTGATCGAGACGCGAACGACCGAGGAATGGGTGGAGCTGTTCCGTCAGGCCCACATCCCCGCCACCGCGATCAAGAGCCTGACCGACCTGCTCGACGATCCGCATCTGGTCGAAACCGGCTTCTGGCAGGAGCGCGAAACGCCCGAGGGCACCCTGCGCTTCCCCGGCATCCCGACGACTTTCTCCGAAACCCCCGGCGCCATCGGCGATCCCGGCCCAGCGCTGGGCGGCGAAAGCCTCGACGTCCTGCGCGAAGCGGGTTTCTCGGCCGAGGAGATCGCCGATCTCCAAGCGCGGGGCGCGGTAAGGACGGCGGCATGAGCCCCGAAACCCATTGGCGCACGGCGCTGGCGGAAGGTCGCCTGCTGCTCCAGCGCGCGGAGGATGGCAGCGCGGTGTTCCCCCCGCGCCTCGCCGCACCGGGCAGCGGCGGGCCGCTCGAATGGTTCGAGGCATCCGGGCGCGGCCGGGTCTACACGCTCTCGTGGATCAACCGGAAGCCGCCCGCCGAGCCCTATCACGTCGCGCTGATAGACCTCGACGAAGGCGCGCGGCTGATGAGCCGGGTGGAGGGCGTGACGCCCGAAACGCTGGCCATCGGGATGCGTGTGGAAGCGTTCGTCGATCACGACGGGGATGCACCGCTGCTGCTGTTTCGGGCCGTGGAGGGGGCATGATGGCCTACCCCGCTGCGGCCCACCCCGCTGCGACTAGGGCCTGCGGCCCAAGCCTCGCTCCCCTGCCGCAAGCGGGAGGGGAAGGGCAGCACGACGAACGCCCTCCTGCAAGCGGGAGGGCCGGGAGGCTTGGCGGTTTACCGCCTAGCCGGGCGGGGTGGGCACAGCGCCACTCCCCAAACCTCAAGGCATACGCATGACCGACACCTTCCCTCGCGCCCGCACCGCCATCGCCGGCCTCGCCACCTTCGGCATCGGCGAGACGCCTGGATACAGTTCGATGGAACTGACCGCGCAGGCCGCCCTCCTCGCCGTCGCCGATGCCGGGCTGACGCTGGCTGACGTCGATGCGCTGTTCATCTGCCAGCCCGATGACTTCTTCGCAGGGCTCTCCTTCGCCGAATACCTCGGCCTGCAGCCGCGCTATACCGACAACAACCGTACCGGCGGCTCGGCCTTCATGAGCCACATGGCAGTGGCGGCGATGATGCTGGAGGCGGGCTATATCGACTGCGCGCTGATTGCCTACGGCTCCAACCAGCGCAGCAACGGCGGCAAGCTGGCGACGAAGATCACCAATAATCAGTGGGATGCGCCTTACGCGCCCATATTCCCGCTGACCGGCTATGCGCTGGCGGCAGCGCGTCACATGCACGAATACGGCACCACCCGCGAAGACCTCGCCGCCGTTGCGCTGGCCGCAAGGGCCTGGGCGCAGACCAATCCCGAGGCTTTCGCCAAAGGCCCGTTGTCGCTGGAGGAGTGCCTTGCCGCCCGCATGATCAGCACCCCGATCTCGGTGCGCGACTGCTGCCTCGTCACCGACGGCGCCGCGGCGATCGTGATGACCCGCACGTCCCGCGCCCGCGATCTTGCGAAACCGGCCGTGCCGCTGCTGGGCGCGGCTGCTGCAACATGGTGGAACTCGATCGCGCAGGCCAAGGACGTGACCGTCACCGCCGCCAGGGAGTCCGGCGCGCGGGCGATGGCGATGGCGGGAGTCTCTCCCTCCGACATCCGCACCGCGCAGCTCTACGACGCGTTCACGATCAACACGATCCTGTTCCTCGAGGACCTCGGTTTCTGCCCCAAGGGCGAAGGCGGCCGCTTCGTAAGCAGCGGCGCCATCGCACCGGGCGGCAGTCTGCCGGTGAACACCAACGGCGGCGGCCTCTCGTGCTGCCACCCGGGGATGTACGGCCTCTTCGCGGTGATCGAGGCCGCGCGCCAGATCCGGGGCGAGGCGGCGAACCAGCTTTCCAGCGTGGACGTGGCGCTGGCGCACGGCAACGGCGGCACCCTGTCCAGCCAGGCGACGGTGGTGCTGGGGAGTGTGGCTACCTTGTAAGTCGGAATGCGCCGTCGTCCCGGACTTGATCCGGGACCGCTGGCCGTGAACAGCCCACCTCGCGTCAGGACGTCTCACGGCCAGCATTCGCCTCAAGAATTGCCAGCGGTCCCGGATCAAGTCCGGGACGACGCGTCTTCACTGCAGCGCCAGCACCCGCCGATAGCCCTTGAGCGCGCGGCCCACGAAGAACGCCGAAACCCCCGCCGCCGCCGCGCACGTCACCGAGAGCGAAAGCCCCACACTGCGCTCGTCGGCGAAGACATGGTCGGTCAGCAGCGCCACGATCGTCGGCGCGGCGCCAAGCCCCATGACGCTCGCCACGAAGACGTAGACCGACGAGGAAATCCCCCGCATCCGGTTCGGCGTCGCCATCTGCAGGCCCGAAGACGCCAGCGCCTGCGGGAGCGAATAGGTGAAGCTGGCGAGCGTCGCCACCACCATCGCGAATTCGTAACTGGGCGCGAACGCCAGCGCCAGCGAGATCGGGATCAGCGCCAGCGCGGCGAAGAACGGCACCCGCATCAGCGCGTCATGGTGGCCCCGCCGCCGCAGCCAGTCGGCAACCATCGGCCCTGCCAGCACGCCGATCGAACCGGTAACGAGCACTGCCACGCCGTACTGCACGCCCACCGTGGCCGCACTCGCCCCGAAACGGCGCATCAGCATCGCGGGCATCCACGCCGGGAAGGCGTACAGCACGATCACCAGTGAGGCCATGCCGGCATAGAAATTGCCGTAGAAGTCCCGGCGATCGGTAAAGGTGCGCCAAACTTGCGCAAACGGCATCTGCGCCGAATCCCGAGGCGCCAGCTTGCGCACGGGCTCGCGAATGCGAAGCATCATCAGCGCGATCAGGACGCCGGGGATGCCCGCGACGAGGAACACGACCTGCCACGGGCGCAGCGCTCCCAGATAGGGCACCGCGCTCAGATCCCAGCCCTGCGCCGCCTCCAGCAGCAGCCCACCGAAGATCAGCGCCAGCCCGCCGCCGATGTAGGGTCCCATCAGGAAGATGCTGAATGCGCGCGGGATCATCCTCGTGGGAAAGCTGTCGGCGATGATCGACCATGCGGCGGGCGTGACGCTCGCCTCGGCACCGCCCACCGCCGCACGGGCGAAAAACAACTGCCAGTACCCGCGCGCGAGGCCACAGAGGCTGGTGCCCAGACTCCATAATATCGAGCCGCCGATCAGGATGCGCTTGCGACTGCCGGTGTCGGCCAGCCTGCCGAACAGCGGGCTGAACAGGATATAAGCGGCGGTGAACGCCACTCCCTGCAACAGACTGAGGCGCGTGTCGGACAGTCCGAAGTCTGTCTTCAGCGGCGCCACCAGCAGGTTCAGCACCTGGCGGTCCACGAAACTGGCGGTATAGGTCAGGGTCAGCACGAAGATCAGGTACCACGCCGCCGCAGTGGGCGCAGGCTCGGTATCTTCCGGAAGCGGCGTAGGCTGCTCTTCCGGCTCGGCGAAAGCGACAGCCGCCCCGCTCACACCCCCGCTCATGACCGGATCCAGTCTTCGATCATCGGCCGGATGGGCTCGCCCACCAGTTCCAGCACCGGGCCGTCACCACGCGCCATGTAGGCCATCTGGCCGTAGCGATGCTTGGGAGACGCGCCCGCTGCGATGACCCGCCAGCCTTCGGCCAGCAACGCTTCCACTTCCGAGCCGACGTCGTCCACCCAGGCGCCGACATGGGCGGCGGAAACGGCACGCAGCGCCTCGTAAGCGCCGCCGGGGACCATCTGGATCAGTTCGACGTGGATCGGCCCCTGCCGCGAATACGTGACGGTTAGATGTGCTTCGGACCAACCGAGATCAGGCAGCCATACGCGAATAGGATCGAATTTTCGAATTGGTGCCCATTCGACACCAAGTCCATTTCTCAATTTATCCATGGATTGATGAATATCTTCGACTATCAATCCATGATGATGGAGCTTTTCAAAAGCTTTCAATTTATCCTCATCCCATATTATCGATCAGCTTATACGCTGTCGTGATTCGAGAAACGGTTCTCGCCATCCGAAGACGGCAGATAACTTCGGGAGAATAGCACAATGACTGGCCTGATCGTGGAACGCCGTGGCGCCGTGTGCCTGCTGACGATCGACCGCGAGGATGCGCGTAACGCGCTCGACGCGGCCACATCCCACGCGATGGACGAAGCAATCTCGGCCGCGGAAGCCGATCTGGCTGTGGGGGCGATGATCGTGACGGGCGCCGGCAACCGCGCCTTCTGCGCCGGCATGGACCTGAAGGAAGCGGAGCGCATCGGCGCCGGGCATGGCCTGATCCCGGGCCGGGGTTTCGGCGGCATCACCGAACGCCGCCGTTCCAAGCCCCTCATCGCCGCGATCAACGGCACGGCGGTGGCCGGCGGGTTCGAGATCATGATGGCCTGCGACATGGTCTTCGCCGCCGAACACGCACTGATGGGCGTGAGCGAGGTGAAGCGCGGCCTCTTCGCCTTCGCCGGCGGCATCCAGCGTCTCGCCGCGCAGGTCCCCCGCGCCACGGCACTGGCTATGATCATGACCGGCGAACTGCTGCCGGCGCGGCGCCTCTACGAACTGGGCGTCGTCACCGAAGTGGTTCCCGGCGACGGCCTGCTGAACCGTGCGCTGGAAGTTACGCAGGCCATGCTGGCGAACAGCTGGCAGGCGATCAACAACGGGCGTGAACTCTACGAACTCTCCACCGGGATGGATACCGCGCAGGCGCTGGCAGTCGGTAAGGCCTGGGGCAAGGCGACCCTCGCCAGCGCCGACAGCCGCGAAGGCATCACCGCTTACGCGCAGAAACGCGTCGCGGAATTCGGTCAGGGCTGAAGCGCCCGATTGTCGAGATGGCAAAATTACAATCACTGTTGACTGTTTTATCGTGCGGGAGGTAGGATCGCAAGCATCACATCGACAGAATCAAACATTCATGTCTGTTTTTGATTCGGTCAGGCCGACCCGGCGACAGTCACAGTTCAGGGCGTCGCGGTTCAAGGCAAGGGAGAGAAGGCCGATGCTCGATCTGGTCACAGATCAAACCCCCGAGAACGATTTCGCGCGCATGGACTACGAGCGGGATCGCAAGGGGCCGCCCGAGGGGTTTCCCAAACTCCCCGACATTCCCGGCACCCGCTACACCGACGCCGAATTCCTCCGCCTCGAAAAGGAGATGATGTGGGACCGGGCGTGGCTTTACGCCGGCCACACTGATCAGGTGCCCAATCCCGGCTCCTGGTTCCTGACCCGCAATTCGGGCGTGCCGATAATCGTCGCGCGCAACCTGACAGGTGAGGTCAAGGCGTTCTACAACACTTGCCAGCATCGCGGTGCCCCCCTCGTCACCGAGGAAGCGGGTGAAGGGCGCGGCTTTGTGTGCGGCTATCATGGCTGGAGCTACACGCTCGACGGCAAGCTGACGGCGGTGCGCGACAAGCGCGACTTCGTCGATCTCGACATGTCATGTCGTTCTCTGGTGCAGGTACGTTGCGAGCTGTTGGGGTCGCTGATCTTCATCAACCGCGATCCCGATGCACAGCCGTTGATGGAGCACATCGGCCCGATGGCCGAACAGCTCGAACAGTTCGAGCTTGAAAAGCTTCGCCTCGTCGACAGTCGCAGCTACGAAGTTGACTGCAATGCCAAGGTTTTGCTCGACGCTTTTCTTGAGGTTTATCACCTCAAGTCGATCCATATCAACACCGTGGACCGCTTCCTCGATCACCGCGCGATGATCGTCACGCTCTGGCCGGGCGGTCACAGCCGCATGGCGACGCCGAACCGCCGTCCGGACTGGGTAGATCCCGGCACCGTAGGCATGCCCGAGATCGCATCGATCACGGAATTCCCGGCGAAGAACAACGTCAGCTACCAGATCTATCCCAACTTCATAATGCCGCCCGCGCCCACAGGCATCCCGATCCTGCAGTTCTGGCCGATCGGGACCAGGCGCACCCGCGTCGTCTCCAGTTGGCTCGCGCCCGACCACGATCCCGAGAATCCGCACCCGCTCTGGCCCACGCGCCTGAACAACTGGGAGCGCATTCTTTACGAGGACCTGCAGTACGCGCCCCAGATCCAGGAATCGCTTGAAAGTCCGGGTTTCAAGGGCATGCCGCTCAACTATCAGGAGCGCCGCATCTATCACTGGCACGAGGAACTGGACCGCCGCATCGGCCTCAACCAGGTGCCGGAGCACGCGCGGGTCGAGCAGGTTCTGGGCGACTGGGTACAGCGCGACTGACTTTGCCCCGCCCCACACGGGACGAGAACACAAGATAACGGGAGAACACGCATGGCCGATCTGGCTGGAAAGATCGCCGTCGTCGCCGGCGCGGCGAACCGGGACAACATGGCGCAGGTCATCGCACGCCGCCTTGCCGCCGATGGCGCAACCGTAATCGTCGCGGGCCGCAGGGCGGAAGAACTCGAACGCCTCGCTGCAGAGATCGGCGGGCTGGCAGTTACCGGATGTGACCTTACCGACGAGGCCAGCCTTGCCCGGCTGGGCGACACCGCCAAGGCCACCTACGGCGGGGTCGACATTGCCGTGAACGCCACCGGCTGGGGCCTGCTCAAGCCCTTCCTCGACACCACGAAGGCCGAGATCGAGCAGATGACGGCGCTGCAGTTCACCGGCGCGATCCTGTTCTACCAGGCCATGTTGCGGGTCATGCGCGACGGCGGATCGCTGATCCAGATTTCGTCCGCCACGGCATCGATCATGCTGGAGGACCACGCCGCCTACATGGGCACCAAGGCCGGCGCCGACCACGTGATCCGCTGCATCGCCAACGAATTTGGCCATCGCGGCATCCGCGCCAACTCGATCGCGCCTGGCTTCACGGTCACGCCCATGACCGATAAAGCATCGAAAAACAATGCAATAATCGATACATTTACGAAAGAGTATCCGCTCGGCCGCGTCGGCACGAGCGAGGACATCGCCGAGGCCGTTTCGTGGCTCGCAGGGGATGCCTGCTTCATGAGCGGGCAGGTCCTGCAAGTGAACGGCGGCCTCACCCTGCGTCGTAATCCCACCAACGCCGAGATCGTCTCCGCCGTAAAAGCCGCCAAATCCGCAGTGGGACAAGCCGCTTGATCCGGGGCGTCCATCATCTTGCCATCTCGACGCCGGACCTCGAACGGTTCGTCGATCACTACCAGCGCTGGTTCGGCTTCGAACGCGCCGGCAAGGAAGGCGGCTGGCAGCCCGGCAACGACCGCATAGACACGATGGTCGGCTTGAAAGACAGCAGCGCCCGCTACGAGATGATCCGGCTGGGTAATCTGCATATCGAGGTCTTCGAATATGCGAGCAACGATCCGCAAGTGGTCCACCCGCGCATGTGCGACTGGGGAATCACGCACTTGTGCCTCTACTGCGACGATGTCCTCGCCGAGTACGAACGGCTCTCGGGCCTCGGCATGGAGTTCAACTGTCCGCCCGGCGGCTCTGCGGCGACGCGGGCGACGTATGGCCGGGACTGCGACGGAAACGTCGTGGAACTCCTTCAGATCGTCGATCCGGACTGCGGGTTCGCCTTCGATAAGCTGGCCGTGGCATGATCGCTGCGTCATCCCGGACTTGCTCCGGGGCCGTAGGCGGTCTTTAGGTCAGTGCTGACGGCTGGGGCTTCGACAAGCTCAGCCTGAGCGGAATTGGGAGGTTTACACTTAACCCCGCTCACCCTGAGCTTGTCGAAGGGTCAGGCTGAGCTTGTCGAAGCCCCCCGCGTCACACGGCCCACGGTCCCGGAGCAAGTCCGGGATGACGAAACTGGATGGACTGCTTGCCTGACACCAACCCCTATATCGACGATCCCGAACTCGAACGCCGCCTCGCCTACGCCTTCGAGGAAACCGGCCCCGACAGCTTCCGTGTCGCCCCGGTCCCCAGCGGGCTGCTGCGGCTCTACGGCGGCATGGCGCTGTCGCAATGCCTCGCCGCCGCGCGGCTGACGGTGCCGCAGGACAAGGCGGCGCACAGCCTGCACGCCTACTTCCTCCAGCCCGGCCTCATCGACCGGCCGGTGGACTTCGCCGTCACCCGCGAAAGCGACGGACGCAGCTTTTCCAACCGCACCGTGCGCATGACCCAGGACGGCGCGCCGATCATCAACCTGATGGCCTCGTTCAAGGCGCCCGAACCCTCGGGCCGCCACGGCTTCCCGATGCCCGACGTGCCCCCGCCCGAGGGCCTCACCAGCCTGGCCGAACTGGTGGCGGCCTACGGCGATCGCCTGCCCGAGCGGCACCGCCCGTTCTGGCGCCGCCGCCAGCAGGTGGACTGGCGCCCGATCGGCCTGTTCCCCTTCGACGAGCGCGAGGTGCGCCCGGCGGCGCGCGACTTCTGGTTCCGCTTCAACGGCACCGTGGACGGTCCGCTGGATGTGCAGCAGCGCCTGCTCGCCTATGCCACGGACCTGCATATCTTCCACACCGCACTCGGCCCGCTGGGCATCGGCTGGGCCAACGACTTCCTGCAGAGCAGCAGCCTCGACCACGCGATATGGTTCCATGACGATTTTCGCGTGGACGAATGGATGCTCTACGCGATGGACAGTCCCGCCGCGACCGATGCGCTGGCGCTCGGCCGAGGCAATATCTTCCGCCGCGACGGCACCCTCGTCGCCACCGTCAGCCAGCAGGGCCTCGCGCGGATGCTGGACCAGAAACGCGAAGGAAAGCTGTGACTTCCGAGCCGTTCGTCCCCGCCAGACCCCATCGCACGTTCGAAGACCTCGAACTGGGCGAGTTCCGCCGCTCCTCCTCGCGCACGGTGATGCAGGAGGAAATCCTGGAATTCGCGCGCAAGTACGATCCGCAATGGTTCCACACCGACCCGGAAAGCGCCGCGCAGTCGGTCTTTGGCGAAGTGGTGGCGAGCGGCATCCACGTCCTCGCGCTGTGGCGGCAGATGGACCACGAGATAAATTGGGACATCGACTGGGTCTGCGGCGTGGGCTGGGACGAACTGCGCCTGAAACGCGCGATCCGCGCCGGGGACACGATCCACGTCACCAGCGAGATCGTCAGCCTTGAACCCTCCAAGACCCGCACCGATCGCGGCACGGCGATGACACGCTACGCCGTTGTGCTGGAGGACGGGACCGAGGCGGTAACCTTCACCAGCATCAACCTGGTCTACACGCGCGGCGCGCGGGAGCGGATGGCCGGCACCGCGCGCTAGAAGCGCGGGTGCCGGGCCACCCCCTCATGGCTCTGTAATGCCCCAACCGTCATCCCAGCGAAGGCTGGGACCGCTGGCAAGGAACAGCCCACCAATCAGAAGGGCGCCCTGCCGATAGGTGGGCGAGGCATGGCCTGCGGTCCCGGATCAAGTCCGGGACGACGTAAATCTCAACGCCGCTGATCGAACCGCCGCCCGAGCATGGCCCCGGCGATGTTGACCTTCTGGATATCGATCGCCCCGCCCGCGATGCCCCAGCCCCACGAGTCCCGCAGGCGACGCTCCATCGGGAACTCCTTGGAGTAGCCGTAGGCCCCCATCAACTGCATCGCATCGCCCGTCACCTCGCGCGCGATGGTGTTGGCGAAGCACTTGCCGGTGGAGCTGTGCAGCACCGAAGGCAGCCCGTCCTCGGCCAGCGAGGCGGCGCGCCAGATCAGCAGGCGGGCGGCCTCGATCTTCATCTGCATCTCGGCCAGCTTGATCTGCACCGCCTGGAATTCGGCGATGGGCTTGCCGAATTGCTTGCGCTCCTGAACGTAGACGCTGACGTCCTCCAGCGCGCCCGAGGCCTGCGCCAGCGACATGGTGGCATTGCCGCAGCGTTCGAGATCGAAGGCTTCCATCAGCTTCTTGAAGCCGCCGCCGGCCTGCACGATGATATTGTCGAGCGGCACTTCGCAATCGTCGAAGTTGATGTCCGACGACGGCACGCCGCGGAAGCCCATCAGTTCCTCGTTCGGGCCGAAGGAAATGCCCGGCGCGTCCTTTTCCACCAGCACCGCGCCGATGCCCTTGGCGCCCGGATCGTCGGACAGGCGGCAGTAGACGACATAGGCGTCCGAGTGGCCGCCGCCCGAGCACCAGCGCTTGGTGCCGTTGATGATGAGCTTGTCGCCCTTGACCACGCCCCTGGTCTTGAGGTCGGTCAGCGCGCTGCCCGCGTCCGGTTCGGACATGGAGACCGCCACCACCATGTCACCCGAGCAGACGGCGGGAACCACGCGCTTCTTCAGCGTGTCGGACGCGAAGTGCTCGATCGCACGCACCGGGCCGACCGAGCTTTCGAAGATCGGGAACCCGACCGCGGAAGAGATCTTGCCGAACTCCTCCAGCACGATCAGCGCCTCGATGTTGCCGAGACCCAGGCCACCGAGATCGCTCGACACGTTGATGCCCAGGAAGCCCATCTCGGCATAGCGCTTGACCAGCGCGCGGCTCGGCGGCTTGTTGTCGCGCTCCAGCTCGGCAGCGATGGCGGGCAGCTCGGCGCGGGCGAAGGTGCGGGCAGCTTCCTGCAGTTGGAGCTGGTCTTCGGTCAGCTTGAAGTTCATCGTTTCTTTTCCGTCAGAGCAAATGGGGCTGTTCGATGAGGTTCGCGAGCGCGGCCATGAAGCGGCCACCGTCGGCCCCGTCGATCGCGCGGTGGTCGCACGAGAGCGAAAGGTGGAGCACCGGCACGATGCGGATCGCGCCGTCGTCGTCGATGGGCTCGGGCCGGGCAGTGCCGACCGCCAGGATCGCGCCCTGCGGCGGGTTGATGATGGCGTCGAACTGTTCGACCCCGAACCCGCCGAGGTTGGAGAGCGAAAAACTGCCGCCGGTGAATTCCTCCGGCTTGAGCTTGCCGCTGCGGGCGCGCTGGGCGAGGCCCTTCATCACACTCCCGATGTCGGCCACGGAGAGATCGTCGGCCCCGAAGACGATCGGGGTGACGAGGCCCTTGTCGGTCGCCACCGCCACCGCAACATCGGCCGAGCCGAAGCGGTGGATGTCGTTGCCGTGGACCTGCACGTTGACGGCGGGCACTTCCATCAGCGCCAGCGCGCAGGCCTTGACGATGAAGTCGTTGACGCTGGGCTTGTCCGGGCCGAGCGAGGCTCGCAGCGCCAGCAGCCGGTCCGCACGGACGCGGCGACGTACGTAGAAGTGCGGGATCTGCTGCTTGGCCTCAGTGAGCCTGCGCGCGATGGTGCGGCGCATCGAGGACATCGGCATGACATCGACATTGCCCGATGCCGGACGCGGTGCGGGCGCTGCTGCGACAGGTGCCGGGGCCGCGCTGGCGGGCGCCGGAGCGGGCGCGGGTGTCGGGGCGGCCTGCTGGACGATCGCCAGCACGTCGTCACGCCGCACTTTGCCGCGCGCGCCGGAGCCCTTGATCGTGGCGAGGTCCAACCCGTGCAGCGCGCCGAGACGGCGGGCGACAGGAGTGGAGAGCACCGGGCTGTCCGGCGTCGCCGCGAAGACGCCGACAAGCTGCGGCTGCGCCTCGGGCCGCGCAGCTTGATGCACGTCCTGCGCGAAGATGCGACCACCCCGACCCGTGCCGGTGACGGTGGCCAAATCGACGCCAAGGCGCTGCGCCTCCGCCAGCGCGGCGGGGCTGATGGCAAGGCCCTCGGGCACCGGCGGCGCGGCGGGCGTAGCGGGCCTTTCCGGTTGCACGGCAGGTGCAGCAGGCGTATCGTCACCGTCAGGGCCGAAGCCGCTCTCGGACGGCGTGAACGCCGCGATCACTGCGTCGATCTCGGCCGCGCTGGCTTCGCCGCCGTCGCTCAGCACCGCCAGCAGCGCGCCGACCGGGTAGGTCTGCCCGGCTTCGGCGAGGATGCGCACGAAGCGACCGTCCTTTTCCGCCTCGATCTCATTGGTGATCTTGTCGGTCTCGACAAGCGTGAGCACGGCGCCGCGTTCGAACGGGGCGTTCTCGGCCACCATCCAGTCGGCGATCGTGCCTTCCGCCATTTCGATGCCCCACTTGGGCATCGTGAAGGGAGTGAGTTTGGCCATGTGCCCTCCCCTCAGCGGAAGGCGAGGACGCGGCGGACCGCTTCCTCGATCTTCTGCGGCGAGGGCACCCAGGCGCGCTCCAGATTGCGGGCGAAGGGGATCGGGCTGTGCGGCGCGGTCACCATCGCGGGCGGGGCCTTGAGGCTGGTGAAGGCGCGTTCCGTCACCATCGCGGCGATGTCGGCGGCGAGGCTGCAGCGCGGCGGGCTTTCGTCCACCACGACCAGGCGGCCTGTCTGCTCCACCGATTCCAGGATCGCGTCCTCGTCCAGCGGGCTGGTGGTGCGCAGATCGAGCAGGTCCATGCCGATGCCGTCCGCCGCCAGCCTGTCGCCCGCCTTCTCCGAGAAGTTCACCATGCGCCCGCAGGCGACCACGGTGACGTCGCCGCCCTCGCGCACCACGCGCGCTTCGCCGAAGCGCTGGCGGTGGTCGCCCTCGGGCACTTCGCCCTTCACGCCGTAAAGCGTCTTATGTTCGAAGAACATCACCGGGTCGTCCCCGCGCAGGGCCTCGGTCAGCAGGCCCTTGGCGTCGGCCGGGGTGGTGGGCAGCACAACCTTGAGACCGGGCATCGCCGTCAGCATCGCATAGACCGACTGGCTGTGCTGCGCCGCCGTCTGCATGCCCGCGCCGTAAACCAGCCGCACCACGGCGGGGCACTTGGTCTTGCCGCCGAACATGTAGCGGAACTTGGCCATCTGGTTCCAGATCTGGTCGAGGCTGACGCCCACGAAGTCCGCGAACATCAGTTCGGCCACCGGCCGCTTGCCCGAAAGCGCCGCGCCCGCCGCCGCGCCGATGATGGCGCTTTCGCTGATGGGCGTGTCGATCACGCGCTCGGGGCCGAATTTCTTCCAGAGGCCCGGGCTGGTGCCCCAGATGCCGCCGATCGCCTCGGGGCCGCCGGCGGTGCCGTTGCCGCCCACCACGTCCTCGCCCAGCAGAATGATGTCGGAATCGCGTTCCATTTCCGCGTGCAGCGTCGAGACGATCGCCTCGCGGATGTTCATGATGGCCATCTGCGGTTCCTCAATAATATTCGACGTAGACGTCGTCGGCGACGGTGGCGGGATCGGGCTGCTCGTCGGCACGCGCATCTGCCACGGCCTCTTCGATCAGGGCGAGCACTTCGGCGTCGACCGCATCGAGATCGGCGTCGTTCAGCAGAGCGGCGCCGGTGACGCGGGCGCGAAAGGCCTTGAGGCAGTCCCGCTCGGCACGGATGCGGTCGAGTTCACCCTTGCCGCGATAGCGCTGCGGATCGCCTTCGAAGTGGCCGTAGTAGCGCTCGGTATCCAGCTCGATCGCGGCCGGGCCATTGCCGGCACGGACATATTCGAGCAGCTCGGTGAAGGCAGCATACGTCTCGAAGAAGTCGCAGCCATTGGCGCGCCACGCCTTCATCCCGAAGCCTTCGGCGCGGCTGGCGATGTCCTTGCTGGTGCCCACAGCGTAGGCATCGCCGGTGTGCTCGGAATAGTGGTTGTTCTCGAAGACGAAGATCGCCGGAACCTTGGTAACGACGGCCAGGTTCATCGCCTCGAAAGTGGTGCCCTGGTTGCAGGCGCCGTCGCCCGAGAAAGTCACGCCCACCCTGCCCTTGCCATCGATGCGCGCGGCGATCGCGGCGCCCACCGCCTGCGGTGCACCGCCGCCGACGATGCCGTTCGCGCCGAGCATGCCCACTTCGAGGTCTGCGATGTGCATCGAGCCCGCGCGGCCCTTGCAGAGACCTCCGGCGCGGCCGTAGATCTCCTTCATCATGCCCTTCACGTCGCAGCCCTTGGCGATGCAGTGGCCATGGCCACGATGGGTGGAGACGATCTTGTCGTCCACGGTCAGCTGATCGCAGATGCCCACGGCAACCGCTTCCTGCCCGGCGTAGAGGTGCGTGAAGCCGCCGATCTCGCCGGTCTTGATCTCTTCGTGCAGGCGTTCCTCGAATTCGCGGATGGTCTTCATCCGGCGATAGGCGCCCAGCAGTTCGTCGCGGTTCAGTTGCATCGCCCGCTTCTCCCGTTGGTGTTCTTAAATCGTCGCCCCGGACTTGATCCGGGACCGGTGGCTGTCTTTAAGCGCGTCCTGCCGAGGGTTGGGTGACGCTCGGCCAGCGGTCCCGGATCAAGTCCGGGACGACGTCCTTGTCACAAGTCATCCGGCCCCTTCCCGTGCGTGTAGATGTAGTCGTCCAGCACCTTGTGGAAGTGACGGATGCGCAGTTCCTGATCGCCGATGTGCAGGCCGGGGAAGAAGTCCGACTGCATGCCCGTCTGCACCGTCGGCAGGTTGAAGGCATCCTGATCGAGCACCTGACCGATAGTCTTGTCACCGTGCCTGAAGCGCTGGTGGCGGACACGCTCGGGCCACTCCTCGCCCTCGGGGACGAGGCCGAACATCCAGATGTCGTAGTACATCTTGTTCGGGTCGGTGGCGTGCGGGCGCTGACGGAACAGCATGACGTCGTCCGCGTGGACGTTCACCGACACGTTCGGGAAGATCGTGTAGTGGTAGTCGTCGGTCAGTTGCTCGTCATTGAGTTCGGAATAGTCCTTGCCCTGCGCCGCGCCATGCTCGCGCTTGAACAGTTGCACGTCGCGGCGGATGTCGGAGACGCGGCCTTCGTATTCTGCCGGGTCCATCCCCGCATGCACCATGATCTCGTGGATCGCGGGCGGGATCTGGCTCGGCATCGCCACACGCGGGGATATCGCCGCGAAGGGGATCAGGTAGCGGTTGTGCTTGCCGTAGCAGTCGATCTGGACGTTGACGTCGTCGAGATACCACTTGAGCTGCGGGTGGATGCCCTGGACGTGGTAAGTCTCGCTGAAGGCATCGACCGAAGTTTTCCAGTTGCAGTCCCACTCGACGGTGATGTCGCGCATCCACGCCATCCGCTCGGGATGATAGGGTTCGAGGTGGCGCTTCAGCGGATCGATGAAGTCGTCGAACGGCTCGACCTTCGGATCGAGCGAGAACCATACGAAGCTGTTCCACTCGATGCAGGGCAGCGGCGTCAGCTTCATGCCGTCCGGGCCGCCCTGCACGAAGGTGCACAAGTCCGGGATATGCTCGAGCTTGCCGTCGAGGCCGTAAGTCCAGTGGTGATACATGCACTGGAACTTCTCGGCATTGCCGCGCCCCTCGGGACGCAGGCGGTTGCCGCGATGGAGGCACAGGTTCGGGAAGGCGCGGATCGAGCCGTCGGCCTGACGCACGATCAGCACGGATTCCTTGCCGATATCAGTGCAGATATAGTCGCCCGGTTCCTTCAGGTCGTCGGAGCGGCCGCCGAGCAGCCACACCTTGGTCCAGACGCGCTCCCACTCCAGCTTCATGAAATCGGGCGAGTAGTAGCGCGCGGCCGGGATTATGTCGGTGCCCAGCTCCGGATCGGGCGCACGCTCCGTCGGGGTGCCGTTGCCCACGGACTCGGAATCGACGCGAAACACGTCGACGACGCGCTTGACGTCCATCGACGCCCGGTCCCAGCCCATGACATGCGGCTTCATCAGAAGTGCGTCCTGTTGGTGAAGCCCCCGTCGACGACGAGGTGCGACCCGTTGCACCAGCTGGCAGCGTCGCTGGCGAGGAAGGCGATGGCCTTGGCCACTTCCTCCGGTCGGCCGAGGCGGCCCGAAGGCTGCTGGCGAAGCTGGGAAGCGTAGAACTTCTCCATCGTGCCCTTGATCATGTCCCAGTTGCCGCCCTCGAACTCGATCGGACCAGGGGAGACGACGTTGACGCGGATGCCGTTCTTGCCGTGCCACAGCGCCAGCTGCTTGCCCCAGGTGACGAGGCTGGCCTTCATCGCGTTATAGGCCTGCGGACCGCCCATCGCCTCGCCCACCGAAGTCGAGCCGAGCAGGACGATCGCGCCGCGCTGCTGCTCGGTCATCTTTTCGATCACGCCCTCGACCGCGCGGACGACGCCCATCACATCGGTCTCGAAGGCGTTGTACCAATATTTCTCGCTGCCCATGCCGCCGCCGGCCGAGGTGAAGGGGACGAGGATATCGACACCGTCGAGCGCTTCGATCGCCCAGTCGATCCAGGCCTTGTATTCCTCGGGCTGCTTGGCGTTGACGGCCTTGCCGACGACTTTGGTGCCGTACTTCGAAAGGTTGGCGACGGCGTCCTTGACGCTGTCCTCGCTGCGCGCGGTGAGTGCGATGTCGCAGCCCTCGCGCGCCAGGACTTCGGCCACGGAGTAGCCGATGCCGCGCGCCGCGCCGACGAGAATCGCCTTCTTGCCCGCCAATCCCAGATCCATTCGCTTCTTCCTTGTTCCGTATGGCCGCGGAGTCGGAGTGCGGCCTTGAAGTCTTGAGAGGACTGTAAGCCCCTCGCCCCGGACGATGCAATAAAAAAGACAATCACGACTGCCTTTTTTATTCTCGGTTTCAAACCGCCTGCAACTCCGCGATCAGCCCTTCGCGCAGGCGGAACTTCTGGATCTTGGATGTCGACATCGGCCACTCCGCGACGAAGCGCACATGACGCGGGATCTTGAAGCTGGCGATGCGGCCCTTGCAGTGGTCGATCAACTGCTGCTCGCTGGCGCTCTCGCCCTCGGCGAGTTCGACGAAGGCGGCGGGGACTTCGGAGTAGCGGTCGTCCGGCAGGCTGACGACCTGCGCCAGCTTCACCGCCGGGTGCGTCTGCAGCATGGCCTCGATCTCCGCCGCCGCGACGTTCTCGCCGCCGACCTTGAGCATGTCTTTGGTGCGGCCATGGAACATGACGTTGCCGTCCGCGTCGATCGAGCCGATGTCGCCGGAGAAGAACCAGCCGCCCCGGATGGCCTCGGCGGTCTTTTCGGGGGCGTTGTAGTAGCCCTTGAGGATGTTCGGGCCGCCCAGCACGATCTCGCCCTGCTCTCCCGGCGCGCAATCCTCGCCGGTTTCGGGATCGACGATGCGCACTTTCCACTCGTCGAGCGGCACCCCGCAGCGGCCGGTGCGCACGTCATAGCTGTCGGAAAGACGGCTGGTGGAGACGGTGCCCGCCCCTTCCGTCAGCCCGTACGTGCCGACCTGGATGGTGTGCGGCATGGCCTCGGCCACCGCCAGTTTGATCCATTCGGGCTGGACCGCAAAGTTGGAGTTCATCACCCGCAGCTTCGACAGGTCGGTATCCTTGAAGGTCGGGTGGGTGATGAGGTCCTGCATGATCGTGACGAAGCTGGGATAGGCGATCGTCGCGCCCTCCTTGCCCAGCATCGCCAGCCCTACCCCGGCATCGAAGCGCGGGATCGTCATGTAGACGCCGCCAAGGTCGAGGATCATCGTCATCGGCAGGATGCCGGCGATGTGGAAGATCGGCAGCGGCGACCAGACCTTGTCCTCGCCGGTGCATTCGTAGCGCACACCGAGATTGCGGCTGTTCGCCACTTGCGCGCGGTGGCTGATCATCGCGCCCTTGGGATTGGCCGTGGTGCCCGAAGTATAGAGGATCATCGCCGTATCCTGCGGCGAGACGGCGTCGATCCGCGCATCCACTTCGGCCTCGGGCGTCTCCAGCCCCGCCCCCAGCGCCGCGCGGGCGGAAACAAGGTAAGGCGCGCACCGGTCGTCCAGGCACACGATGCTGCGCAGGCGGGGCGCCTCGGGCAAGACAAGCGCCCAGGGGTCCTCCGCCTGCGTCAGCGAAGGCAGCGCCGCTTCGAGGCGCGCGCTGAAATCGAGGCCGTCGGCGACTTTGCCGATGGTGATGATCGTCACGAGATCGGCGTCTGCGGCGACGAAGCCCAGTTCGCTCGCCTGATACCGCGCATTGACCGGCACCGCGACGGCGCCCGTCATGGTGATGCCGTAGAACGCGGTGATGAAGTCCACGCAAGTCGGCAGCAGCAGGCCGACGTTGTCGCCGGGCTTTACGCCCATCGCCACGAACGCCCGCGCCCAGCTGCGCGCCGCCTCGTTCAGTTCGGTATAGGTCAGCCGCCGGTCCGGCAGCACGATCGCATCGCGGTCCCCGAACTTGCCTGCCGAGGATCGCACCATCTCGCCCATAGTCAGGATCGGCCTATCGCCCATTCCCGCTCTCCCATGTCCTGTGCTCTTATCAGATCGCGCAGCAAAGCACTCGATCATGCGAACTGTGTTTGACGCCAGCTTATCAAGCGGCGAGAAAAATACAATCAGTCATGTCTGTTTTGTTTGCGGGTAGCGCAAGGCGGGGCCTGTGGGGCGATATCCGCAGGAATGGCCGCGATCCGGGGCCTTCGGGTGCTTGCCTAACGGGCGGTCCAGAGCGTAAGCGGATTGAATCCGCAATCACTGCCGACAGCATTTTCCAGGCGAATCACATGGCTCTTTCGCGCACGCGCACCACCCGCACTGCAAAGCCCGCCGCTCCCAAGGCGTCTCCCGCAAAGAATGGCTGCACGACCCTGCAGGCGACCAAGGCGGCACAGACGCGCGCGCGGCTGATCGATGCGACGGTGCGCTGCCTCGTCAAGCACGGCTACGCCAACACCACGACCCCGCGCGTGGCCGAGGAGGCGGGCCTGTCTCGCGGAGCGATGATGCACCACTTCGAGAACGGCGCAGCGCTCATCAAAGCGACGATCATCGAACTGCACGAGAAGCGCCTGCGCGCTTTCCGCCGGGCCGCCGAGAAGCCGGAGGAGCACGACGTCGATACGCTGGTGGAAGTCTACTGGGCGCAGGTCCAGAAACCCGCGTTCATCGCCTTCCACGAACTTGCCGTGGCGGCGCGCACCGACAAGGACCTCGGCGCGATCCTCTTCCCGCTGCAGGAGGAATTCCGCGAACGCTTCAACGCGCAGGCCGATGCCCTTTTCCCCGAATGGCGCGATGCTCCGGCCCAGTTCGACATGGCCATGAACCTGTCCCAGACGATCCTCGAAGGCATGGCCATCGCGGTGCAGACCGGCGCGATGGACAAGGCCAAGGTCCCGGCCATGCTGACCCATCTTGAGAACCAGATCCGCGCGCTGATGCCGTGGCACAAGGGCGTCGCCGTCTCGTAAAAACAATCTTGTTTGTCTTTTTGATCGCCCGCCGCTACCGTGGTGGTGGGCAGAGGATCAACGCGGCGCAAGTCGGCCTCTGTCCCGATTCGTGAGGACAAGAGATTTGAACGCGCCCAGCAACTACACCGCGAAAGTGTTCCGCCCCGAAGACGATGGCCCGGACCGTCCGGCGCGCGGCCTCGACGAAGAGGCGCTGCGCCAGCAGTCCACGATCTACCGTGACGACATGCTCGCCGGGCAGACGGTGCTGATCACGGGCGCGGGCAGCGGCATGGGCAAGGCGGCGGCGTTCCTGGCGGCCAGGCTGGGCGCCAACGTCGCGATCTGCGGGCGCGATATGGACAAGCTGCAGACCACCGTGGACCTCGTGCGCGAGGAGGTCGGCAGCGAAGTCCTCGCCGTATCGACCAACATCCGCGATCCCGAAGGCGTCGAGGCGCTGATCGGCACGGTCCATGACCACTTCGGCGGGCTCGATACGCTGGTCAACAACGCGGGCGGGCAGTTCCCACAGGACGCCATAGACTTCACCCGTAAGGGCTGGCTGGCGGTGATCGACACCAACCTCAACGGGACATGGTGGATGATGCAGGAAGCCGCCAAGCGCTGGCGCGAGGACGGCAAGCCGGGCAACATCGTCAACATCGTCGCCAACGTCGAGCGCGGCATGCCGCAGGCGGCGCACACCTGCGCGGCGCGCGCGGGGGTGATCTACCTGTCCAAGACGCTTGCCACCGAGTGGTCGCAGTGGAACATCCGCGTCAACTGCATCGGCCCCGGCGTGATCGAGACCGAGGGCTTCCGCATGTACCCGGAAGAAGCGCTCAAGCGCTTCCACAAGGCCAACCCGATGCGGATGCGCGGCAACGCCTGGGACGTGGCCGAGGCGATCGCCTACCTGGCCTCCCCGGCGGCGCGGTTCATCAATGGCGACCTCATCATCATGGATGGCGGGCAGGCCCAGTGGGGCGTGATCTGGCCCGCCGGAATGCCGGAATATTTCAGCGAGGATGGGGCGGCGTGACTGCTCCCTTCCTCCCCCGCCCATCGTCATTGCGAGCGTAGCGAAGCAATCCAGGGCAGTTCAGCGCCGCCCTGGATTGCTTCGCTACGCTCGCAATGACGAAGCGTTACAATAGTAGGAGAGAAGAATGGGCCGGGTTGAAGGCAAAGTCGCGCTGGTCACCGGCGGCGGCTCGGGGCTGGGAGCGGCGGACTGCGAGGCGCTCGCCCGTGAAGGCGCCACCGTGGTCGTAACCGACGTGAAGCTGGAGACCGCGCTCGCCGTAGCCGACCGCATCGGTGGCGGCGCGCTGGCGATAGCGCTCGACGTGGCGGACGAAGCGCAATGGATCGCCGTCATGCAGGAGATCGAGGCGCGCTTCGGTAGACTCGACGTGCTGGTGAACAACGCAGGCGTGGTGCTCAGCGCCGACGTCGAGGATACCACGCTCGAACAGTTCCGCTGGGTCAGCGCGATCATGACCGACGGCGTGTTCCTGGGCTGCAAGCATGCGATTCCGCTGATGAACAAGGGGAGCGGCGGCTCCATCGTCAACATGAGTTCGACCGGCGCCCTGCTCGGCTATCCGATCTTCTTCGCCTATTCCGCCGCCAAGGGCGCGGTGCGGGCGATGACCAAGTCGGTCGCGGTGATGTGCCAGGAAAAGGGCTACAAGATCCGCTGCAACTCGGTGCACCCCGGTGCGATCGAGACGCCGATGGTGCAAACCGCCGAAGGCCGCCTCGACAAGCCCAAGGAAATCCCGGACGGCGTCCTGCCTCCGGGCACGCCGGGCCATCCCAAGGACGTCGCGGCGCTGGTGCTGTTTCTCGCCTCGGACGAATCCCGCTTCATCACCGGCGCGGAGCTTGTCATCGACAACGGCGTGACGATCAGGCCGTTCTGACCGGTCAGAGCAGGAGCGGCTGCCCTTCCTCCATCGCCAGCAGCCAGGCTTTCGCCTCGATGCCGCCGGCGAAACCGGTGAGGTTGCCGCTCTTGCCGATTACCCGGTGGCACGGCGCGATGATCGAGATGGGGTTGCGCCCGTTCGCCGCGCCGACCGCGCGGCTTGCACCCGGAGTACCGAACCCGCGCGCGATCTCGCCATAGCTGCGCGTTTCGCCGAAGGGGATTTCCAGCAGCGCGGCCCAGACCTTACGCTGGAACTCCGTGCCCCGGAAATCCAGCGGCAGGTCGAACACGCGCCGACCGTCCGCGAAGTATTCGCGCAGCTGTGTCTGCGTGGCCGCTAGAACCGGATGTTCTTCCTCGATCAGCGGGCCGAGGGGAACCCGGTCCGGCCGATCATTCTCCCACAGCACCGCGACCAGCCCGGCGTCGCCGGCCACCAGCGTGAGTTCGCCCACCGGCGACGGCATCGTGCGGCGATAGAGAGGCTGTTCCATCCGCGCCTCCTTGCCGCCGCCGCGCCGGGTGTCAATCCGTCACCGGATCATAACCGGAACATTTGTACCATCTAACCTTCCAGCCAACGGTCCAGTTCGACGTGGAAGTGCCTCAGCCTAGCTTCCTGCTCGCCCCATAAAGGACCACGGAATCCCCGCGAACGCGCGCCCGCCTGAACGATCGGCAGCAGGTCGGAGTCCTGGTCGAGCACCTCGCCCATGCCCGGCGGTTCGCCGAGCCCGGTATGGACCACCTCGGGGCGCGTCGCGCCCGTCACGTCGACGTCCGCGCCCAGCCCCATCCAGCCCGGCGCGCCATAGCCGGGCGCATCGACGTGGCGATAGAGGATGGTGGTCTCGTAGGTGAACTGCTCCGGATCGCCGGCGTGCGGCTTGAAGCGATGGAGGAACACCGCCTCGGGGTGGCAGCCGATCTGGGTATTGGGAAATATCCCGAAGATCGTCGCATCGGTCAGCTGCGCATCGGAGAAGTGCGAATAGTCCAGCCCGATCCGCGCCGCCCTTTCGCGCTTGGCATGAGCCACCGCGGCGCGGCTTTCCATGGCGGTGCCGGTAAAGCTGTCCGGATCGACGCCCGCGTCGGCCAGCAGCATGGCGATGCCGGGATTGATCCTCTCCTGATCCGGGAAGTGCGAGTTGGGCTGGGCCATCGGCACGAACTGGCGAGAGAGGCCGTGCGGGAAGAGGTCGATATGCGTGCGGTCGTCAATCACCCCCATCGTCTGCGGATGGATCGCGTGGAGGTGATAGCTCTCGTAGAAAGCGTCGATCCCGCCCTTCCAGTTCGCCGCCCAGTCCGACCGGCGATGCTGGACGACGTGCATCCGGTCCATGCCGTAAGTCTCCAGCATCGGCAGGATCGGTGCGAGAAACTCGGCCAGCGGCCGCGCGCCCTCGTCCATGTTGATGAAGACGAGGCCCGCCGCTTCCTCCGCACGAACCGAGGTCAGGTCGGTGCCATGGCAGAGCACTTCGGGGCGGAAGGTCTCGGCGTCGGTCACCTTCTGGTTGTGCCCATCGATCCCGTAACGCCACGAGTGGAACGGACAGGTGAAACTGTCCTGGCTGCCCATCTCTCCGGTGACGAGGCGGCTGCCCCGGTGCGGGCACACGTTGTAGTGCGCCGCGACCGAGCCGTCCGCCTGCCGCACGACGATGAAACTTTCCGGCCCGGTATCGAACTTCACCCAGTCGCCGGGCTCGGGAATATCGCTGGACGGCGCGGCGAGCAGCCAGGTGCGGGCGAAGACCTCATCCCATTCGCGGGCGAAGAATTCGGGCGAGGTGTAGCGCGCGGGATCAGGGCGCGCGGTGCCGTTGTCGATCGCCGGGGCGGGCTGGTCGAAGGGGTGATCGGAGCCCTTGTGGACGGTCCAGCTGCGCGGATCATAGTTCATGCGCCTGCCTCCATCCGGCGGTCGAGTTCGGCGTGGAAGTGGCGCAGGCGGCCTTCCTGCTCGCTCCACAACGGCCCCCGGAAGCCGCGCGAGCGGGCGCCCGCCTGCACGATGGGCAGGAGGTCGGAGTCCTGGTCCAGCACTTCGCCCAGCCCCGGCGGCTCGCCGAGGCCGGTGTGGACGATCTCGGGCCGGGTGGCGCCGGAAAGGTCGGTGTCCTCGCCCAGCCCCATCCATGCCGGAGCGCTGTAGCCGGGGGCATCGACATGGCGGTAGAGGATGCAGGTGTCGTACGTGAACTGGTTCGGATCGCTCGCGTGCGGGAGGAAGCGGTGGAGGAAGATCGCCTCCGGGTGGCAGCCGATCTGGGCATTGGGAAACAGGCCATAGACCACGGAATCGCTGAGCTGGCTGTCGCTGAACCGCTCATAGCCGAGCCCGAGGTCTGCGGAACGGCGGCGCTTGGCCACCTGCACCGCGCGGCGCGTCTCTGCGGCGGTGCCGTTGTAAGTCTCGGGATCGATACCTGCATCGCGCAGCATCGACTGGATGCCGGGGTTAACCGTCTCCTGATCGCCGTAGCGCGCGGCAGGCTGCGCGAAAGGCACGAACTGCCTCGAGAGACCGCCAGGCCAGAGGTCGATCTGCGTGCGGTCGTCCATCAGGCACTGCGTCTGCGGGTGGACGGCATGGAGGTGATAGATCTCGGCGAAGGCATCCACCCCGCCCTTCCAGTTCGCCCCCCAGTCGGAGCGGCGGTGCTGCACCACGTACATCCGGTCGATGTCGTAGAGTTCCAGATGCGGCAGGATCGGCGCGAGCCATTGCTTCAGCGGCTCGACCTGCGGGTCCATGCAGATGAACACCAGCCCCACCGCCACCTCGCAGCGTACCGAAGTGAGATTGCGGTCGTGGCAAAGCACTTCGGGCCGGAACGTCTCCGGATCGGTGACCGCGACGTTACGGCCCTCGAGGTCGAACTTCCACGAATGGAACGGGCAGGTGAAGCGGTCAAGCGAGCCGAAGTCCGACGTCACGAGGCGGCTGCCGCGATGCGGGCAGACATTGTAGTGCGCATGGATCGCGCCGTCGTCGCCGCGCACGACGATGAAGCTCTCAGGCCCCACATCGAAAGTGAAGAAGTCCCCCGACTCCGGAATGTCGGATGCAGGCCCGGCCAGCAGCCAGCTCTTCGCGAAGACCTTCTCCCACTCCTCGCGCATGAAGGCGCGGTCGTGGTAGCGGCGCGGGTCGGGCCGCCCGGTGCCGTTGTCGATCGCGGGCGACACCCGCGCGTTGAACGGATGCGGCGTGCCGACATGGATGTTCCAGTCGTCGAAATCGAGCTTCATCATGGTCATCCCTCTCCTCTGGGATCCACCGGGCGGCCGTCTCTCATGTCCGACTCACCCTCGGGGTGGACATTCAGTAGAAAACAGTCATGAATGTTTTTCAAGAAGGATCGCGATCACCCGTGCCGACCGGACGCGGGAACGCGGCATAGCGGGAGAGTGACCGAGATGAGCCGCATCTATGGCAGGATTTTCCAGATCGCCTACGTCGTCCCCGACCTCGACGAAGCGGTCGAGCACTGGACGAAATCGATGGGAGTCGGACCGTTCTACGACTTCCCGATTCCCCTTCCCTTCGAGGAACTTTCCGTCGCCGACAGCCCTGCATCGCTGGACGAACCGATCTTCGGCGGCGTCTCGATCAGCTACAGCGGCGACACGATGATCGAACTGATCCAGCCCGGCGCGGCGCCGTCCACCTACCGCGATTTCCTGGAAAGCGGCAAAAGCGGCGTGCATCACTACGGCACCTGGATCGACGACTACGAGGCCACGCTGGCACAAGCGCGGGCGGACGGCGTGCCCGTGCTGCTGGAAGGGCGCCTGCCGCTGTCGCGATTCGCCTATCTCGATACGGCCCGCGACGGCCTCAGCCCTCTGATAGAGGTCATCGCACCGCTGCCGCCGATGGTCGAGCTGTTCGCCATGATCAAGGGCGCGGCGGCGGCCTGGGACGGCAGCGATCCGCGCCGCTTGATCTGAAAAGCCCTTGCGAAAATGCCCCAAGGCATATCCGTAACGGATATGGTCCGATTTGAAGTTTCCTCGAGAAACCCCATATCGGGCTCATGACGGAAGAATCCTCCCGATTGAGCAGGCGTATGCTCATGGCCGGAAGCGCGGCCGTTGGAATCGGCGCGCTGGCGCAGTCTACCTCGAGATCGCTCGGGCCGTTGGCGCCGCCAGCGCCCGTGCGTATTCCGGCACCGCCGAAGCTGGTCGAAGCGCGTCCCGCCGCTCCGCGTTCGACATTCTCCACCGTCGATCCCAAGCTGCTGCGCAAGGCGCTCGCCTCGCTCGATCGGCATTCGAAGCTGATCAAGGCCCATGATCGCATCGCGATAGTCGATTTCGACGCGCCATCTTCCGAGATGCGCATGCATTTTCTCGACGTTATCGATGGCAAGGCCTCGAAGCTGCTGGTCGCTCACGGCTCGGGTTCCGACCCGCACCATACCGGCTTTGCCGAGCGGTTTTCGAACGCCTTCGGGTCCAATGCGTCGAGCGAGGGCGCCTTTCTCACCGACGACTATTACGTTGGCAAGCATGGCCGTTCGCAGCGCCTGATCGGGCTCGATACGACCAACAACAATGCGCTGGATCGCGCGGTCGTGATCCATAGCGCGTGGTATGCGAATGACGACATGATCCGCGCGCACGGCAAGCTCGGGCGCAGCCAGGGCTGTTTCGCGGTGGGTGAGAACAAGCTCGACGATGTCTTCCGGTTTCTCGGCAAGGGACGGATGATCTACGCCGGACGGGCTTGAGCCGGGCGGCTTGACTGGCCTATGGGCCAAGCCCCGTCCTCTCCTGCCGAGAATGCCATGCCTCCCGTGAAAGACCTCGTCCAACTTGGCCAGCGCGTCGCCGCCACCCATGGCTGGGCCGCCGCCAAGGCATTCAAGGCTTACGCATGGACCGAGGCCGACCAGGCGCGCATCGCCGCCTGCGCCGCCGATCTTCTGAAAGTGTTCCCGCAGCAGCCCGGAACCGGAATGCTGCTCAGCGCTGCGCTTGCCGTGCAACTGGAACGCCATCTCAATGCCCCCGTGCATCTGGTGGCCGGTACGCTGAGCATCGACGGCACGCCTGTACGCGGCGACTGCGAGCCATTCGACGGGGCGCAGGTATTCGGCGAGGACAAGCCTACATGGAATGGGCATGTTTGGATCATGGTCGGCGCCCACGTCGTCGACGTCGCCATCTTCGGGCTTGCCCGTTCGGCCGATTGCCACCCGGAACTCGCGCGGCACGTTCATTCAGTCTTCGGCCAGGACAAGGGCCTTTACGCCGACCAGTGGCGCCGCGCGCGCCGCGTGGGGCTGGAGTACGAGCCGCAATACGTGCTGAGCAGCGAGGACGTCGATTGCCTGATGACCGCCGCCTACCGCCTTCTGTCCGGCGACTGAAGAGGTGACTGCGCCGATCCTCTACAGCTTCCGTCGCTGCCCTTACGCGATGCGGGCAAGGCTGGCAGTGATCGTAAGCGAAATGCGCTGCGAACTGCGGGAGGTCAAACTCTCCGCCAAGCCCGGGGCCATGCTGGCGGTGTCTCCCAAAGGCACCGTTCCGGTTATGGTCATGCCGGACGGCGAAGTGATCGACCAGAGCATCGACATCATGCGCCGGGTGTTGGCCGCCCATGACGCCGAAGGCTGGCTCGAGCGCGACGATCCCGCGCTCATTGCCGTCAACGACGGACCGTTCAAACACGACCTCGATCGCTACAAGTATCCCGAGCGTCACGATGGAGACCCATTGCTGCACCGTTCGAGTGGCCTCGATTTCCTGCGCGAACTGGACGCGCGACTGACACGAACCGCCAACCTCTCGGGCGAAGCGCGGGGAATGTCGGACGCCGCAGTCATGCCCTTCGTGCGCCAGTTCGCGGCCGTAGACAGCGAATGGTTCGCCGCACATGCACCGTCCCACGTGCAAGACTGGCTCTCCCGGCACCTCGCATCACCGCTGTTCGACGCCGCGATGGTGCGCGTGCCGCCGTGGGCGCCTGAAACCCCGAAGGTGATGTTCTCGCGCTGAGGCAACGTTTGCCCCCGCTCGGACTTTGTCTTCCACAGGCACGCGAAGTCAGGGAACCGACCGTAGGCATGGATCAGGCTAGCGAAACCTCCGACAGCGCGCCCGGCCGTGCAAGGCACAAGCGGCTGCAGCTTCGCATTCTGGCAGGCTTCGTGCTTGGTCTCGGTGCAGGACTGCTGACGTACACGCTCGCCCCCGACGCGCCATGGATCGCGCCCCTCGTCGAATATGTCACGATGCCCATCGGGCAGATTTTCCTGCGGCTGCTGTTCATGCTGGTGCTGCCGCTGCTGTTCTCCGCGCTCGTCATCGGCATTGCGGAGATGGGCGAGATCCGCGCCTTGCGGAACGTCGGGGTAGCCACGCTGGTCTATACCCTGATCGTCTCGGGGATCGCGGTTGCCATCAGCCTCGCCCTCGTCAATGTCCTGAGGCCGGGGGACGGCGTGGACCGGCAGGCAGCGCAGGAACTGCTCGCCAAGGGTGCGGATTCGGCCGGCAGCATCCTGCAGACCTCGGCAAAATCGACCACGGGCGTCGATGCCGTGCTGGCGCTGGTGCCTTCCAACGTGATCACCGCGATGAGCGAGAACGACATCCTCGCCGTCATGTTCTTCGCGCTGTTCTTCGGCATCGGCCTGCTGCTGGTGCAGAGCCCGCGCACGGAGACGCTCAAGGATGCCATCGAAAGCGTCTTCGAGGTTGCGATGAAGCTGATCGGTATCGTCATCCAACTCGCGCCGATCGCGATCTTCTGCTTCATGTTCAATCTCTCGGCGCAGTTCGGATGGGACCTGCTGGGCAAGCTCGCCGCCTTCGCGGGGGTCGTGCTGCTGGCGCTGGGCCTGCAGATGTTCGGCGTCTATCCCCTGCTCCTGGCTTTCGTTGCGCGCAGGAATCCGATCGCCTTCTTCCGCTCGACCCGCGAAGTCAGCCTGCTGGCGTTCTCGACCGCGAGTTCCAACGCCACCCTGCCCACCTCGCTGCGCGTCGCCGACGAAGAACTCCACCTCCCCAACAAGGTCGCCCGCTTCGTACTGACGATCGGAGCGACCGCCAACCAGAACGGCACCGCCATGTTCGAGGGCGTGACGGTGCTGTTCCTCGCGCAATTCTTCGGCGTCGACTTGAGCCTGGGGCAACAGCTCTATGTGATGGTCATCTGCATTCTCGCCGGAATCGGCACGGCGGGCGTTCCCGCCGGATCGCTGCCGGTAGTTGCGCTAATACTCGGCAGCGTCGGCGTCCCGCCCGAGGGCATCGGCCTCATCATCGGCGTCGATCGCTTCCTCGACATGTGCCGCACGACCCTCAACGTCATCGGCGACCTCGTATGCGCCACCGTCATCTCAGCCGTGAGCGCTCCTGAAAAGGCCGTCGCAGCCTGATCAGGCTGGCGGCCCCCTTCGCGATGAAGTAGGCAGCCGACGATGGAAATCCGCCAGCTGAGACACTTCCTCGCGGTTGCCGAGGCGCGCAACTTCCGGCTCGCCGCCGAGCGGGTCAACCTGTCCCAGCAGGCCGTCAGCAAGAGCATCCTCCAGTTGGAGCGCAGCCTGTCCGTCAGCCTGTTCGAACGCGGGCGACAGGCGGTGCTGCTCACCGAGGAAGGGCGGCAACTGCTGGCCTACGCGCGCGACATCCTTGCCGACGTGCGCCGCTTCGACGACGCCGTTGCCGACACCATGGGCCGTAAACACGGCCACCTGCGTATCGGCGCCACGCCGAACCTGCTTAGCGAGGCCATCCCCGACACACTCCGGATTTTCCACGAGCGCTATCCGCAGGCCCGCCTCTCCGTGGATCGTGGCGACTTTCCGCTGCTGCGCGACACGATGCTGCAGGGTGATCTCGACCTGATCCTCTGCTCCAGCCCCGAGCAGATCCCCCGCCATCTCGTTACCACCAGCGTCATCGCCCGCGACCGCAACGTCGTGGTGGTGCGCAAGGATCATCCGCTCGCAAATGCGGCCGCCGTCTCCACAGCGATGCTGGCGGGCTATCCGATGCTCGCGATCCACAACTACCCGCGCGGCGAGAGCTATCTGGAGCGGATCTTCGCCGGATCGCCGACACCGCGACCGATGCTGAAAGCCGCCTCGATCGACTTCGCGATGGCATGGCTGCGCCGCAGCGACTTCTGGTGGATCGCGCCTCTTCGGCAAGCCCGCCCCCACGTTCGCGATGGCCTCCTTGCCGTGCTTCCAGTCGAGCCGGAGGACGCGGGATGGGAGCTTGTCATGGCGACCCGGCGCCACGCCCGGCCTACTCCGGTCGTCACCGCCTATTGCGACATCGTGAAGGCCTATCTCGGAATGCATGAGGACGACAACCAACAGTTGTCGTAAATTCTCCCGAGTTGCTGGTCGCGCCATTTCGCCGGCCGTAGACTTTGCCGCGGGAAGCGATGAGGCCGTGCTGCGGCCGCAAGCGGCAAGGGAATTCGCATGGCCGGTCAGACCAAGGGCTACGCACACACGCGTGCGGGGCAAATCCATTTCCGTTCGGTCGACGGACCGGGTATCCCGCTGATCCTCCTGCACCGCACGCCGGTGTCGTCTTCCAGCTTCGACGCGATACTGGATTATCTCGACGGCCACCATGCCGCCGTGGCGCTCGACACCCCCGGCTTCGGGCAATCCTTCCGGCCCGACGGGAGCCCCTCGACCGAGGACTATGGCCGCTGGCTGCTGGAGGCGCTCGACGCTCTCGGCATCGGGACATTCCACCTCGCCGCGCATCACACCGGCACGCATTTCGCCGCGGAAATGGCCCGGCTCGCGCCGGAGCGGGCGCAGTCGCTAACCCTTTCCGGCGTTCTTTATGCGCCCGAGGAAGATCGCGCCAAGATGCGCGCCGACATCGGCAACGCCGCGCCGATCGCGCGTGACGGCTCGCACGTCTCCGATTGCTGGGACCTGATGAAAAGCCTGTTCCTCGACTACGACGGCCCGCTCGTTCATGCGGAGACGCTCGGCGCGCTCACCGCCATGGAGGCGCGTGACCAAGCCTTCGACGCGATCTTCGCGCAGGATTTCGGCGCGGTGTTCCGCGAGGTCCGCTGCCCGGTGCAGATCGTGCAGGCAGCCGACGATCCACTCACCCTCGGGGGAATGCTGGCGCGGTTCCGCGAAGACTTCCCCGCCGTGCCCTTCCATCCGACCGGCCCGGCCTTCCTCGCCACGCCGGAACGCCAGGCGGGCCAGTTCGCTCGCGCAGTTCTCGACTTCATCCAGCCTCCTCACGCAACGGACAAGACCATGGCAAACAAGCGCTACGCACTGAAGCAGGGCGACACCGGGTATGACCTCGTACGCGCCGACACGCAGGTTCCTTCGCCCGCGCAGGGCGAAGTGGTCGTGCGGGTCCACGCGGTTTCGATCAACCGCCGCGACGTCAGCATCCGCGACCTCAGCTACCCGGTGAACGGTGCCGACAACTTCACGCCGTTGTCCGATGCAGCAGGCGAAATCGTCGCGCTTGGCGCGGGCGTCGAACGCTGGCAGGTGGGCGACCGGGTCGCCTCGACGTTCTGTCAAAACTGGGCGGATGGCCGCCTGACCCTGCCCGCTGCGGTCTCGTCCCTCGGTGGCGGTGGGCCGGGCGTCTTCGCGGACTATGTCGTGCTTTCGGCCTCCGGCATCACCCGCATTCCCGAGGGCTGGAGTTGGGAGGAAGCAGCCGCCCTGCCCTGCGCCGGCGTCACCGCATGGCGCGCCTTGATGACGCTCGGCAAGCTGGAGAAGGATGACTGGGTCCTGATCATCGGCACCGGCGGCGTGGCGTTGTTCGCTTTGCAGATCGCGGTTGCAGCAGGCGCGAAGGCGATCGTGCTCTCCTCCAGCGACGAGAAGATCGAGACGGTCAAGGCGATGGGCGCCCACTCCGGCGTCAACTACGTCACCACGCCCGAGTGGGCCGACGCGGTGCGCGCCATCACCGGCGGCGCGGGCGTCAATCAGGTGGTCGAACTGGGCGGCAGCGGCACCATAGGCAAGTCGATCGCCAGCCTCGGCCTCGATGGCCACCTTGCCCTGATTGGCGCGCTCGACGGTTTCGGAGGCGACATTCCCGCGATGCCGATGATCTTCGCGGCATTGCGCGTCAGTGCGGTACTGGTCGGCTCGCGCGCCGATCAGGAAGCGCTGGTGGCCTTCATGGAAGACAACAGCCTGCGTCCCGTCATCGACCGGGTGTTCCCCTTCGAGGAAGCGGAAGCCGCCTACACCCGCACCGCATCGGGCGCGTTCGGCAAGGTCATCGTCTCGCTGAACGATGCGGCCTGATTGGAGTAGAATGCCATGAGCAAGCACATCGTAATCGTCGGCGGCGGCATCGCCGGAATGACCGCAGCTGCCGCGCTGGCACAGCAGGACTTCCGCGTCACGCTGCTCGAATCCGCGCCGCAACTCGGAGAGATCGGCGCGGGTGTGACCCTGTCGCCGAACGCCATGAAGGGCCTCGATTTCCTCGGCGTCTGCGAGAAGGCGGCAGCGGTCGGCGTCGAGCCCACCCGCCAGCGCATCCAGCACTGGCAGGACGGCCGCACGCTGGTGCAGATGGACCGCGCCACCCAGCGCGCCAAGTACGGCGCGCCTTACGTCACGATCCACCGCGCCGACCTGCATGAAGTCCTGACTGCCGCAGCCCTCGATGCAGGCGTCGAGGTCCGCTGCGGCGCTGCCGTGGTCGGCAGTGAAGGCCCCGAGGCGATCCTTGCGGGCGGAGAGCGCATCGGCGGCGACCTGCTGGTCGGCGCGGACGGCGTGAAGTCCGTCATCCGCCAGCGTTTCGAAACGACGGCCGCGCACTTCACAGGCCACGTCGCATGGCGCGCGCTGGTGCCGGTGACGCCGGAACTACAGGAACTCTCCGACTTCCCCGGCATCTTCATCGGCCCCGGCGCGATGCTCAACCGCTACAACGTGCGCGGATCGAAGGTGATGAACCTCGTGTTCTTCGCCAGGCAGGCCGGGTGGAACGAGGAAGGCTGGATGCTCCCCGCCGACCCCGCCGAACTGCACGGCATCTACGCGGGTTGGTGCGATGATGCACAAAAGCTGGTCGATGCAGCTTGCGCCCAGCCTCTGTTTAAGTGGGCGATCAATGCCCGCAGCGCGCTTCCCAACTGGATCATCGACGACAACGTGACGCTGATCGGCGACGCCGCGCACGCCATGACCCCATTCCTCGGCCACGGCGCCGCCTGCGGGATCGAGGATGGCGTGGTGCTCGCCCGCGCACTCCGGGCCTCGAACACGATCGGTGGGGGGCTTGCCCGCTATCAGGCCGCACGCCATGAACGCGCGAGTTTCATCCAGGCGGAATCCAACGCCAATGCCGACCGCATGCAGGGGCAGGATGCCGCCCTCTTCGGCCTCGGCGAGATGAAGGACGAGGAATCGCTGGGCCTGTTCCAGTACGATTGCCGGACGGTGGAAGTATGACGATGACCCAGCCCTTTGACGGACACACCCTCTCGCCCGAAACCGTCGCTTTCCTCGACGGGGACATGCGCCTTCTCATCGACGGTGAGCGGGTCGAGGGCGAGGCCTTCCACGAAACCCGCGATCCGGCGACTGGCATTGTGCTCGCGCGCTTCCACGTCGGCGGCAAGGCGCAGATCGACAGCGCCGTCGCTGCCGCGCGTCGTGCTTTCGAGGGACCGTGGGGCAGCATGGCCGCCGCCGAGCGCACCGCGATCCTGCAGCACCTCGCCCGGGTCATGGAGGCCAACGCGACGCTGCTAACCGAACTCGACGTGATCGACAACGGCATGCCGCGCTTCATCGCAGGGCTGACCACCGCCAACTGTGTCGAGATGGTGGATTACTACGCAGGCGCGATCCTGCGTATCGAGGGCACCACCACGACCCCGCCGCGCCATGTCTCCGCCGAGGCCGAAGCGCTGACCTACACCTTGCGCGAACCGGTCGGCGTCGTCGGCCAGATCGTGCCGTGGAACGTGCCGCTGTCAACCGCGATCCTCAAGCTCGCCCCGGCGCTGGCGGCGGGCTGCACGGTCGTCGTCAAGCCATCGGAGGAAACCCCGCTTTCCTTGCTGGCACTGGCCGACATGATCGGCGAGGCGGGCTTCCCGGCGGGCGTGGTGAACATCGTCAACGGCTTCGGCGCGACTGCCGGACAAGCGCTGGCCGAGCACCCGGACGTGGACAAGGTTTCCTTCACCGGATCGACCGCGACCGGACGACGCATCGTCATGGCGGCGATGGGCAACCTCAAGAAAGTCAGCCTGGAACTCGGCGGCAAGAGCCCGGTCATCGTCATGCCCGACGCCGACCTCGCCCTCGCCGTGCCCGGCGTCGCGATGGCGACGTTCTTCCTGCAGGGCCAGAACTGCATGGCCGGCACCCGCATCTTCGCGCATGAGGACATCTATGACGCGCTGATCAAGGGGCTCGTTCAGTTCGCCTCGGGCATGACGCTGGGCCACGGGCTCGATCCCGCGACGATGCAGGGGCCGCTGATTTCCGAGGCGCATTGCGGCAAGGTCATGGCGCATATCGACGCCGCGAAGGCAGCCGGGGCCCGGCTCGTCACCGGCGGCGAGAAGCTGGCGCGGCCGGGCAACTTCGTCCAGCCCACGATCTTCACCGACTGCACGCCCGACATGGCGGTCATGCGCGAGGAGATTTTCGGCCCCGTCATGGCAGTGCAGAAGGTCGCGACGACCGACCTCGACGAACTGGCGCGGCTTGCCAACGACACGCCTTACGGCCTGTCGGGCAGCGTCTGGACGCGGGACATGGCGGCGGCGCACCGGCTGGTGAAGCGGGTGCGTTCGGGGCATGTCTCGATCAACTGCCACGGCGCGGTGGGTACGAATATTCCGTTCGGCGGCTACGGCCAGTCCGGCTGGGGCCGCGAGTTCGGTCAGGAGGGCCTCGACGGCTATCTCGAGACCAAGGCGGTGACGGCGCGCCTATAAGGCGGCGGTCTGCCCTTGCCGTGCCGCCGCTGCCCGCCAGCGCCGGTAGCCGAGCACGGCAAGAGCGACCATCGCGGCGTAGAGCCCCGCCGTCAGCCACAAGTCCTTGAACGCGAACATGCCGACGTAGAGCACGTCCACCGCGATCCACAGCAGCCAGTTGGCCGACTGCCGCCGCGCCGTCCAGTACTGGGCGACGAGGCTGAAGCTGCTCAGCCCCGCGTCCATCCACGGCAAGGCGGCGTCGGTGTAACGGCTGGCGAGCCAGCCTATCGCGGCCGCACCGATCGCCCCGGCGCCGAGGCCCACCGCAGCGCCGAGCAGCGATAGCGGCTTGACGACGATGTCGCCGCTATCGGCCTTCCCGCGCCCCCAGGACGCCCAGCCGTAGAGGATCGCGACGCCGAACAGCGCCTGCAGCACCATGTCGGAATAGAGGCGCACGTCGAGGAAAACCTTGAAATACAAGGCGCAGGCCAACAGGTTGACCGGCCAGCACAGCATCCAGCGGCGGGCAGTGAACCAGATGCCGAGGAAGCTGACGACGACGGCGACAATCTCCAGTATCGACATCAGGCTGCGGCCTCCAACCGGCTCAGGAAATCGCGTCCCGGCGGGGACAGGAACCACTCGGCGTGCCCGATGAGATAGCCCTGCCACGCGAGGTCGGCCTGACCGCGATCAGCGAGGATTCCTGCGAAATAATCAACTTCCGACAAAGCGAATTCGACATGCACCAGCGGCAGCAGACAGGCGATCGTCCGAACATCCGCGCCGGTCAGCGGGAGGACCGTCCGGTAGCCCGCGATCAGTGCCAGCGCCGCCTGCGGATCGCCCGCATTTCCGCCGATTTCCAGCCAGGGAATGGCCGTTCGCTCGATCGCCGTGGCGAGGTCGTGGATAGCGCAAGTACGGCTCGCCAGACCGAAATCTATAACGGCACTCACAGTGGCTCTAACGGACCATAAGAGGTTGGAAGGGTGCCAGTCGTTGTGCGTCCATAGGGTAGGCCGACCCTTGATCCGGTCCACAATTCCCTCGCCCAGCGCATCGAACAGTCGAGCCAGTTCACGGCGCCATGACTTGCCATCGAGGTAAGCGATGAGAGCCGGCCGTGCTGCCACATAAGCCTCGGCCGACGCGAGCGGGTCGGACGAAGGCACGATGGTGAAGCTGGCGACCAGCGGACGATCCTCTCGCGCCTCGGCTGCGAAATCCCGCGAAGCCGCATGCAGCCGGGCCAGCGCGACGCCAGCCTCGAAAGCATGATCATGCGAGAGGAAGGGCGTCCACGACTGCCGCTCGCGGTAGACGTCTATGCCCGGCGCCCGGCGATGGAGTTCGTACGTCCATTCCCCCTGCGCCACCGCTCCGCTGCCGTCCCGCGTCACCATGACCTCGGGCACGCTCAGCCCTTTCGCGCGCAGATGCGCCATGAAGGCGTGCTCCTCGCCCAGCGCGGCGGGGGAGCGCACCGCGCGGTGGTGGCGCTTGAGGAACAGCGTTTCCCCGCCCGCTTCCACCAGCGTCGCGGCCGAGAACGGGCGGGGGGAATGCCAGCGCAGCGCTTCCACTCGCCCGACTTGCGGGAAGTGCGCGAGAACGCCTTCCGCCTCGGGCTCGGTTATCGCGGGCCAGACGGGCGCCTCAAGCTCCGTGCCCATCCCGTGCACGAGATGGTACGCCCGAGGCACCGCGCCGCTCATGTCAGAACGCGCGCGACAGCGTCGCCACCACCGCCCGGCCGCCACCGATGTAATAAGCGGGCGCAGAACCGGAGATCACCGTCCCGTTACGCCCAACGGTGTCCTGCGCGTTGCTGCTGACCGAGTACACGCCCGAAAGCACGCGCGGATTGGTCACGTTGATCGCGTTGACCCGCAAGTCCATGCGCTGCGCATCGATCAGCCCGGCCAGATGCACACCGATCGCCAGGTCGAGCGTCGCATAGCCCTTGATGCTCTCGTCGTTCATGAACGACGAATATTGCCGCCCAACGTACTTGAGCGCGGTGCTGCCGAACAGGCGCCCGTCGTCATAGGTGCTGCCCACGGCGAACTGGAATTCGGGGCTCGACACCGCGCGCTTGCCCTTCGTCGGCAGATAATCGCCACCGATGGCCAGATCGTCGTCCTGCCGCGTGTGCAGATATTCGCCCGAGGCGTAGATGCTGACGCCCTTGGCCGGGCGATAGTCGATCTCGGCGTCGAGGCCGTAGCTGGTCTGACTGCCGCCATTGACCGTAGAATTGACCAGCGCACCGCCGCTATTGATCACCGTCGCCACCTGCCGGTTGCGGAAGTGGTAATGGAACGCGGTCAGCGAAAATGACAGGCTCGGCCCGATATAGCGATAACCCAGTTCCTCGGAGACCGAGTACTCGTTCTTGAGGTTCGAAGTCCCCTGCTGCACCACCTCGCCACCATAGTAGCTGTTGTAGAGCACGAACTCGTTAGGCGTGCGGAAGTTCGTGGTCACGTTGGCGAACAGCTGCTGCCGCTCGTCCAGCTTGTAGTGCACCGACGCGCGCGGAAGCGCCGCGAAGCTGTCGGTATGCACCTTGTCCTGCGGCCCCGGCAGATGGTTGCGGCCATTGCGCAGCAAATCCACGCCCTTGAAGCCCACATCGACGGTCAGGCGCGGCGTGACGGTCACGCTGTCGGCGACGAAGAAGCCCTTGGTCACCGTGACCGTACGCGCGTTCTCGTAAGCGAGCAGGCGGCCGTCCGCAGTGCGGATCGCCTTGCTCGGATAGCCCCACTTGTCGAAGGGCTGCCCCTCCGCGCCGATCGAGGTGTAGGTCTGCTGTACCCGGTCGGTGCCGTAGTCGAACCAGAGCCCCGCCGTGATCGTGTGCGCGCCGGCCTCCAGCGTCAGCTTGCTGACGTTGCCAGTGCGCATCTGCTTGCCGGTCCAGTTCCCCATCACCGTGGCGAGGCCGTCCACCGCTCCCGGCAGTTCCACCGGCTGCGTCAGCTCCTCGGTGCCGAGGTAATTGCCGGTCGTGGTCAACTGCGTCCCGTAAGGCGCGTTGCCGTAGCCGAACTGGAGATACGTGGTGCTGTCGAGCGTCAGACCGCTGCCGAAGTTCAGATGCACCGGCGCGGAGGCGTAGAGGTTACGGAACGGCGCGCGGTAAAGGCGCCAGTACCCGGTATCGCCTTCGGTATACTTCGTGCTGTAATTGAAACCGCGACCGTAAGCGCGCCAATCGGCCAGCGTCGGCGCTGGATAGCCCGAAGTCTCGGCCTCGTTGAACGACAGGGCCAGACTGGCGCGGTTGCCCTCGCCCCATTCGGCGAGCAGCTTGGCGTCGATGTGCTGGCGCTTGTCGAAGCCTGGCCCCCGCCAGTTGTCGGCGCGGTTGTTGGAGTACGACACGAAGGCCTTGAGCCCGGTATTGCCGATCTCACCGGTATCGAAGCGCACGAAAGCGCGCCGCTCGTCGAACGAGCCGATCGACAGGTTGACCAGTCCGCCCATGCGCTCCTTCGGGTCATCCAGCGTCAGCGACAACAGGCCGCCTGCCGCCGCGACGACCGGCGCATCGATGTCCGCCCCGCCCTGCACGAGCCTGACCTGACGCACGTTCTCGGCATCGGCGAACTGCGAAGGATAGGCGTTGTAATAGCCGATGTCGTTCTGCGGCGCCCCTTCCATCAGCACGCCGATCTGGTCCTGCCCCAGCCCGCGCAGTGTCAGGCTGGAACTGGCCGAGAGCCCGTAAGGGTCGCTCATCGATACATTGGCGCCGGGTAGCAGGTTCACCAACTGGAAGGCGTTGAATGTCGGTGCCTGCTTGACGATGAACTCGGACGAGATCGCGCTGACCGCCTTGGGTTCGGTCTGGTCGGGCAGCAGGCCCTCGGGGTCGGCATGACCGATGACCTGGATCGGCGAGGCATCGGCCTCGTCAGCCAGCGCCGGAGCCGCCGCGAACAGGGCCGGGAATGCCAGCGCCGCGCCACAGAGATACGAAAAATTGCCCGTCATAGTCTCGCGTCCACTCCACTCGGAGGGATAACGGACTTGCCGCCAACCCTCCCTACGCCGGTGTCAACCGGATCAGGTTCAGCGGGTCGTGGTCTGCTGACCACCTCTCAGCCGCGCATGAGCGGCCCCCCGGGGATGGAGCGCGCCTTAGGCGCTTCGATGCGAAGTGGAAAGCGATATTATTACAGGTTCGAGTCAGGGGCTGCCGTGAAAGAAAGCGTCTGAACGGATAAGGCTGCGGCAGCACGGCCCGCCATCTTGCCAAGCGTCGTGGCCGCAAGCAGACCGTTACCGGCAAGGTAGCCATAGGACGCATCGCCGGACAGGCCCCGCGCCGCGCCTCCGCCTGCGAAGAGGTTGGGAAACGCCGTCCCGTCCTCGTGCAGCACGCGCGTCCGGCTGTCGATCACCAGCCCACCCTGGGTGTGAAACAGCGCGCCCGTCACTTTGGCGGCATAGTATGGACCCACCAGAACCTGCGAAGCGGCGAACGATCGCCCGAAGGCGTCCTCCCGCTCGCCCCGCGCGATCGCCGCGACCTCGGCACAAGTGCCCTCCAGTGCTGCGACGGGCACCCTGATCGCCTCGGCCAGCGCAGGCAGGGTGGGTGCGCTCACCACCGCACCGGCGCGCAAAGCGTCCCGGTAATCGTCGAAATCACTCATCAATACATGCAGCCGCTCGTCGAAGATCGACCAGCCGACACGCCCCGGCTGCGCATTGAGTTTGGCCGCCTGTTCGGAATAGCCGGCGGATTCGTCGGAGAAGCGGCGCCCCTCGACGTTGACCTGAAAGCCACCTTCCATGATCAGCGGCCACAGGATCGGCACAGCATGGCCCACTGCCAGTCCGCCATGGCCTTGGTACGCGGTCATGTCGGCTACCGCGGCGCCCATCTCCAGCCCCCAGCGGATGGCATCGCCCTTGTTGCCGGGATGGCCATGGAACGTCGCCTCCGCCATGTCGGGGATGAACCGCGCGACCATCTCCGCATTGCCCGCGAAGCCCGAACAGGCGAGGATAAGTGTATCGCAGGTGACGATTTCCGCGCTGCCGTCGGGGCGTGTGTAGCGCACCGCGGTGACGCGGTCGCCGTCATGCAGCAATTCTTCCACGGTCGCTTCGGTGAGGATGGGTATCTGCGCCTCCCCACAAGCCGCTTCGAGCGCCGCCATCAACTCGCCCCCCGTCCGGTTCGGCGTGCCGTACATGCGGCGCACGCTATGCCCGGGGTAGAGAAACCCGTCGACGAGATCGAGCGGCACTCCATGACAATCGCGCAGCCACGCGATCGTCTCGACCGATTCCCTTGCGACGTGCAGCGCGAGTTCGCCATCCACGCGTCCCTTGGTCTTGGCCACCATGTCGGCGGCGAAGATTTCGGGCGTATCGACGATCCCTGCGGTTTCCTGCTCGGGCGTGCCGCTGGCCGGGATCAGGCCCGTCGACATCGCGGTGGAGCCCGAAGGCGAGGCGTCGCGCTCCAGCACGAGGACCTCGCTCCCGGCGTCGTGCGCGGCGAGCGCGGCGGTCAGGCCGGTGCCGCCGGCGCCGACGATGACGATGGGAAAGTGCATTGCGTCGCTCATGATCGAAACCTGTCCGCGAGAAGGGCTTGCCCATGAGGATGTGCAAGCGGCCCGATCACGAATGGAGAAGCAAGGCGCTCCCTGTCCTGCCCCCTCTTCGCGCCTTTTCAACAGACGAACATCGCCGCCTGCCCGGAAAATTCACTGCGCGAACATCCACGAACGAAGCGGGTCAAGCATGCGCGGCCGGGCGCTAGCCTCGAAGCAAAGGCCTGCCGCGATAGGGACGTAAAGACCATGCCCGCTCACGATACCACTGCCCTTCGGACCGCGTTCGTCACCGGCAGTTCGAGAGGGATCGGAAAGGCGCTGGCGCAAGCGCTGCTCGACCGGGGTATAAACGTCTACGTATCCTCTTCCGATGGCGAGGATGCCCGCCACACGGCCCGGCACCTGCACCAGGATCGCGCCCGCGCCGAAGGCGGCGCCTGCGATGTCACGAGTGCCGATGCGGTACGCGCGGCATGGGACGATGCCTGCGAACGGTTCGGCGGTATCGATATCTGGATCAACAATGCCGGGCTGGCGCTCGGCGGCGGGCTGGTCGACATGCCCGAAACCGAAGTGAGCCGAATGCTCGACATCAACGTCATGGGACTGGTGCATGGCTGTCAGACGGCGATCCGCGGATGGCGTGCAGCCGGCAGGCCGGGGGCGCTCTACAACATGCTGGGGGCAGGGGCGGACGGCACGCTGATGCCCTTCATGAACGGCTATGCCACCACCAAGGCCGCCGTTACCTACCTTACCCGCTCGCTGGCCGAGGAGATGAAGCATAGCCCAAGCCTCGCCCAGCCCATCGTCGTCGGCGCAATCAGCCCCGGCCTCGTCATCACGGAGGGCTTCCTGCGCGAACACGCAAAGCTGGATGCCGAGGGCGCGCTTGCCCGTCGTGACTGGGTGAATCTCATTGCCGACCACCCGGAGACGATCGGCCGGTGGGCCGCCCGCATTGTCGATACGAACACCCGCAACGGCCGGATCTTCACGTGGCTGACGCCGCGCAAGATCCGTGACCGCCGCAAGGGCAAGCCGCGCGACGTGCTTGCGCGTTATTTCCCGGTGGAGCCTTCCTGACCACCTCCATCGATCGCCTCAAGCACGATATTGGGCAGCATCGCATTGTCCCAGACCGGCTTTGCGGGCGGACGTTCGCCAGTGCGCAGGATCACCAGCTGGTGCGATGGTACAATGTAGACCACCTGATTGCCATTGCCGTCGAACAGGAACAGGTCCGCAGCCGCATAAGGCGCGGAGTGATAGGACCGACCGAAAGGGACTTGCGGGTTGGCCGGCCCTCGCCATTCGACATAAGGACTGCCGATATAGACGCCGAGCCCCGCGTGCGGGTTCTGCTCCGTCGGCGTGACCATGGCCTTGACGAAACCCTCCGGCAAAAGCCGCCTGCCTTCCCAAACCCCGTCGCGGACGAGCAGGATACCCAGCCGCAGATAGCTCTCGGCAGGCAGCAAGGCGCAGCAGCCAGAATGCGGCGTGCCGTCCGGGCGGTTCATCCAGATCCGTCCGCCCCGCGCGCCGATCGGTGCCAGCACTTCGCGCGCGATCCATTGCTCGAACGGAATGCCGGTAGCCCGCTCGATCAGGGGAGCGACGAGTTCGCCGTTGGCGTTGGAGTATTCGTAGCGGTTCCCCGGCACATCGACGAGCGGGTACTCGTCGATGATGATGCGATCGTGATAGGGGTGAAGGTAGGCACGGTTGAGGATGTCGCCGGGATTGGGCGCGGCACCTTGCGGAAGCAGGCCCGATCGCATCCCGAGCACTTGCCGGATGGTGATCACCGCGCGCGGTGTCCCCTGCCATTCGGTAATGAAGTCCGCCATCGGCTGGTCGAGCGACGCGATCTTGCCGGCCGCGATGGCCCGCCCAACGGCGATGACCGCCAGAGGCTTGGACAGCGACTTGGAGATGATCGGCGTATCTTCATGCGTATCGCCGAAATAGTCCTGCTCGACCAGAGCGCCCTTGTGCCAGACCATGAACGCCGAACTGTTGCCCGATGCCGCATAATCCCGTGCCTTCGCCAGTGCGGCAGGTGCAACGGAGTGCCCCGCTGGTAGCGGGCGCCATTTGCGGACACCGTCCAGCGGCGCCAGCGTATCGTAGGTCGCTATCCCCGTCTCTCCGGTCACGTACTGCTGATAACGCCGCATGTAGAGCGCCTCCGCGTCCCGAGGGGACATCTCCGCAGCCGTCTTGGGAGACGGGCGAGGAGTCGAGGCGCACCCCGTCAGGCATAAAGCCGCCATGCCGGACAGCAGAGTGGCAGGCAACGCAAGTCTCATCGCGGATTTCCCCAAGGCGAAGGCTGCACACTGCCGCGACGGAGGGCTCCGGCGAATGCCTGCTCCCATCACTATTCATCTGCTGAACAGACACGATCATAACGCGCGCCATTTTACCGGCTTGGCGTCAATCCTGCGGCCTGGAGGCCAGATGACACGACAGCCAGAAGGCATGAACACTTCGCTCACCCCCGTTCTGAAACAGCGGGGCCGTGCCTCGGTCGATTTCCTCGTGCATTTCGGGCGCGGATCGCAGGCCGTGTGCGCGCAAGGCGATCGCGAAATCGCCGCCGCCGTTCCAGACCCCTCCTCGCTCCCTGACGACCTCGACGAGCGCGGCCGGTGGATGGAAGACGCCATGGCCGCGAGCCGCCCCTGGCGCGTATCTCAGGCGGTGGGCGAATGGCATTCCACGATGCACGGGCTGATCGCACGCGAGGCTTTCGAGGAAATCCTGCCCGACCTCCAACCCGTGATTGCCCACTTCCAGACAAATGGCCCGGCCACGCTCGAACCTGCTGCTCCGGACGAGGCCGCGCCGTTCTATTGGCAAGGCGTAAACTTCCACCGCACTGCTGGCGGGTGGGACGATCACCCCCTGCAGGGATACATCCACGGCGAAATCGTCCATCGCCGACTGGTCGAGGCGATGTTCCCCGGCGGCATTTTCCTCCAGCGCCGCGCGATCGCCGGGATGCCTCCGCGTGACGACTATGCGCGCATCCTCGACATGGGCGCATCGACAGGCCACTTCACCGCCGCACTGCAGGAAACCTACCCTTCGGCGCAAATCACCGGAGTGGACCTGTCCCTGCGCGCACTAGAGCACGCGCAGCGGGTCGCCAATGCGCATGGCTGGGGATGGCGCCTCTATCAGCGTCCGGCCGAGCGCACCGGCTTTGCCGAGGCTTCGTTCGACCTCGTCGCGTCCTACATCCTGCTCCACGAACTCCCAGCCGAAGCGATCCGCGCCGTGTTCGCCGAAGCCTTCCGGGTGCTGGAGCCGGGCGGCGACATGATCATGAGCGACGTTACCCGCTACGCCGACATGGACAAGCTCGGCGTCTGGCGAGCTGACAGCGGCGCCCGTTACGGCGGTGAACCTCACTGGCGCGAATCCGCCAGCCTCGACCTTGCCGAAGTCGCCCGTCAGGCGGGCTTCGTCGACGTCAACGCCGTGGGCCTCGGTCCCCGCGCCTATCCTTACGTTGTCCAGGGCCGCAAGCCGCTATGATCGACGCCGACCCCAAGAGCTACAACCACCCCGAACGCCGCACGCTGACCGAGGCGGACAGCGGGCATCTCGCCGCCGGGCTGATCGCCCTGACGCGCGAGGTCTGGGTGCTGGCCGACCGCATGGCCGTGACCGAGGAAGTGCTCGCCCGTCGCGGCATCGACATTCGCGCCGAAATCGACGCCTTCCAGCCCGATGCGGAGTTCCAGGCGAGGCTCAACGCAATGGGCCAGCGCCTCGTCGCGCAAGTGGTGAATGCCGTAGGCGGCATCGGCGCCGACTGAGACCCGGACTCCATGACCGACAGCCCCCTGACCGCCGCCTCGCGCGGCCGAGCCCTCTTCACGATCACGCTGGTCAACTTCGTCTCGCTGGCAGGGTTTGGCTTGATGTTCCCGGTCTTCGCCGTCTACGGACGGCAGATCGGCGCGAGCGGGATCGAGATCGCCGGTACGGTCGCCGCATTCTCCTTTGGCGGCTTCCTGTCCAGCCCGATCTGGGGCCGCCTCTCCGACCGCTACGGGCGCCGGAACGTGATGTTCGCGGGGCTGGCGATCGGAGCGCTGGTCTACGTCCTGCATATCTACGCGACGACGCCTGCGTCGCTGCTGGTCGTGCGCTTCATCAGCGGGCTGACCAACGGCTGCTTTTCGATCACGTTCGCCGTCGCCTCCGACATTTCGACGCGCGAGACGCGCACGCGGGACATGGGCATAGTCAGTTCGGGTTTCTCTCTGGGTTTCATCTTCGGCCCCGCCATCGGCGGGTTCGCGTCCAGCATTACCGGGCAGGACCATGCCTTCACGCTCGTATCGCTGGTCGGCGCCGCGATGGGCCTGCTGGCGGCCGCAGTGACGTGGTTCCTCCTGCCCGAGACCGCAACGATGCACGACCCGGTGAGCGCGGCGCCTGCAATCGGCAGTGTCGCGCTGCTGCGCCTGCCCGCCTTCGCCACGCTGACGTTCATTTCCTTCCTGGCCTCGGCGGCGTTCTCGAAGCTGGAGGCGATCCTCGGGCTTTTCGCCGATGACGTGCTGGGGCTCGATCCCTTGCGCATCGGGCTCATGTTCGGAGGGATGGGCGTGGTCACCACCATAACCCAGCTGACGCTCACCGGACCGACATCGCGGCGGCTCGGGGATCGCGGGACGATGCAGGCGGCACTGGCCACCATCGGCATCGGAATGCTGGTGCTCGGCTGTGCGCATGACGTGTTGGTCGCGGGAATCGGGCTGACCTTCACCTCGCTCGGCTTCGGGCTGCTCAATCCCGCGCTCTCCGGCCTGACTTCGCTTGCCACGCCCGCCAGTGCGCAAGGGATGGGCCTCGGCCTCATGCAGGCGGCCAATTCGCTGGGGCGCGTGTTCGGACCGTTGATGGCCGGACCGCTCTACGATCTGCTGGGACCGCCAGCCCCGCTCCTGTGGGGCGCGGCGATGTTCGCCGGTACTCTCGTTGCGGCATGCCTGTTTCCGGTCGTCGCCCCGCAGAGCACCGCGCGGTAAATCTCCGCAGCAATTTCGGCAGGTGAAAAACCCGCCAAACGCCATTCGACTTGAGCTGCGATCGAGCGCCTGATCCGCGCCTGACCGATGGAGAAGCGAATGAGCGACGCGGCCGAACTCGTACTGGAAGTGACGCCCCCGCCCGCAGTTGCCGATGTCCCGGCGCACCGGCGCGACGGCACCGGGCCGGTCCAGCTCAGCCGCGCCGACCTCGTCGCCTACGGGCTGGCCGCTTTCGGCCCCGGCCTGCTTCTCAATCCGATGACGCTCTATGTTCCGCAGATCTACGCCAAGGAGTTCGGCATCAGCCTTGCCGCGCTGGGATCGGCGCTGGTGGTCCTGCGCATCGTCAATGCCTTTACCGACCAGGTGATCGGATACGTCTCCGACCGGACCCGCACCCGCTGGGGCGCCCGCAAGCCCGCCATAGCGATCGGCGCCGCGCTGGTCCTCGTCGCGGCGTTCTTCCTGCTGCGCCCACCGCCGATGGCAAGCCTCGCCTATCTGGTCGGGTGGAAGATACTCTACGATTTCGCCTATACCCTCGGCGACATCAACTATACGTCGTGGGGCGCCGAGCTTTCCAGCAACTACGATACCCGCTCCCGGATCACCGGCATGCGGGGGCTGATCAGCCAGATCGGCAACTTGTGCAACGATGCCCTGCCGATCATCCTGGCATGGGCCGGGCTGGTGGCGACGTCCGCCTATTCGATCCCGGTACTGGGATATTTCTTCGTCGTCGCGGTGATCGTCATTCCGCTGACCACCGCGATCAGCCTCGCCCGCGCGCCTCAGGGCACCGCGCCGCCGCTTGAGCGCCCTCCGTTCTGGACCTTCGTGCGCAGCGTGCGCGGCAACCGGCCGCTCTGGCTGTACCTTGCGGCGTTCTGTCTCGGCGGGATGGGGCTCGGTACGCTGCAGATCATGTTCACGTTCTACGACGGCTACCTGCGACTGGGCTCCTGGTATCCCTACCTCATGACGGTCTTCGCGATCACGATGGCGGGCACGACGCCGCTATGGTCATGGATGGCCCGCCGCATCGGCAAGCACCGCGCCTACGTGGTGTCCGTCGTGATCGTCAGCCTTGCGACGCAAGGCTACTGGTTCCTCGATCCCGACACGCTGACGCAGGAGTTCATCGTTTCGGTCAGCATGGTGATCGTGTTCTTCATCGGCATGGGGGCGAGCGCGGTCATGGTCCTGTCGCCCGCGATCCTGGCCGACGTGGTGGACTATGGCCGCCTGCGCACGCGCGAACAACGCACCGGCAGCTACTATGCGTTCTACATGCTGACCAGCAAGATCGCGACGGCCATCGGCGCAGGGATGGCTTTCCTGCTGTTGAGCGCATTCGGCTACGACGCCTCGGCCGGTGCGGTGAACACGGGGACGGCCGCTTTCGGCATCCTCTTCACCGTCGCGGTGTTGCCCGCGATCCTCAAGATCGGCGGCGGGCTGATCATCTGGAACTTTCCGATCGACCGGCGCCGCCATGCGATCATCGAACGCCGCCTTCTCCAGCGCGCCGCGCGCTGAACCCATCTTTTCGAAACGGAGGAATCCGCCCGATGGCGAACGTCTATCTTGATGAAACCAACGTCGATGATCTCGGGCGCATGGTCACGACCCTGCTGTCCGAGATGTGGATCATGCGCGACCGCATGCTGGTGATGGAGGAACTGTTGTCCCGGCAAGGCATCCTCGACAGCGCGACGATCGACGCCTTCGACTGGCCGGCGGAACAGGCCGATCGTGTCGAGACGCTGCGCGACCAGATGGTCGGCTCCGTCCTGGGCGCGCCGCTGGGTGCGCGCGAGCGCCACGTCGACCAGATGCTCGCCCGTGCGGGTTACACCCGCCCTGCCTGAATCAAAAAGGGGCGGACCGTTCTCCGGCCCGCCCCTTTTCTGTACGCGATAAGCCTCAGGGTTTCACGGCCCGCGTCACCCACGGATAGCCGTGATCCCCCAGCGCGTAACCTTCGACATCCACGAAGCCGATCGCGCGCAGTTCGTCCTCCCAGTTGGCAAGGCAGGTTTCGCGGAAATAGGGCTCCTCGCGGTGGTCGTTGTCCCACTCCAGCAAAACCGCGTCGAAGATATCGACCCCGCGGAACGGCGGGGGATCGGAGATCACGATCTCGCCGCCGGAGCGCAGCACGCGGAACACCTCGCGGAACATCTCGCGGCTGACCTCCACGGGTGCCTCGTGATGCAGAGCATAGCTGAAGACCCCGTCGACGCTGCCGTCCGCCTCGCCCGTATCGCGCGCGTCGCGCTGGCGCAGCGTCACTTTCATCCCCATGCGCTCGGCGATCCGGAACCCCTCCGCCAAAGTCTGGCCGTTGAGGTCGCAGCCGATCAATTCGGCCTCCGGAAAGACGCGGTGGATCGCCATGAGCGTGAAGACCCCGCCGCACCCGATCTCGAGGATGCGCCCCAGATCAGCCTGCCGGAACTGGCGCACCACATCGATGCGCTGCGAGCCGATGTTGGAACTCGGAGGCACTGCCGCGAAACCGCCGTAGCGGAACACCCGGCCGATCCCGCCGCCCTTCGCACCGAGATCGTAGTCCTCCGCCCCATGCGGCGAGAGGTGGTAGTGAACGCCGTCGTAGTAAGCGGGCAGCGGCGCATCTCCGTCGAGTTCGAGCGTACCGCCCGCGCCCTGGACCGGAGCGGCATCCTGCATCACGTGAAAATCGCGCATCTCCTCGACCGAGACGACGTTGCGACTCATCATCTCCTCGGCGACGTAGCGCTGGACGAAGCGCTCCATGCGATGCACCGGGAGGGCTGACGCCACCTTGATCGCGCTGTCGACGCGGGCGGCGACCTCTTCCGCGCCGATGGCTCCATCTTCGTGCTCGCGGGCCAACTGCGCGCCCTGCTCGGTTGCGAGAAAGTCCTCCCGGGCGACCGAGCGCAGGCTGGTGGAGGAATACTTCAGCATAGCCGCCAGAGCGTCGAGACCCGCACGGCTGCGCTGCGTGATGGTGCTGGAATTCAGGTTCGACGCGGTGTTCGTCGGCGTATTCATCGCCCCGGCTCCGTCATTGGTGAAACAGGATCGGCCGATACTATCCCCGCGCTCCAAACCCGTCGCTTGCGACCGTGTCCGGTTTTCGTCAGGCGAAAGTCCGCATCTGCAGTCTCGCCTCTCTTTCGGCTGGTGAAAAGGCCGCCAATACGGCGTTTCTCCGGGGCGGGCCGTGCACCATTTTCATGGCAAGGCCGATTGGCCCATCCCCATCAGAACGAGGTCCACCGTCCATGAAGAGTATGATGATCGCATTCACTTTTGCGGCCGCTTTTGCTCCCTGCGCCCTGCACGCCCAGAGCCCCGCCGAGATCGCTACGGCCAAGGATGAGATATGGGCATTGGAACGCTCGATCTATGCCGGTCGCGCAAAGGGCGACCTCAGCAGCTATGCCGACAATCTGGCCAAGGGCTACCTCGCATGGCCGCCGGTCTCCGCGAAGCCGCTGGGCACGACGACACTGAAGGCCAGCGCAGCGGCGACCCACACATCGCAGGAGAAGCTGGAAATGACATTCGTAGACTTCTCGATGAACGGGAACACGGCGGTCATCTACTACAACACCCACCGTACGCGCCGCGCGGACGGCACGCCGTGCGACGACCACTTCGACACGACGCACACCTGGCTGCGCGAGGACGGCAAGTGGCACGTCTTCGCCGGAATGGCGCGGATCACGCCGGGATCGGCTGCCCCCTGAGGCCACGAATAATATCTGAGGCCCGCTCGGCCAGAGCCAGCACCGCCGCATTGGTCATGGCCTGCGGGATCGAGGGCATGATCGAGGCATCGACGATCCGCAGCCCCTCCATGCCACGTACCCGGCATTGCGGATCGGTAACCGCAAGGTCGTCGCGCCCCATGCGGCAGGTCGAGACGGGATGGAAGAACGGCGACGCGGTGCGGCGAATGTGCTCCGCCAGCGCCTTGCGATCCCGTATGCCGGGGCCGGGATGCACTTCCGCCGCGACCCATTCGCGCAGCGCCGGTTGCGACAGGATCTCGCGGCTGATTTCGAAGGCATCGACCAGAGCCTCGACGTCCTGCGCCTCGGCCAGATAGTTTGGGTCGATCCGCAGCGCCTTTCCGTCTCCCAGCGTCAACGACCCGACCGAAATCGGCGCCATCAACGCGGGCACGAAGGAAAAGCTGTCCGGTGGCGGTGCGCCCAGCTCAGGGCTGAGGAACGGCACCGTCAGCCCCATGATCTGCAGGTCGGGCACTTCGTCCATGAAGCGACTGCCTGCGATGATCAGCGACTCACAGTGGTTGAAGCGGGATGCCGGAACGGGGCGGCGCGCACGCAAGAGCAGCCCGGGCACCAGCGGATGATCCTGCAGGTTGCGGCCGACTTCGGGGCTGTCCAGCACCACCGGAATGTCGTGTGCCGCCAGCATCGAGGGATCCCCCAGGCCCGAAAGCATCAGCAGGCGCGGCGTGTCGATCGCCCCTGCACTCAGGATCACTTCGGCGACCTTGCCGATCATGACGGGTCCGGCCGAAGTCAGCGCCTCTATTCCCGTACAGACCCTGCCATCGAACACGATCCGCCGCACGGCAATTCCGGTCGCGATGCACAGATTGGGGCGGTGCCTTAACGGGTCCACAAAGGCACTCACTGCGGTATCACGGCGACCATCGCGGACAGTAAGCTGGGTCCAGACCGTGCCGTCGCACCGCTCCGCGTTCCAATCGGGATTGGCACCATGACCGGCCGAGACACCCGCCTCATGGATCGCAGTCGAGAGGGGGTTGCGCTCCGCCACATCGCTTATGCAAAGCACGCTCAGCGGGCCGTCCTGCCCCCGGTATTCAGGATCGCCCGAGGACGCCGCTTCCAATCGGCGAAAGTAGGGCAACAACCCCTCGCCGCCCCAACCGGGGTCGCCGGTCGCTTGCGCCCATCGGTCGTAGGCGCGCAAAGGCCCGCGCTGGAAACCCAGCGCATTGATCAGCGTCGATCCGCCAAGGCCCTTGCCGCGCGGCTGCGCGACGCTTCTGCCCAGAAGACCGGGCTGCGGTGTCGAGGCGTAGTTCCAGTCGTTGGCCCCACCCGCAAGGCCGGGCCAGGCAGGCGGGGACCAGATCGCGGGATCCTCCGCCTCATTCCCTGCCTCCAGCAATAGTACCCGCCGGTCGCCATCCTCGGACAGCCGCCGGGCCAGAACGCAACCGGCCGAGCCGCCTCCAACGATGACATGGTCCCAACTCGCGGTCGCAAGGAAGCCGGGGTCGCCGATGGTGACGTGAGTGCTGGAAAGCGCCATAATCTGTCTCGTTCAAGTGCGACACCGGCCCGAGGCAATTCCGGGCCGGTGTCGCCGATACTCAGAAGTTGAACCGGCCGCGCAGGCCGAACTGGCGCTTGTCGGCAGCGAATGCCGCCATCGACAGGCCACCCGACGGCAGCGCCTGCGTATCGCCGCCCGACTGCGCCGACTGGATGGAGCGATTGTCGAACAGGTTGGTCACGAAGAAGATGACCGAGTACCGATCGTTCTCCACGCCCGCCCGCAGATCGACATTGGCATAAGGCGCGTACCAGTAGCTATTGGTGTTGTCCTGGTAACGACGGCTGCGATACTGGATGTCACTCTCCAGCAGCAGGTCGAGATCGCCCGTCAGCGGCGCGCGATAGTTCAGGCTGCCCACGGCCGAGTGACGCGCCGAGGCTTCCAGCCGCTTGCCGTCGAGGTTGACGAAGCAGCCCTTCAGATTGCCCTCGGTACGGATGGTGCAGCCGCCCGCCAGCGCGATCGTGATCGGGCTTGTCGAGGGCAGGTCGTAATCGGTGTAGCGCGCATCGAGATACGTATACCCGACAGAGAACGTCAGGCCCGGCGCGATGACGCCCGCCAGTTCCACTTCGGCGCCGTCGATCCGCGCGCCGCCGACGTTCTGCACGAGGCTGACGTTGCCCTGCGGGTTGACGCTGAAATCCACCGGCACCAGCGTCGATTCCTGCTTGTCCTTGTAGTCCATCCGGAAGATCGAGGCGTTGAAACGCAGCCGCCGGTTGAACAGGCTCGACTTGAAGCCGATCTCGTAGTTGTTGAGCTTTTCGGTGCCGAACGCCGCATCCTCCGGGTTCGGCGTCTGCACCTGCGACATGCCCGCCGGCTTGATCCCGCGCGAGAACGAACCGTAGAACATCAGGTCCGGATTGACCTTGTAGGTCAGTCCCACCTTTGGCGCGAAGTAGTTGGTCGAAGTGCTCGCCTCGAACACGCTGCCGGTCAGCGCGAAGGGATAGACCCCGTTCACCGCCGTCGTCGAGATGGCGATGCTGCGCGCGAAGAGATAGTCGTACTTCTCCTTGCCGTAACGGCCTTCGGCGGAGACCGTCAACTGGTCGGTCAGGTCGTATTCGGCGAGGGCGTAGGCGGAATAGTGCTCGGTCGTGCGGCCCTGATCCTGCGCCGGGCCATAGCCTCCCAGCAGCGCGAGGTTGGAATAGATGTTGACCGGCTGCCCGCCCGCACTGAACCCGGCATTGGAGATGCTGCCCAGCTTCTGCTTCACGTCCTCCCACCAGTAGAGGCCGCCCACGGCCCAGCGGAAGCCGCTGCTGGTCTGGTCGCCGATGCGCACTTCCTGGCTGAACTGCTTGGTCAGCGTCGCGGCGTCGAAGAAGAAGAAGCCGGTCGCGATGCCGCCTTCGGGCACTTCGGCAAGCTGCGTCACGCCCGCCTGCGTATAGGACGTCAAGGGACGGCCGAAGAAGTCCGCATCCTGCCGCTGACGCGAGCGCGAACGCGTGAAGCCGGTCCAGGTCGAGACCGTGATGTTGTCGCTCACGGTGAATTCGCCGCGCAGACTGGAAAGGAACGTCTTGACGTGCGTGCCTGGGAAATCCTCCCCGGTCGCCGGATCGGCGGACAGCATCACCCGCCCGATGCCCTTGCCGATCTTGCCGCGCTGCGCGACATAGGCGGTGGAGCCGATCGTCGTCTGCGGCGCACCGATGATGCCGACCTGCTGCCCGGCCACGTCCGAGGGCAGCGCGATAGCCTCACGCATATTCACCTCGGGCGCACCGCCGATATAGTATTGCGGGCGCACTTCGTAGGTGTCGTCCGAATAGCTCGCGCGGGCGACGAGCTTCACGTCGCTGGACGGCTGAAACTTCGCGGCCACCGCGCCGCCCTTGGACTCGTAGCCGCCGATGCGCTTGCCGGTGACGTCGTTGTCGTAGAACCCGTCGAAGTAGGAATAGGCCCCGTTGAAGCGGAACGACAGTGTATCCGTGGCGGGCAGGTTGATCGCGCCGCGCAGTTCGGCCTGACTGTAGGTCGCAACTTCGCCGCTCACGTAGCCTTCGACCCGGTCGCTGGTCGGCTCCTTGCTGATGTAGTTGATCGCACCGCCGAAAGCCACGCGGCCATAGAGCGCCGACTGCGGCCCCTTCACCACCTCGATCCGCTCCAGATCGACCAGCTTCATGTTCGCGAGGTTGCCGCCACCGGCCGAGGCGATGGACTCCGAGGAAATGTCGATCCCGTCGAGCAGGATGCCCACCGGCGGACGACCGCGCGTGGCGGGAAGGCCGCGGATGTTCGGGCGCACGTCCTGCTGGACGAAACCCTTGTCCATGAAGATGCCAGGCGTCTGCTTCACGACGTCGGCCATGTCGCGGATACCCTTGTTCTCGATCGCATCGGCGCCGAACGCCTGCACCGTCAGCGGCACCGACTGCAGCGTCTCCTCGCGGCGGCGTGCGGTGACGGTGATCTCGGTCAGCTGGCCGCCCTCCTCGGCTCTCGGCGCGGAACCGCCGTCCTCTGCGAATGCGGTTCCCGTATAGGCATGGGCGAGGGCGATGACGCTCGCCGCGCGCATGATGGCGTACTTCTTCATGGATTCAGCCCCCTTGTAGATATGATTGTTATGGACCGACGTGTCGGTCGTCCCCGGCCAAGGCGACGGCGCCTGCTGCGGGGTACGGGGGAGAAGTTCACCCGAGGGGCGCGAACCGCCAACTCGTTCGCATCAAGATATTCTTATCGTGGATACTTGCCGCGCATATCTGCGTCCGCAGCCCGCGAATGCCGAATATGACAAGGCGCCGAGCCGCAGCGCGATGACTTTACCCTCAATCGTCATTGCGAGCGCAGCGAAGCAATGCAGGGCGGTTTACGCGGCCCTGCATTGCTTCGCTACGCTCGCAATGACGAAGGTGGTTCGGGATTGAAAGGATCAGCTCAGCGGGCAGCCGTGCATCGGGCGGGACATGCTCGCCAGCACTTTCCACTCGCCGTCGGTCTTCTGCCAGACGTGGATGTTGTCGTACGTCTGGTCGACCACGGTGCCATCGGGCATCCGTGTGCGGTGGTTCTGGTAGTAGATGATCGCTGTATCGCCCGAGAGGCTGAAATCGCGGAAGGTCGTCTCGATCACTTCCTTGTCGCGCCCGCGCATCGCCTGCTTGCCCGCGCGCAACTTGTCGATGCGGAACGGCGCGGGCGTACCGGCCGTCCAGGCGAGGAAATTGGGCGAGGCATTATCGACGTAGAAGTCCACCATGCCTTTGCTGCGCCCCTGGTAAATGGCCATTTCCTTGGCCCAGATGATACGCTGGACTTCGGCGGCCTCACTGGCCTTGCTGTAGCCGTGAGCGGCGAACAGCCCGCCCGACGCCGCCAGCGCACCGATCGCGAGCGCCAGTTTACGATGGAAACGCATGGTCGATCCCCTGTCGAGATTGGATGTCGGGCAGCCGCGCACGATAGGCGAAGTAGCCCACGAGGTAGAGCAAGGCCGCGCAGGTCAGCGCGGGCAGGCAGATCTGCGTCAGAGCGAGGCCCAGCGCATGGCCGTCCTCGGCCCCCTCGCCCCGCACCGCCGCGACCAGATAAGGCCCGAGCGTCTGCCCGGTGATGGTGTTGAACAGCCCGAACAGCGAGACGCAGATGCCGCGCATGTTGCCCGGCACCAGTTCCTGCACGCCGGTCACCATGCCGGTGCCGATCATCGGCATGAAGAAGCTGACCAGCCCCAGTGTCATGATCGCGGTCGCGGGCGTCGGCATGAACACCATCAGCGTTGCCGGGAACAGCATCGCCGAAACCGCGAAGAGGTAGAGGAACTTGCCGCCCGGGTGTCCGTGGCGCGAAACCCCGTCCACGATCACCCCCGCCAGCAGCGCGCCGAGCGTGCCCAGCACCATGCCGACCGAGCCCTGCCACTGCCCGACCTCGGCCGGGATCATCGCGAAGCGGCGCATCAGGTACGTCGCGCCCCATGCGTTGATGCTGTAGGTCATCATCACCAGCATCGCGAACCCGCCGTAGAACGGCACGAATACCGTCCAGTTGCGCCCGAGATAGGCCAGCACTTCGGGAAACGGCACGCGCGCGACGGCGCTGGCTGTCCCCCGGCGCACCGGCTCACGAAAGGTGAGCAGCAGCAGGATCACCGGAATACCCAGCAGCCCGGAGAACACGAAGGCGACGCGCCACGCACTCATCCCGTCGAGCAGCCCGATCCACGCGAAGCGGCCCGCCGGAACCGCGCTGACGATCGCGCCGGTCAGCATGATCGACAGCCCCCCAGCGAAGGATTGCCCGAGCAGATAGATGCTGATCGGCTTGCCGCGCTGATCCGGCGGAAACATGTCGCCGATCATCGAGACCGCGCAAGGGGCCAGCGCCGCCTCGCCTAGTCCGACGAGCAGGCGCGCCGTGAACAGTTCCCCGAACGAGCCCGCCAGACCGCCGAGGAACGTCGCCGCACTCCACACCGCGATGCCCACGATCAGCAGCCGCCGCCGCGAAAACCTGTCCGCCATCAGCCCTAGCGGAATGCCGGCCACGGCATAGAACAGCCCGAAAGCCAGCCCGAGCAGCAGGCTGATCTGCACGTCCGAGATGCCAAGGTCGCGCCGCACCGGATCGACCACCAAGGTCAGGATACCCCGGTCGATCACCGAGACGATCGACGCCGCGAACATCGCCGCGACGACCCACCACGCCCTGAACCGGCTCGGATAGGCTTCTTCGGCAGCGTCGATACTCATGCCGGGAGGATGCGCAGCGAGGTGTCACCGGACGACAGCGCTTCCGCGCCGTCAGCGCGCACGACCATCATGTCCTCGACATGCGAAGTGCCGTAGCCGATCTCGTGATAAGGCATGTCCATGGTGAACACGGTGCCTTCCTCGAACACCATGACGTCCTCGAAGTACGCCGGATCGGGCTCGCCGCCGACCGGCCAGGGCTGGTCGGTGTGCTCCAGACCGACCGGGTGCGCCCCGCCCAGCCCGCGTTCGAAGTCGTGCTGCCGCAGTACGTCGCGGATGATCTCCGAGCCGCGTGCATAGGTCATCCCCGGCCGCACCTCAGCGTAGAACACCGCCAGCGCGGCGCTGTTCGCCTCCGCCCGGCGCGCGACTTCGTCAGGCGGCGTACCGACCACGATGGTCCGGCCGACGTCGCCCTTGTAGCCCATATATTCGCCGACGCTGTCGATCTTGGTCGGCTCGTCCTTCTCCACCACGCCCGAATTGAGGCCGCGCTGGTTGACGATCAGCCACAGCGACTTGCCGCCAAGCTCGCCCCACTTGCGCTGATGGCCGATGTCGATGTCCTGCAGCGGCTGACCGATATGCATGGTCGCGATCGCCGCATCCAGCGCGGCTTCGTTGCGGATCGCGGCCTGCCGCAGAATGGCGATCTCGGGCTCGGACTTCACCATGCGGATCTCCCGGAAGATGTTGAGCGCATCGACCGCCTTGCCATGGAAGTCCGCGCCCAGAACGCCGGGTACGCGCATATCGTCGAACCCCAGCGTTCCACGCGTCAACCCGGCCTTCGCCAGCGCATTCGCCAGCGATCCGCCTGCCGAGGCGCCGGTCTTGCCTTCATACTCGGCGTAAAGGGCCATCAGCAGCCGGTCGCGATCGGTCATGCTGTCCTCGCGGATGGCCCTGGCCCACGGGCTCGGCAACGGTTCGGGAATGGCCCGCCCTGCCGCGTCGGTGCCGATCGGGTAGCTGAAGACCTCCACGCTGGGCATCCACGTCGGGCGGTAGTCGAGATGATAGACCATCGACCCGTTGACGATCAGCGAGGCCGGAGCCTCCCGATTGCGCGGCAGGACCGCAAAGCTCGAATAATGGCGGCCCATCATCGCCGAAATGCCGAGATGGCTGGAGAGGTAGTAGATATTGCTGGGCAGCGCGGCGACGAGCCCGTCCAGCCCGTACTTGTCCATGATCCGGTCCGCCCGGTCCCGATGCACCAGCATCTCGCCTTGCCGGGTATGCTCGATCAGTTCGGGCGCCAGCCACTTCGCCAACGTTCCCTCGCATACGTCCGCAGCATCGATCATTACGTAAACTCCTGACGGGCGCGGCGCCGAGTGACCGGCAGTCGCCCATTTGTCTTCGCCGGAGATGATTGACGCAGGGTCAGCGCCGGTCACGAAGAACCGAACGAGTTATTCGTTAGCCGAAAACTTCAGAGCAAGTATCTGCATGAAAAGGGTTATCATGGTCGGCAATCGTCATGGCCAACCGCCTCATGCCGGGATCGGCCCTTAAATCTCCGACAGGCGGATAGATTTGAATTCGTCGTCAGTGATTTCAAAAAACTGTCGTGTCATCGCCCGCAGACAGTCACGCCATACCGCCAGCATGAGGGTTATAGCCGGTCGGATGAGCCTGATAAAGGGGCAAGGCAGATGATGGAAAGCGGCGTTCCCATTCGCTCCGTAAGCCGGACTTTGGGTGTACTTCGAACGATCAACGAGTTCGGCAGCGTCTCCATGTCGGAGATCGCGCGGCACGAGAATCTGCCATACCCCACGGCGTTCCGCATCATGCAGACTCTGCTTCACGAAGGCATGATCGAGCGTGAGGACCGCAGCAAGCGCTACCGTCCAACCGCGCTCGTCCAGTCGCTCGCCAGCGGCTACGAGGGGCAGAAGCTGCGCACCGCCGCACAGCCGCTGATGAGCGACCTGACACGCGAAATCGGCTGGCCGGTGTTCCTCTCCGAGCGCGTCGGCCGCCGTTTCGTGATCCGCGCATCGACTCACCACGAGACGACACTGACGTTCTTCAACTGGAAGCCCGGCAGCACGTTTCCTGTGCTCGGCAGCGTCACCGGCATGGCCTGGCTGGCCTACCAGTCCGAAAACTGCGCCCATGACCTGCTGCGCGGCGAAATGGACCCCGACACCCGCAACGACATGTTCGACGTCGAGGAACTGCTACGTTCGCTGGAGCAGGTGCGCAGCAGGGGCTACGCGTGGCGCCCCTCGGTCTACGAAAAGAATGGCAAGACCGCTTCGCTCGCGATCCCGATCATGCGCGACGGCGGGGTCGAGAACGTCCTGACGATGACCTATTTCGCCTCGGCCATGAAGGAGACCGTGGCGATAGACCGCTATCTCGACCGCTTGCGCAGTTCGGCGGAGACCATCGCGACCACGCACTGAGCCGTCAGACCGGCCGCAAGGCCGCCAGATCGCGCGCCACCCGCCTGAGCGCAGGCAAGTAGCGTGAGTGCAGGTCCGCCATCGACACCCGGTCCGCCTGGGTGCCGATGTTGACGGCGGCGATCACGCGGCCATCGACGATCACCGGAACCGCCACCGAGCGCAGCCCGCGCTCCAGTTCCTGATCCATGATCGCGTAGCCTTCCTGCGCGACGTGATCGAGGATCTCCAGCAATGCCAGGGGTTCCGTCACCGTCCGGTCGGTGCGCGCGGTCAGTTCGGTACGCCGCAGGTACGCCTGCTGTGCGGCCCGGTCGAGACCGGCCAGCATCACCCGCCCCATCGAGGTGCAGTAAAGCGGCAGGCGGCTCCCCACCCGCAGCGCGATCGACATGATCCGCGACACTTCGGCGCGCGCTACATAGTAGACCTCATCCTCCTCGATCACGCCGAGCGAGCAGGATTCGTGCAGATCGTCGCGCAACTGGTCGAGCAGCGGCTGCGCCCGCATCGCCAGACTGCTTGACGAAAGATACGCGAAACCGAGCGCCAGAACCTTGGGGCGCAGCGCATAGAGCGTGCCGTCCTGCACCGCGTAGCCGAGCCTGACGAGCGTATGCAGGCAGCGCTTCACCGCCGGGCGGCTGAGCCCCGTCAAGCGCGCCGCCTGGGCGATCGTCATCGGCCGTTCGCTGTCCGCAAAACAGCGCAGAACCGCCAGTCCCCGTGCCAGCGAGGTCATGAATTCGGGATCGCCTTTCGCGTCCAATTGCCCGAAATCCTGCATGCGCACACCTAAACAACCGATTACCGGACAATATCACGTTTACCGATTGACGCAACCTACCCAGAGGCAGACACGCGAGGTCAGCATTCAACATAAAGCCTTTGGAGAGTCGGATGATCGACAAGGCCATCGACGGCGCCGCTGCGGCCGTCGCGGATATTCATGACGGCGCATCGGTGATGATCGGCGGTTTCGGCACCGCCGGCATGCCCGACGAACTGATCGACGCGCTGATCGCACGCGGGGTGGGCGACCTCACCATCATCAACAACAATGCCGGCAACGGCGAGCACGGTGTCGCCGCGCTGATCCGCGAAGGGCGGGTGCGCAAGATCGTCTGCTCGTTCCCGCGCCAGTCGGATTCGCACCATTTCGACGCCGCCTACCGCGCCGGAAAGATCGAACTGGAACTGGTTCCGCAAGGCAATCTGGCCGCGCGCATCCAGGCTGCGGGCTCCGGCCTCGGCGCGATCTTCACGCCGACCGGCTACGGCACGCTGCTGGCCGAAGGCAAGGAAGTGCGCGAGATCGACGGCAAAAACTACGTGCTCGAATACCCGATCCAGGCCGACTTCGCGCTGATCAAGGCGCACAAGGGCGACCGCTGGGGCAACCTCGTGTTCCGCAAGACCGCGCGCAATTTCGGGCCGATCATGGCGATGGCGGCGAAGACCACCATCGCGCAGGTCAGTGCGATCGTGCCGCTGGGCGAGATCGATCCCGAAGTGGTGGTGACGCCGGGCATCTTCGTGCAGCGCGTCGTCGCCATCGCGCCCGCCGCAATCGCCGTAGCGGCTTGAAAGGAGAGGATAATATGAACCGCCTCAACCGCGACCAGATGGCCGCCCGCGTCGCCCGCGACATTCCCGAAGGTGCCTACGTCAACCTCGGCATCGGCCTGCCCACCAAAGTCGCCAACTATCTACCTGCAGAGCGCGAGATCTTCCTGCAGAGCGAGAACGGCCTGCTCGGAATGGGGCCTGCGCCCGCTTTGGGAGACGAAGACTGGGAGCTGATAAACGCTGGAAAACAGGCAGTTACCCTGCTGACCGGCGGCTGCTTCTTCCACCATGCCGACAGCTTCGCGATGATGCGCGGCGGGCATCTGGACATCTGCGTGCTCGGCGCTTTCCAGGTTTCGGTGCACGGCGACCTCGCCAACTGGCACACCGGCGAGCCCGATGCGATCCCGGCGGTCGGCGGAGCGATGGATCTTGCCATCGGTGCCAAGCAAACCTTTGTGATGATGGAACTTCTGACCAAGCAGGGCGAGAGCAAGCTGGTCGAAAACTGCACCTACCCCCTGACCGGCCTCGGCTGCGTGTCGCGGGTCTACACCGACCTTGCGGTGTTCGACCTCGGCCCCTCCGGCGCGCGCGTGGTGGAGATGGTCGAGGGCCTCGACATAGAGGAATTGCGCCGCATCACCGGCCTCGACCTGGCCTTCACGAAAGCCGCCGAACCCGTCTGACCAAGCGGCACTCAACGGCACTCAAGACGCCCACAAGGGTGCAAAGGACGACCACACAATGACCGAAGCCTTCATCTGCGATGCCATACGCACACCCATCGGCCGCTACGCGGGCGGCCTCTCGAAGATCCGCGCCGATGACCTCGGCGCCGTGCCGATGCGCGCGCTGATCGCGCGCAACCCCTCGCTCGACCCGGCCGCCATCGAGGAGGTCTTCTACGGCTGCGCCAACCAGTCCGGTGAAGACAACCGCAACGTCGCGCGCATGAGCCTGCTGCTGGCGGGCCTGCCGCACACCGTCCCCGGCGTCACCCTCAATCGCCTGTGCGCTTCGGGCCTCGAAGCGGTCGGCACTGCGGCGCGGGCGATCCGCAATGACGAGATGGCGCTCGCCATTGCGGGCGGTGTCGAGAGCATGACGCGCGCGCCCTTCGTCATGGGCAAGTCCGACAGCGCCTTCGGCCGCGCGCAGAAGCTGGAGGACACGACGATGGGCTGGCGCTTCGTCAACCCGGCGCTCGATGCGCTCTACGGCACCGAGACGATGCCGCGCACCGGCGAGAACGTCGCCGAGGACCATGGTATCAGCCGCGCCGACCAGGACGCCTTCGCGCTGCGCAGCCAGCAGCGCGCCGCCGCGGCGCAGGCGAGCGGCTTCTTCGCGGAGGAAATCGTCCCCGTCACCGTGCCGGGGAAGAAGCGCGGCGAGACGCTGGAGGTGTCGATCGACGAACATCCCCGCGCCGACACCACGATCGAGACGCTGGCCAAGCTGAAGCCCTTGTTCGGTCCCGAAGGCACCGTCACGGCAGGCAATGCGTCCGGCATCAACGACGGCGCGGCGGCGATGTTCGTCGCAAGCGAGGCGGCGGCCAGGGCACATGGGCTGACGCCGCGCGCGCGCATTCTCGGCATGGCGTCGGTCGGCGTCGAGCCGCGCGTCATGGGGATCGGCCCCCTGCCCGCGACGCTCAAGCTGATGGAGCGGCTTGGCCTGACCATCGGCGACTTCGACGCGATCGAACTGAACGAGGCTTTCGCCAGCCAGGGCCTTGCCGTCATGCGCGGCCTCGGCCTCCCGGACGATGCGCCGCACGTGAACCCCAACGGCGGCGCCATCGCGCTGGGCCATCCGCTCGGCATGTCGGGCGCGCGCATCGCCATGAGCCTCGTGCACCAGCTGGAGAAGACCGGCGGCAGGCGTGGCCTCGCCACGCTGTGCATCGGTGTCGGCATGGGGCTGGCGCTAGCGGTCGAGCGGGTCTGACGGCCGCAGCGGCCGCCGTCAGACCGACAGGATCAGCACATCGTCGCTGCGCGGGGGCGAGCCGTCGTAGGACGCCAGCGGCTCGAAATGCTCGTCCATTAGTTCCAGCGCGGAGAGGCCCGCCAGCTTGAACTGGCCGAGCCCGGGCTCCTCGTCACTGCGGCGCGCCTTGCCGGGATTCATGGCGCTGACGACAAGGTCGCCATGCCGCTCGAACAGCAAGTGCGGCGCAAGCGTGATCGTATTGCCGTTGTAGCGCGCAGTGACGAACCGTCGCGTCGCGATCGCTTCCATCAGGGTGAGTCGTGAATCATTCATCCCGACCGCAGATCGCACGGGCTACGCGCAATGAAAAGCGAGGTTGCGTAGTAAAGACCGCGATTTCATTGCGCACTTTGGAGTGGGATGAGATCGGATTGACCCGCCCTTAGTCCCCTCTCCCCTCGCGATGACGATCCAAAGCAACGTCATCCGGCTCTAGAGAAACTCGTCGGCGGCGTCGTGGCTGTCGCCGCCGCTGGTCGTGGCGGGCGCCGGCTTGCTGCTGGGAAGCGCGATTGCGGGCGCTTCTGCGAAAGGCTTCACGCCGAACGCGGGGTAGATCTCGGACGGGAAATAGATCGTCCCGTCCTTCACCACCATGGCGATGCGGTGCAGTTCGCGAAGGTCCGCCAGCGGATTGCCCGGCAGCAGCAGGAAATCCGCCCGCTTGCCCCGCGCAATCGAGCCCAGTTCCTGATCGTTGCCCATGTAGCGCTCCGGCCCAAGCGTGCCGATGCGCAGCACGTCGGCGGCGGGTATGCCCGCCTCGCCGTAGATCTCCAGTTCGCGGTGCACCGACAGGCCGGTGCCGTCGTCGGTGCCGGGCAGCAGCGTGACGCCCCGGTCGTGCAGGCGCTTTACCACGCGCTTCACCGCATCGAAGGCGCCCAGATAGGCGGCATCGTCGCCCGGCTCGCTCAGCGGCGCGATGGCCTGGCGACGGCGGCGCTGGAGGCCGATCGGCAGGTGGTCGATATAGCTCGCTACCGCCGGAGACGGCTTGCCGTCGCGGCTGAGCATCAGCAGTTCCAGCGTCACCGCCGTCGGATCGAGCGCGATGTGCTTCGCGACCATCGTATCCAGCGTCGTCTTCACGCGCGGGGCATCGAGGTCCAGCCCCGCCGTGCGCCGCATTGCGGTGAGGCGCAGCGGGGTGCGGGTGTCTTCCTTGATGTCGAGCACCCAACCCAGCATCAGTTGGTTGACGTGGGTGATCTCGTCATAGCCCGCCGCGATCATCGCATCGGCATTGGTGAAGGCGGGAATGTGCCCGGTCAGCCCCATGCTCAGCCGCTTGGCCTCGCGTGCGATGGCGGGCACCCATGCCGGGTTCATGCTGTTGTAGATCTTGATCTGCCAGTAGCCGCGCGCGGCGTACCAGCGCACCGCGTCGAGCGCCGCCGCCTCGCTGTCCACGACGATACCGTGGCGCGCCGAATACGGGCTGCGGCCTTCAAGGAAGCCGTTGGCGGTGATGCGCGGCCCGGCCACCTCGCCCTTGCCGATGCGGTCGATCAGGCCGGGCAGGAAGTCGTTGTGGTTGCCCATGTCGCGCACCGAGGTGACCCCGGCGGCGATGTAGAGCATCGCCGATTCCAGCCCGATATGCGCGTGCATGTCGTGCAGACCCGCCAGCAGCGTGCCGCCCTTGCCGTCGATCAGCGCCTCGCCCGGCGTAGCGGGCTCGTCGAGCGGCTGGATGCCGGTGATGCGGCCGTGCGCGAAGACCACCGAGACCGGATCGCCCAGCATGCCGCTGGCAGGATCGAACACCCGCACGTTGCGGATGCGCACCGGCGCGTCGATGGTATGGGCGAAGCGCTTCTGGAGGGCAGCATAGCGCGCGGCGGTCAGCCGGGTGCCGAGTTCGTTGAGGGCGGCCACTTCGCCCTCATGCCCCTCGCGCACGGTGGCGCCACCGCTGTCGAGCGTGGCGAAGAGTTCGCCCTTGCCGTCGAGCAGGATCATCTCGGGCGAAAGGTCGATGCCGCTGATCGAGTAGGCCTGATACCGGACCTTGCCGATGATGGCCGGGCCGAGCTTCTCGATGGCGAGTTCGCCGCCGGGGAACGCCGCCATGCGCCCGTCCGCATCCTTGAGCAGCGCGCGGGCGTAAAGCCCCAGCGCCCAGGGGCTGGCGTTCTGTCCGACATAGAGCGCGGGGCCGCTGGCACTCGCCTGCTTCTCGCCCATGGAGTCAGTCCAGCGCGCCGTGGTGCCTTCACGCGCGAAGCGTTCGTGGACGTCGCCGCCGAAGGTCGCCTTGCCATCCAGTTCCCAGCGCGTCGGCAGCCCGTCGCGGCCGAGTTCGACGGTTTCTCGCATGGTCGGGCCGCGGCCGTTGTTCTTGACGTCGTACTCGATGGCGACGCGATTGCCCTGCACGTCGGCGTCTACGAAGCCGACCTTCTCGCCGTTGGAGACGACGCTGTAGCGCAGGTGCTCTGCGTGGGCGGGGACCGTGACCAGCAGGGTCGAGGCGAACAGCGCGGCGCGCAAGGGCTTGCGGAACATCAGGCGAGCGAACTCCGGTAGAGGTGAGCGGCGGCGGCAAGGTCCTGCACCGCATGGCCGAGCGACTTGTAGACGGTGATGTCCCATTCGGAACGGCGCCCGTCCACGCGGCCGAGCAGCACTTCGCCGATCTCCGCGACGATGTGGGCGTCGTCGATCAGGCCCTTCTCCCGCGCGACGATGAATTCGGCCGCCGCATCGAGCGCGGAAGCGCGGCTGTCCGCCACGTAACGGCTGTTGACGACGAGCGCGCTGTCGACCTCGACCGGCCCGGGGCCGCTGGAGCCGACGAGGTTGACGTGGACGCCGGGCTTCAGCCACTCGCCCCGGAGCACCGGCTCGGAAGCGGTGGTCAGGGTGCAGATGACGTCCGCCTCACCCGCCGCCGTGGGCAGGTCCGCCACGGCCTCGGCGTTGAGGTGGGCATACTCAGCCGCCAGAGCCTCGGCCTTGTCCGGCGAGCGGCCCCAGATCAGCACCCGCTCGAAATCGCGCACCAGCGGCAGGGCCTTGAGGTGCGTATGCGCCTGCCCGCCGGTGCCCAGGATCAGCAGCGTGCGCGCGTCCGGCCGGGCCAGCGCGTCGGTCGCCACGGCAGTCGCGGCGGCGGTGCGGATATGGGTGATCTCCTCGGCATCGGCCACGCAGACCGGGCGGCCTTCGTCGGGCTCGAACAGCACGACGAGGCCCCGGTGACGCCGGAGGCCCGGCGAACGCGGATCGGCGAAGACGCTGATGGTCTTCGTGCCGAACATGTCGTGCTCGCCAAGTGCTCCGGGCATCTGGGCGAAGGTGCGACCCGGGCCCAGCGACAGCATTGTGCGCAGAAGCTGGCGCGTCTCGCCCGAAGACAGCGCCTTCATCGCCTCGCGCACGACGCGGATGCAATCAGGATAGGACAGCCGTTCGCGCACCGCCTCGCTGTCGAAGATCGTCAGCTCGTCGCGTTTCATCGGTGCCGTCCTTTCAAATCCCTGTGCGCACACGCTAGCCGCCGTTCCAGCGTAATGCTTGCCCGACTTCGCGCATTTGCCTAGGCTCGATGGCAATTCAATGCATCGATGACAGGGATGGCGCATAATCATGGCGGAAGCACTCGACCGGCTCGACCTCAAGATCCTCGACCGGCTGCAGATCGACGCCTCGGAATCATCGAGCGAGATCGCCGAGCGCGTCGGCCTGTCGCAGTCGCCCTGCTGGCGGCGCATCCAGCGGCTGAAGGAGGAAGGCTACATCAAGGCGCAAGTCGCCGTGCTGGACCGCGAAAAGTTCGGCGAAAGCATGTACATCTTCGCCCAGCTCAAGATGGGCCGCCTCAGCGACGAGGCGCGCGAAAGCTTCATCCGCGCGGTCGAGGACATCCCCGAGATCACTGAGGCCTATACCCTGTTCGGCGAGATGGACGTGATGCTGAAGGTGCTGGCGCCGAGCATGGCGTGGTATCAGAACTTCACCTTTCGCCGCCTGCTGCGCCTGCCGGGGGTGGAGGACATCCGCTCCACCGCGACGCTGTCGGAGATGAAGTGCACCCACCGACTGCCGCTGCCGTCGGCGTCCTGAGATCCGCTCCTTGTCGTCATTGCGAGCGTAGCGAAGCAATCCAGGGCGACTCAAGACTGCCTTGGATTGCTTCGCTACGCTCGCAATGACGAAGTGGTTTTCGAATTCATGCCCCCACCCTGTGCATAAATGATGCTTGGCGAGGCGATCGGGCGGCCATCTACGCGAAACCTTCGTCGTCGCGCGCCCATAGACTCACGGGCAGGAGGAGCCCACCATGCCTGATCGTCGTATCGCCTTTTCCCTGCTGGCCGCGCTGGCCTGTGCGCCTGCCGACGGAGCCGCTGCCGAACCCGCGCTGCGCGTGACGCTGGCCCCCGCGAAGCCCGACGCCGAGCAGCATGTGCCCTATGTCGACGTGACGGTAGTGGCCGAAGGCATGTCCCGCACCGAGGGCGCACCGCTGCTGCGCATGCCCCTCGTCGCCAACACCGTGGTCACCAGCGCCGCCGCGATCACCGGCCTCACCGTCCGCGACCGGCGCGGCGCCCTTACCCCGCGTGTCGAGGACGTCGAGGAGGACGGCTCCAACCGCACCCGCCTGTGGCGCGCGCCGCGTGCCGTCGAGGGCGCGCTGAAGGTGCATTACCGCGTGCCGATCGACGCCGCCGCGCCGCCGCTTGCCCTGCCGCAGTACGAGATGCGCACCGAACTGGGCGGCTTCTCGGCGGCGGGCAACGCCTTCCTGATCATGCCCGATGACGAGACGCCGCGCCGTGCCAGCGTGACGTGGAACTTCGCCGCCTACGGCCCGAACGGCAAGGGCGTCTCCAGCCTCGGCCTCGGCAACGCGACGGCGCGCAAGGCGATGCCCGCTTCGGAACTGGCGCACATGTACTACATGGGCGGCCAGCCCGGCGTGTTTCCGCCCGCGAACGACGGCTTCTTCGCCGCATGGCAGGGCATTCCGCCCTTCCCGATGGCGCCGCTGATGACATGGGCCGGCGACCTGCACCGCCATTACGGCGCGTTCTTCGGCTATACCCCGCCCAGCTTCGGCGTGTTCGGCCGGACCAACCAGCGCAACCCGGGCAGCGGCATCGGCCTGAAGGACAGCTTCGCCTTTACCTTCAACCACACCTCCAAACCCGCCGACTTGCGCTCGCTGCTGGCGCACGAGATGCTCCATGCCTGGGTCAATTCGCTCGACGCCTCGATGGATGCGGCTGGCGGGCTCGACCGCTCGTGGTTCGGCGAGGGGCTGGCGGTGCACTACCAGCGCCTGCTGCCCTACCGCGCGGGCCTGATCTCGGCCGAGGATTTCCTCGCCGACCTCAACGAGACGGCGGCGCGCTACTACACCAACATCAAGATCGCCGTGCCCAACGCCGAAATCCCGGCGGGCTTCTGGCGCGACACGCGCATCCGCGTGCTGCCCTACGATCGCGGCTCGCTCTACTTCGCGGCCACCGATGCGGCGATCCGCCAGGCGTCGGGGGGCAAACGCTCGCTCGACGATCTGGTGCGCACGATGCTGGCCGAGCGCCGCGCCGGTCGGCCGATGGACGAAGCGCTGTACCGCCGCCTGCTGAAAGCCGACCTCGGCGACAAGGGCATCGCCGCGTTCGAGGCGATGCTCAAGGGCAGTGTCGTGCTGCCGCCGTCGGACGCCTTCGGCGCGCAGTTCCGCCGCATCGAGAAGCCGCTGCGCCGCTTCGAGCTCGGCTTCGACCCCGCCTCGCTGCTGGCGCGGCCGAAGATGGTCAGGGGCCTCATCCCCGGTTCGAACGCCGAGGCCGCAGGCCTTCGCGAAGGCGACGAGATCCTCAACACCTTCTCGCAGGACGGCCTGCAGGGCGACCAGCAGGCCTTCCTGACGCTCGACGTGAAGCGCGGCGGGGAGGAACTGCATGTGCGCTACCAACCTCGCGGAGAGACCGTGTCCGCCTACCAGTGGGAAGCGGCGCGCTGAAACGCGCCGCCGACCCGCATGGCGGCACGCGGATCGACGGAATTATCGTTCAGCGCAGTCCCTGCAGGGCGGATGGCAGGCTCGCGGCGATCCACGGCGATGCCTTCTCGTAAGCATGGCCGACTTGCAGCACCGCCAGATCCGCATGGCGCCTGCCGATGATCTGAAGACCGATGGGAAGCTTGCGCGCACCGCCGAAGCCGGCCGGAACCGCCAGAGCAGGCAGGCCCGCCATCGTCGCGGGAAGGGTAACTTCCATCCAGCGGTGATAGCTGTTCATGGCCTTTCCGGCGATCTCGGTCGGCCAGTGCTCGCTGGCATCGAACGGGAAGACCTGCGCGCTGGGCAGCACCAGGAAATCGAATTTCTCGAAGGCTGCGGCGAACGCATTGTAGATGCGGGTGCGGCCTTCCGACGCCTTGGCAAGCTGCGGCCCGGTCAGCTTCATGCCGCCCTCTACTTCCCAGATCGCTTCGGGCTTCATCAGCGCCCGCTTGGCGGGATCGTCGTAGAATCCCTGGAGATCGGCGCCGACCGACCAGTGCCGCAGCGCCACTGCCGTACGCCACATCTCGGAAGCAGGTTCGGCCAGGGTCGCTTCCTCGACGGTCATGCCGATCGCCTCGAATGCCTTGAGCGCTTTCGTGCAGGTTTCCATGATGCCGGCCTCCATCGGCAGCGCACCGCCGAGATCACCCAGCCAGCCGACCCTGCCGCCCTTCCAGTCGCGATCGAGCGGACGCGCGAACATCGCCGGATCATCGCCGAGAGAGAACGGTGCGCGCGCATCGCCGCCCGCCTGCACCGAAAACAGCATCGCAAGATCGCTCACGGTTCGGCCGAGCGGCCCCGACGTGGCGAAGTTCTGCCAGAACAGGTCGGTGTTGGGCACCGAAGGAACCCGGCCGAACGAGGGACGCAGTCCGAAGACGTTGTTCCAGCCGGGCGGGTTGCGGAGCGACCCGCCGAAGTCGCTGCCGTCCGCCACCGGCACCATCCGCAGCGCCAGCGCGACCGCACCGCCGCCGGTGCTGCCGCCCGCTGCGCGGCCGTAGGCATAGGCGTTGTGCGTCGTTCCGAACACCGGATTGTAACTGTGCGATCCCAGCGCGAACTCGGGTACGTTGCTCTTGCCGAGGAAGATCGCACCGGCCTTGCGCATGCGCGACACCACGAGGCTGTCGGCTGCAGGAATGTTGTCCCGCAGGATCGGCGAACCCTGCGTGCTGGCAATGCCCTTGACTGGGGCAGTGTCCTTCACCGCATGGGGAAAGCCATGGAGCGGCCCGTGGAAACGGTTCGCCGCCGCGTCCTCGTCCATGGCGGCAGCCTGTCGCAGCAGCGCATCGCCGTCCACGCGCGAAACGATGGCGTTGAAGCGGGGGTTCAGGCGGTCGATCTGCGCCAGATGGGCGGTCATCACCTCGCGGCTGGACAAGTCGCGGCGATGGATCGCGGCCGACAGGTCGGTCGCATTCATCATCACGATCTCGTTCGATCCCGTCCCACGCCGTTCGGCGACCCGTGCGAGCGCCGGTGCCGCCATGGTGCCCAGTGCCGTGGCTGCGCCGGTCAGCACGGTTCGGCGGGTCGCCGTCGTACCGTCAAGGGTCGCTTCGCCCATCGTCTTCATCTCCATTTGCCAATCTCCCCGCTTCTTCACGGCGACCACCCGATGGTAAAGGTCCAAGATGACTTGCGGCGCGGGACCACTCCCCCCGCCGCAAGTCACGTAGTCTCGGGGTTGAGCCGAAGCCCGATCAGGCAGCCCGCTGCAGCATGCCGAACAGGTCGCGCGGATCGTCGGGATCGGCGATGATGTCGAGTTGCTGGAAGAACGTGGTGCCGTCCAGCTTGCCCAACAGGTAGCGCAGCGCCGAGAAATCCTCGATCGCGAAGCCGACGCTGTCGAACAGCGTGATCTGGCGCGCGTCGGTGCGGCCTTCGGCCTCGCCGCTCAGAACCTTCCAGAATTCGGTCACCGGATAGGACGCCTCCATCTGCTGGATCTCGCCCTCGATGCGGGTCTGCGGCTCGAATTCGACGAAAGTGGCCGCGCGGTCGAGAATGTCGCGATGCAGTTCCGTCTTGCCCGGGCAGTCGCCGCCGATCGCGTTGATATGGATGCCGTAGCCGACCATGTTGTCGGACAGGATGGTGGCATAGGCCTTGTCTGCCGTGCAGGTGGTGATGATCTGCGCGCCCTCGATCGCATCCTGCGAGGTTTCGCAGGCCACGACCCGGAGGCCGCTGCCCTGCAGATTGCGCGCGGCCTTGCGGATGGCCTCGGGATCGAGGTCGTAGAGGCGCACTTCCTCGATGCCGACGATGGCCTTCATCGCGATCGCCTGGAATTCCGCCTGCGCGCCGTTGCCTATCATCGCCATGACCCGCGCGTCCGCCGGGGCGAGGCGGCGCGCCACCATCGCGGACGTCGCCGCAGTACGCAGCGCCGTCAGCAGCGTCATCTCGGTCAGCAGCAGCGGATAGCCGGTATTCACGCGCGCCAGCAGCCCAAAGGCTGCAACCGTCTGCAAACCCTTCGCGGTGTTGCTGGGATGGCCGTTGACGTACTTGAAGGCATAGGCCTCGCCGTCGGACGTGGGCATCAGTTCGATCACGCCCTCTTGCGAGTGCGAGGCCAGCCGCGGCGCTTTCTCGAACAGGGACCAGCGCAAATAGTCGGCCTCTATCGCATCGGTCAGTTCATGCAGCACCGTCTCGATCCCGAAATGATGGACGAGGCGCATCATGTTTTCGACGCTGACGAAAGGGATGAAGGCAAGCGGGGAAGGCTGCGGCGCCATGGTTTCGTATCCTGATGGTGAATGGGCAGGACGATCGTAGAGCGAGGCCCTGCTGGTAAAAATTGCCATACCGCCTTGCAAGCCGATGAACTTTGGACAATTTTATCAGCGCATTTATACAATATGCTCGATTTCAGGCCATCAACTCTTGTCATCTTCCGCCAAGTTCATCCCCGACGACCTCGACCGCCGCATCATCGGCCACCTTCGGGCAGACGGGCGCGCTTCGCTGTCGAAACTGGCCGACGCGCTGGGCGTGGCGCGCGGCACCGTGCAGAGCAGGCTGGACCGCCTGATCGATACCGGAACGCTGCTGGGCTTCACGATCCGGGTCCGCGACGACTACGAGGATCTTTCCGTGCGCGCGGTGATGATGATCGAGATCACCGGCAAGTCGACCACGCAGGTGATCCAGAAGCTGCGGGGCATGGTCGAGATCCATGCGCTGCACACCACTAACGGCAACTGGGACCTCGTCGCCGACATTCGTACCGGCAGCCTCTCGGAATTCGACCGGGTGCTGCGACAGGTGCGCATGATCGACGGGGTGCTGAACAGCGAAACCAGCCTGCTGCTGAGCACGGTCTGACGCGAGCGGCGCAAGCATCCGCCCGGTGGACCCGTCCCGCTGCCGAAACTGGATGTTTCGCGCAAGGCAACGAAAGGCGATGCAACCGTGTCATGGATAATCGCGGAAAGGTGACGCAGTGAACAAGTGGCTGGCAGGTTCGGCGGTTCTGGCATGCGCGGCAATGGCGGTGGCGCCTTCGGTCTGGGCGGATACGCTGCCGCCGCTCGACGGGCGGATCATCGAGTACGACACCCGGGAAGTCACGTGGCCCGCGCTGGACCTCTCGCCGGACGGGAACACCATCCTGTTCGACCTGCTCGGCGACATCTACGCCCTGCCCTCCGCAGGCGGAAAAGCCAGTCCGGTGATGACGGGCGCGGCATTCGACACCCAGCCCGTATTCTCCCCCGACGGCCGCCACATCGCTTTCGTGAGCGACCGCGACGGGCGGGAGAACCTGTGGATCGCCGATGCGGACGGCAGCAACGCCCGCCGCGTTTCGCAGGAGAATAGCGGCGCGCCGCACTACGGTTCTCCCGCCTGGTCGCCCGATGGCCACACGCTCTACGTCTCGCGCATGATCTGGGGCGTGCTGGCGTTCGAACTGTGGTCCTTCGACGTCGCGAGCGGCAAGGCGGACGTGCTGGTGAAGGCCCAGCCCCATGGTGACGATCCGCATCCGCAGCGGCGCAACGCGATGGGCGTGGTCGCCTCCCCCGACGGCAAGAGCCTGTACTATGCGACCAAGGCGGGCACGACCTGGTCCAGCGGCCCCCTGCCGCACTGGACGATCGCGCGCTTCGACCTCGCCACCCGGACTCAGCACGAGGTCCTGACTACACCCGGCGGCGGTATGCGGCCGGTACTGTCGCACGACGGCCGCCTGCTCGCCTATGTGACGCGGGAAAACGAGCAGACAGTGCTGCGCCTGCACGACCTGACCGACGGGAGCGACAGGCTGATCCATGCCCCGCTCGATCCGGATGGGCAGTCCGGCGGCTATTACGTCGATGTGATGCCGCGCTTAGTGTTTTCCGCCGATGACCGCAGCATCTATCTCGGGCTCGGCGGTGGTCTGAAACGCATCGACCTTGCCGGAGGCGCACTCGTCGACATTCCGTTCGAGGCGCATGTGCGACACGAGATGCCGCCGCCGCTTCGCCGCCAGCACCGGGTCGATACCGGCCCCGTCCATGTTCGCGTGATCCAGACCCCGCGCCTTTCCCCCGATGGCAGGCAGGTGGTCTTCGGCGCCGTGGGCCGTATCTATATCGCCGCCAACCACAAAGGCGCGACTCCCCGCCGCCTCGACGTCCCGGGCGCCGCATGGCAGCCGAACTGGTCGGACGACGGGCGCTTCGTCACTTACGTCACCTGGACCGCAAAGGAAGGCGGCCACGTCTGGATAGCGGCTGCGGACGGCAAGACCGCGCCGCGCCGGGTCACGACGCAGACAGCCTTCTATTCGGAACCACTGTTCCTTGCCGGCGGCAAGGACGTGGTCGCGTTCTCTGCCAGTCAGCATGACCGGCTCTACCGTTCGGCCGAAAGCCTTGGGCCGATGCCCTCGACGCTGGTGCGGATACCCGTGGACGGCGGGCCGATGCACTCGCTTGGCGAGGTAGGCGCGGCGATGGACTTGCGGCGCGATCCCGATCCGGCGCGCGTGCGCTATTACGCCGATGGCTGGATTTCCTCGCACGCGGTCGATGCCGAGGAACCGGCAAGGCATCTGGTCAAGCTGATCGCTCGCCCCGACAGCCAGTATTTCGACACGCCCGCCCCGCTCAAAAACGCGCAGCTGAGCGCCGATGGCCGCACCGCGCTGGTGAGGCTGGCCTCGCAGCTCTACCTCGTGCCGGTGCCGCAAGCGAAGGACGACGCGGCGCCGACCATCACCGTCACCGATGCGGCTGCGCAAGCGCGGCGTATCACTTCCATCGGCGCGGACTATATGGACTGGGCGCCCGACATGCGCTCGCTCGTGTGGTCGGTCGGCTCGACCTTGCGGCAATTGCCGGTAACCGCCGCGCAGGACGGTGCCCCTGCCGCGATCGAGAAGCGGGCGGGCGGCATCGCGATGGACGTCGTGCTCCCGCGCGACGTGCCCCGGGGCAAGCTGCTGCTGCGCGGGGCGAAGGTCATCACCATGAAGGCCGATCAGGTCATCGACGATGCCGACGTCCTGATCGTCGACAACCGCATCGCCGGGGTCGGGCCGCGCGGCACGCTGAAGATACCCGCAGGCACGCAAGTCCGCGACATGACGGGCAAGTTCATCCTGCCCGGCTTCATCGACGCCCATGCCCACTGGTTCGAGACGCGGCGCCGCATCCTCGACATCGGGCACTGGGATTTCTCCGCCAACCTGGCCTACGGGGTGACCGCCGGGCTGGACGTCCAGACGTTCGATCCGGACGTGTTCGGCTATGCCGACATGATCGACGCCGGTCTGATGGTGGGTGAGCGCGCGTTCTCCACCGGCGAGGGCGTGTTCCGCAACAGCCCGATGGCCAGTCGCGAAGAGGCGATCGCCACGCTGCGGCGCTATTCGGATTATTACCGCACCCCCAACATCAAGGAGTACATGGTCGGCGACCGGGCAGAGCGGCGGCACCTGATCGAAGGCGCGCAGGCGCTGGGATTGATGCCCACGACCGAAGGCGCCAGCGACTACCGGCTGGACCTGACACAGATGCTCGACGGCTACGCGGGCAACGAACACAGCCTGCCGATCGCGCCGCTGCATGACGACGTGAAGCAGATGCTGGTGCGATCGCGCATCTCGACGGTGCCGACGATGCTGGTGCTCTACGGCGCGCCGGGGCCGCTGGGCGCGATGGCCGCGGGTCATCAGGAGGACTTCGACGGAAAGCTGAGCCGTTTCGTTCCCGAATTCGTCTTTGCGGGCAAGCGTGATTCGGCGCAGTGGAACCGCGCCGACGGGCAAGGCTTCGCCCTGTTCGCAAAGCAGGCGAGCGATGTCGGACAGGCGGGCGGCCTGCTGGGCGTCGGCTCGCACAGTGTCGTGCAGGGGTTGTCCTACCACTGGGAACTGGAGGCTATGGCATCGGGCGGGGCCAGCGCGGCGCAGATCCTGCGGGCGGCGACGATCGGCTCGGCCGAGGTGATCGGCCGAGCGCTCGATCTCGGCTCGATCGAGCCGGGCAAGCTGGCCGACCTGCTGGTGCTGGACCGCGATCCGCTGGCGGACATCCGCAACACCCGCTCGCTCTCGCTGGTGATGCAGAACGGCCGCCTCTACGAAGCCGCGACCCTCAACGAGCAGTGGCCGCGCGTGCAGAGCCGCGACGCCCAGTGGTTCGAGGGCATGTCGAAGCGCGAGGTCGCCCACGCGATCAGCACCGCGGCGGCCTTCGAGGAGAAGCAGGGCAACGCCGCGTCGTTCGAGTACTGACGCGGCGCGGAGCACGCAACCTCGTCAGTGGTGGGTGGTAAAGGCTCTTCGCGAACTGCGGGCATGAAAAAGGCGGCGGGTGCCAAACCCGCCGCCTTTTCTGTGTGCTCTCAGGCCCCCGCGTCAGAACTCCAGACGCGCGCCCACTGTCATGTAGCGACCGATGACGTCGTAGTACGGCGAGAAGTTCGAGTAGAGCGGCGGGTTCTTGTCGAACAGGTTCGACACATTGCCGTAAAGCTCGAAGTGCTGGCCGTCACCGAAGGGCACCTTCTGGCTGAGCTGCAGATCGATGTAAGTATAGGCCGGGATGCGCCCGTTGGTGATCGTCGGGCGCGTACCGTCCCACAGGCCCGCCGACGTGTAGCGCGCCCGCACCAGACCGCTGAAGCCGTCGCTGGCATAGCCGACCGAGGCGTTGGCGCGGATGCGCGGCACGCCGTTGACGAAGGCATAGCCTTGCGACTTCACGTAATCGACCTTGGTGACGCCGTCGTCGGTGGTGAAGCGGTTCACCCAGGTGCCGACGAGGCGGAAGGTGACCCGCCCGTTGGCGTCGTTGTTCACCGGCATCGTATAGGCCACTTCGGCATCGATACCGTCGGACTTGAACTCCGATAGGTTGACCGAGGACGAGGCGACGCTGACGATCCTGCCGTCGCTGCCGCGCGTGATGTAATCGCACAGGCTGGCGTTACCGCTGTTGCAGCGATCAACCAGAACCTGCGCGCCGATGCTGGTGATGACGTCCTTGATCGCGATGTTGAAGTAGTCGATCGAGGCGGTCAGGCCGCGCAGCGGAGCGGCAGTGATGCCCGCCGTCCACGTATCCGCCTTTTCCGGGCGGAGCGAGGCATTGCCGCCGCCGTAGACCAGAATGCTGCGGCTGCCATCGCCGGTGTACTGCGGATCGATCACGCCGACATAGCTGACCGTGCGGTTGGAGTAGAGTTCGCTGATGTTGGGCGCGCGGATGTCGCGCGAACGGGTGACGCGGCCGATGACGCCGGGCAGGAACTCGTTCGTCGCGCCCAGCTTCCACGACCAGACGCTGCCGGTGGTGCTGTAGTCCGACACGCGCACGGCGCCGTTCAGCTCAAGCTTGCGCAGCAGCGGCACGTCGCGGATCACCGGCACGACCACTTCGCCGAACGCTTCCTTCACGTCGTACTTGCCCTGCAGCGACGTAAAGTAGAACGTCGAGAAAGCGCGGGCAGCGTCCAGTTCGCCGATCGTCGAGCTGGTTTCCAGATTGCGCCCTTCCGCACCGATCGCAATCGACACGGGGCCTGCGGGCAACTCGAACGGCTCGCCGCGCAGCGAGACGCCGTAAGTGTCGAGCCGGTTCACGCTGTTGGAGCGCGGGGTGCCGGTGACGTAGTCGATCGCCTCTTGCGAGGGCGCGCCTTCGCCGAACAGGTTGAGCGGCACGCAGCCTGCCGCGCCCGAACGGCACACCGCCTGACCCGTCGCCGGATCGATCACCGCATCCACCGCATTGGCGAAGTTGCTCGCGATCAGGAAGCCGGGGGTGTCCATCTTGTTGCGGTACTGGCCGTGGCTGTAATAGGCCGTGTAGCGCCAGCGCCCGTCACCGAAGCTGCCGTCGAGGGCCAGCGTGCCCTGGATGCTGCGGCGGTCGAGGTTGATCGTGCTGTACGAAAGGTCCGCGTTGTAGCGCGCCATCGTGAAGCTGCTGGCGTTCGCATCGGCAAGGATCTGCCTGACGTCGTCGTTCAGGAAGGCGTTGTCGGCCTGGATCGTCACGCTGCTGGTGTGATCGCCGAACCAAGTATAGCTGTTGTAGTACCGCGAATAGCGCAGGTCAGCGCTCAGCTTGAGCGTATCGGTCAGCTCGTAAGACGCCTTGGCCATCGCCGTGTAGCGCTTCTGCGGCGTGATCAGCGGGCTGCGGTCGTCGTCGGAGGTGCTTTCGCCGCCGACCATGTTGGTGCCGACGATGGTGCCCATGTCGGGCGTGCGCAGGCTGCCATCGGGGTTGAAGCCCATGCCGCGAAGGCCTGCCGGACCCGAGGTGACATAGCCGCCGACAAGGCGCGTGGCCGAACCGACGTCCGAAGTCAGCGTGTTGTTGATGATGGCGAAGCGGCCGGTGTTCTCGCGGTCGGTCTTGCGCGGGATGCCCTTGTTGTCGAGGTATTCGCCCCCGATCACGAAGTGGCCCCGGCCTCCTGCGAAGCTGGTGCCGTACTTGCCCTCGAACTTGACTTGGCCCGCGTCACCGCGCGACGAGATGCCGCCTTCGGCACCGAGGCGCACGCCTTCGTATTCGCCGTCGACGATCATGTTGACAACGCCCGCGACCGCGTCCGAACCCCACGCCGCCGAAGCGCCGCCGGTGACGATGTCCACGCTCTTGACCATGATCGAGGGCACGGTGTTGAGATCGTTGTCGCTGACCAGACGACGTCCGTCGACGAGGACCAGCGAGCGCGTCTCGCCAAGGCCGCGGATGTTGACCGGGAAGCGGCCCGCCTGCGCATTGGTGCCCGAGGTCTGCGGCGACTGCGATGCCTTGAACTGCGGCAGGTCGGCCAGCGCCGCGCCGATGTTGGTGCGGCTCACGACCTGCAGGTCTTCCTGCGACATGTGCAGCAGCGGCGTCGGCGATTCGTAGCCGGGGCGGTCGATGCGCGATCCGGTGACGACGATGTCGCCCTGCGGAGATGCAGCGCTGTCGTCGCCTGACTGGGCAGCAGTCTGGGCGAGCGCCGGACCGGCCGAAATGCTCAGTGCGACAAGCGCGGTGCCCGCCAGAATCGACCGGCGGCGTGCGCGGAAAATCTGTTCCATCAATGTATCCCTGTTCGCGGTCGCCCTCGGGGACGATCTGACAATGCTACGAGGCTGGGCCTCGCGGCTGAAAATGGGTGAAGCGCATGCGCGGTCCGGGAGGAACATCCACTTTGAGGAAGTCGAGGGGACCAATGCCCGGCAGCGATGCGGGGACCAGTGGAAGGGGCCAGCCCGCGCATTGGTCCCTTGGTCGTGTGTGGTATTGGATGTTGGCGGGACCGGGCGTGCAGGCGAATGGGGCATCTGCACGCACAGGCAACACGCACAGGCAACACGCACAGGCAAGGGGAGCGTCATGTTCGATCGTCGTCGATTTCTGGGTTCGGGCGCGGCTCTGCTGGGGTCAGCCGCGTTCGCGCGCCATGCCTTCGCTGCCGGTGCCGCACGCAATGCCGGGCAGCTCGACGTCGCGCTGGTCGGCGGTTCGGTCTGGACCGGGGGCGCGGGCGGGCGCTCCGACGCCATCGGCATTGTCGGAGACCGCATCGTCGCGGTGGGAGCCGACGCGGTCAGGGCACGCATGGCGCGCTCGACGCGGGTGATCGACCTCAACGGCGCCTTCGCCCTGCCGGCGTTCACCGACAATCACACCCACTTCCTTATGGGCTCCAACGCCCTCACCCGGCCGGACCTGCTCAGCGTGAAGGATCGCGCCGAGTTCGTCGCCCGGATCGCTGCCGCCGTGAAGGCCGCGCCCGGCCAGTGGCTACTTGGCGGATCGTGGGACGAACAGCGCCTCGGCGGTCAGCTTCCCACGCGCGAATGGATCGATGCGGTCAGCCCGGATACGCCCATCGCGGTGCCCCGCACCGACCTGCACAGCTACTTGTGCAACTCGGTGGCACTGAGGCTGGCGGGCATCACCCGTGACACGCCGGACCCGGAAGGCGGCGTGATCGTGCGCGACGCGAAGGGTGAGCCGACCGGCGTGGTCAAGGACAACGCCAAGGCGCTGGTGAACCGCGTGATCCCGCCGCTGACGCCCGAGCAGGTCGAAGCCTCGCTGCGCGGCGGCATCGCCCACGGCCTGAAGCACGGCTTCGCGCAGGTCCACGTGCCCGATCCCTTCGACTGGGACTGTTTCGAGGGCCTGCGCCGCCTGCGCGCCAAGGGCGAGACGGACATGCGCTTCTACAGCTTCGTGCCGCTGCGTGACTGGGAGAAGATGGCGGCGCTGGTGAAGGACGAAGGGCGCGGCGACGACTGGCTGCGCTGGGGCGCCGTCAAGGCGCTGGTGGACGGCTCGCTCGGCGCGCGTACGGCGCTGTTCCACGATCCCTACACCGACGACCCGCACACCCGCGGCGTGCGCGTGATGCCGCTGGCCGAACTGCGCGAGAAGGTGATCGCAGCCGACCGCGCCGGCCTGCACGTTACCGTCCACGCCATCGGCGACGAGGCGAACGACGATATCCTCGACGTCTATGCCGAGACCGAGCGCCTGAACGGCAAGCGCGATCGCCGCTTCCGGGTGGAGCACGCCCAGCACATCGCGCCCACCACGATCCCGCGCTTCGCGAAGCAGAACGTGATCGCCTCGGTCCAGCCCTATCACGCGGTCGATGACGGCCGCTGGGCGGTCAAGCGTATCGGCGAGAAGCGGTTGAACGGCACCTACGCCTTCGGCTCTCTGATGCGCAGCGGCGCGACGGTGACGTTCGGCTCGGACTGGCCGGTAGCGCCGCTTAGCGCGATGGAGGGCATCTATGCCGCCGTCATGCGCGAGACCATCGACGGCGCGAACCCGCAAGGCTGGCTGCCCGATCAGAAAGTGACGGTGGAGCAGTCGCTGCACGCCTACACGGTGGCCAATGCCTATGCGGGCTTCCAGGACGACCGGCTGGGCCGGATCGCGCCCGGCTTCCTCGCCGACATTGCCGTGCTCGACGCCGACCCGACTGCGATCGATCCGGAAAAGCTGCCCAAGGTCGAGGTGCTGCGCACCTTCGTGGGCGGCCGCGAGCGCTTCACGGCGGCTTCGGCATGACCGCCTGGTCCCCGCGAAACGCCGCCGAAGTGGCGGCCCTCGTCGCTCGTCATCCCCTTGCATGGGTGGTTTCCGGAGCGCCCTCGTTCCATGCGACGCCGCTGCCGCTGGTCGCCGATCTCGACGACGAGGGCGGCGTCGCGGCCCTTGTCGGCCACTTCGCGCTGCGCAACCCGCAAGTCGAGGCGCTGAAGGCACACCCCCGCGCGCTGGTGCTGTTCCAGGGGGCGGAAGGCTACATCTCCCCCGAACTGGTCACCCAGCCGCAATGGGCACCGACATGGAACTATGCGGTCGCCCGGCTCGAGGTGGAAGTGGAATTCGCGGCCGACCAGAACGGCAAGGCGCTCGACCGCCTGATCGCGCACATGGAAGGTGATCGCCCGGACCGCTGGACCGTGGCCGCCATGGGCGAACGCTACGAGCCGATGAGCCGCCACATCATCGCCTTCAGGGCCAGGGTGTTGTCGTGCGACGCGACGTTCAAGCTGGGTCAGGACGAGCGGCCGGAGAGCCTGGCACAGATCCTCGCGGGGCATGCCGACCCGGAATTGACGGCAGCGATGCGCGAAGCCAACGAGCCTCGTTAATCCAGCAGGGTCAATCCAGTAACTGGCGCAGCGCTTCCAGCGCCCCGCGCGCTTCGCGTTCGTCGAGGCTGGCGAAGCCGATCCGTAATCCGCGCGGCGCGTCCGCGCGGGTCTGGAACGAGCGCGACGAAGCGAAGCGCAGGCCCGCGCCCGCCGCCCCGGCCTCGATCCGGTCGAGAATTTCGTCGGATGCAAAACGTAGCCAGAACGCGAGGCCGCCCGGCGGCATCTCGTACTTCACCCTGTCACCGAGCGTGTCGTCGAGCACCTGCGCGAAGGCGGTGCGGCGTCCGGCGTAGATCTGGCGCACCTTGCGGGCATGGCGGCTGAGTTCGCCGCTGTCGATCAGTTCGGCGGCGGCATGCTCGGTCAGCGTATTGCCCATGCCGTCGACCAGCGAGACGATGTGCGCCAGCGCCTCGATCACTTCGACCGGCGCGGCGATATAGCCGATGCGCAGGGCGGGCAGCAGCAGCTTGGATAGCGATCCGGCATAGATCACCCGTCCCGGCGCATAAGCCGCCATCGGCAGCAGCGGCTGCGAGGCGAAATGGAACTCGTGATCGTAATCGTCCTCGATCACCGCGAAGCCGAACTGGCGCGCAAGGTCGAGCAGGCGCAGGCGTCGCTCGGGCCGCAGCGCGACGGTGGTAGGAAACTGGTGGTGCGGCGTCACGAACACCGCCGCCACCCGGTTGCGGCGGCAGGCGGCTTCCACGTCTTCAAGGCAAATGCCATCATGGTCGAGCCCGACGGGCACGATCTTCGCCCCGCGCGCAGCGAAGGCAGCGACGGCAGGTTCGTACGTCAGTTCCTCGACGATCACCGCGTCGCCGGGCCGGATGAGCAGGCTGGCGGCGAGGAAGATGCTGTTCTGGCTGCCGCGCGTAATGCAGATGTTGTCCGCCGTCACCGGCAGGCCGCGCTGGCTCTTGAGCATTGCCGCCACACTCTCACGCAGGGCCGGGGCGCCGCGCGGATCGCGGTACTGCAAGCCGTTGGCCCGCGTGAGCCGCTGGGCGGCGCCGCGATAGGCGCGGGACAGCAATTCCACCGGGAACAACCGCCCGTCCGGTGCCCCCTCGTCGAGCTTGACGCCCCGCCCCTCCGGCAGCGCCAGCGGGTGCTCGGGCCCGGGGATGAAGCGATACTCGGCCTGGCCGGATGCCTCGGACCCTTCCGGAGCCACGGTGCCCGCAGGATCGGGAAGCGCGGTCGAGACCATCGTGCCGCGCGTGCCTGCCGACGACAGCCACCCTTGTGCGATAAGATCCTCGTAGGCGAGAACCACCGTCTTGCGGTTGACGCCGAGCCCTGCCGCGAGTTCACGGCTACTCGGCAGGTAGCTGCCGGAAGTCAGCCGCCCGCTTTCGATGTCGCGGATCACGGCCTGGATGATCTGCATGTAGACAGGCTCGGAACGCGCAGCGTCGATGCGCTGGCTGAGACTGATCTGCCAGGGACGCAACATGGCTCAGCGGCCTCCATGCGAACTGTCGTTCATCACGGCGGATTAGCCAGGCGGAAGGGGCCATGGCAACCATCCCGTCGCCCCTCCTCCCCAGCACAAACGTATGCATCGTTCGCTAGAGGCACATTTCGGCCCGGCATCGCTCCATAGCGGGCCATGGCGATGTTCCTTGCAGGGATCGAAGCCGACAGCTTGAACCTGCGCGGGACGTTCAGGAACGGCGGGCCTTCATTGCCCAGGCCACCGCAAGGACGGGCACGGCCAGCCCGGCCCATGACACCGTGTCCCGCCATCCGTCTCCTGTCAGGGCAAGGACGAGCGCGGCGCAACTCACAACGCCGATCGCCAGAGGCACGGCGAAGATCGCCCACAATGTCCGGCGCGCCCGTTTCATGCCGCAGGCACCGCGATGCCGCCTGACTCGACCTCGCGCACATGTGCGGATGCCGAGGCGCGGCGCTTGCCGAGCCAGAGGTAGATGCCGCTCGCCAGCGTCACTATCGTGAAAAGGTCGAGCACCGCCCACAGGATCTTGAGCGGAAGCCCCCCGTAGTCGCCGAAATGCAGCGGGCGCGAGAGCGAAAGCGACTTGTTGTACCACGGCATCGTGCACGCGGCCGTGAAAGTGCCGGTCTCCGCATCAATGAGAGCCGGTGTCAGCAGGTGCTCGGTCAGCGGCGTGTCACCCTGGAAAAAGACGGCGTAGTGGTGCTTCGAACTGAAACTCCCGCCGGGAAAACCGATGAACTGCGGATTGTTGCCGGGCAATGTCCGCCGGGCCTCGGCCATCGCCTTGTCCAGCGAACCATAGCGAGATGGTGCAAGCGCGCCCTCGCCCGCGTATTCGCGGGTCATGGCCGCCAGTTCATTACGCTGCCATAGCTTGTTGATCGGATTTTCAAGCGTGTTGATGACGCCCGTGACGCCCACCACCGTCATCCATGCAAACGCCACGATTCCGATGAGATTATGATAATCGAGCCATTTCAGCCGCGAACTGCGCGACGTGCGCAAGGTTCCGAAGGCGAGCTTGCGCATGAACGGCGCATACAGCACCACTCCGGACACCAGCGACGCCGTGAACAGCAGCCCCATGGCGCCAAGGAAAAGCATGCCGGGCAGCCCGAGGAACATGTCGGTGTGCAACTGGAGCAGGAAGTGCATCACGCCGCTCTCGTCTTCCTGCCCGATCTTGCGGCCGGTGGAACGGTCAAAGACCTGCATGGTCATCTCCGCTCCGGGCGAGTCCGCCCTTGGGCCGGTGGTGATCGTCATCGCGGGCTGATCGTTATCGAACGCCATGAACAGCGGGACTTCTCCCGGACGCGCAGCCAGCGCCCGGCGCATCATCTCGTCGAGCGGAAGCAGGCCCGGCGCGTTCCCCGAGGAACCTACGCCCGGCTGCCCATAAGCGCTTGCATCCCCGGCCAGCCGGTCGATCTCGTCGTGAAAGATCAGCGGCAGCCCCGTGATACAGAGCATGAGAAGAAACATCGTGCAGACGAGGCTGGTCCACTTATGGATCAGATACCAGGCGCGGATCGTGGAACTCGTCATGAATTTCAAATTTTTTGCGAACGATTATCAATCGCCATTATGGAGCGGCGAACCTGGTGTCAACTCAGGCCACGCGGCCAGCCAATTCCCCGGTCATGACTGCGCCGACACCCGCTCGTTCCGGATCACCCTGCCGCTTTCGTCGATTACCATGCGCAAGGCATAGCGCTCTCCGGGCTTGCCGCAGTCCTCGCTATAGATGACCCGCTCTCCGCGCATCGCCGAATAGGCCTGGTCGCCAAGGCGATAGAGGTGCGTGCCATGCTCCGCGTAGATCCAGGTGCCGCCCGCCAGAAGCTCCACGGCCACGAGCCCGCCCAGTGTCGCCCGCACCTTGGGCCTTGCCGACCACGCCCGCATTCGGCCGGGCAGCGTGTCGGCATCGTCGTACTCACGGGGCGGGACCAGCCCCAGGAACACCGCCCAGCGCCGCAGCACCGCCATAATATGGGCGATCAGCAAGGCGGCGAGGATACAGCAGGACATGGCGCGTCAGCTTACCGGAACCAGATGCAGTTCGCTACGCATGTCGAGGTCGAACGCCAGCGCGGCCTTGCCGTCCGGCCCGGCCTGCAGCTCCTGCCCTGTCTGCACCACGCGGTAGCGCGTACCCGGCACCAGCCGCGCGAAGCCGAGGCTGACACGCGCCGGGCCTTCCCCCGCCCGCAGCACCAGCGACAAGTCGCGCCCGTCACTGACCGCGCGGGTGACGATGGTTTCGGGATAGCACGCCTCGACCAGCAGCGGGCCGGTCTTCCACGCTTCCGGCAGGCCCTTGTTGACCATGTCGCGCACGGTGTTGCGGCGGGTCCAGGTCAGCGCATCGGCCATGCCGGGACTGTACTGTGCGTCGATGCTCTCGCGGGTGGCGGCGATGATCTCCTCGTCGCCCATCTCCAGCGCGGCCCACAGCACCATCGTCAGCGGGTTCAGTTCGGGCCACTGCGCGAACGAGAAGTTGGCGGGCTTGCGCGTGTCCCAGCCCAGCGGCAGCAGCTTGAAATCGAGCGTACCGTCAGGGCGGCGGGCGATGAAGTCCTGCTTGAGCACCTGCCACAGCCGCTCCGCCTGATCGGGCGCGTGGGGAGTGAGGAAGCGGATGCCCCAGGTCTCGCCGAACAGGCCCGAAAGACTGGGCACGGTGAAGCCGAAGGGGGAGGAGGTGCAGACCTTCACCCGCCCGTCGGCCATCATCATTTCCTGCTCCATCGTCTGCTCGAAGCGGTCGCCGACCTTGCCGATCATGTCGGTGCCGTTGCGCGCATCGTGCAGCGCCAGCGCGGTACGGCCGACGAGGTTGCACATCGAATAGATCCAGCGCGGCTCGCACGGGAACCAGCCGATGTCGTAGCGGCGGAAGTTCTTCACCACTTCGTCCATCAGCGTTTCGTGGCTGTAGGGGAACGCGGTCTTCTCGTCCCAGCGGAAGGTCAGCGCATCCTTGCCTGCGACGGGCGAGGTGCCGCTGGCCGTCTCGAACAGGCCGAGCGAGACGCCCATGAAGCCCGACAGCATGATGTTGTCAGTGGCGACCGGGTTCTTCTCCAGCTTCAGGTTGCCCCACAGGCTTTCCCAGAACCAGTAGTTCCACGTCTTGCGGTCCACGTGCTTGCGGATCAGGTTTTCCTGCGCGGTGTTCAGGTAGCCATGGAACGCCGGAAGCTGCGTGTACTGCCCGAAGGCGAGGTTCCACGACATCGTGCAGATCTGGTAGCGCAGCGCGCCGTCCTGCCAGGTGTCGCCGGTCGAGAACCCGGTCCAGCTGTCCACCGGCTGAAGCGCGAGGTCGAGCATGCGGCGGTACTCGCCGATCTGGCCCTCAGGCATCTCGGGCCCGGCCTCCACCGGCGCATCGCGCAGGATCGGCTCGGCCCGGGCGATCACGCGGTTGAGTTCCTCCCCCCGCGCCTGCTGCCGAGTGAAGTGCGTGCGGCGCCTCAGCGCCATGACGCCGAACGCCGCCAGCACGCCCGCCGGCAGCGCATATTCGACGAAGGCGACGCCTTCGCGGCCCTCGATCCACGCGGCGGAGAGCAGCGCGGTGCCGATCAGCACGCCGGGCGGCGCGATGATTGGCCCGCGCGCCCACCAGATGAACAGGATGACCGCAAAGGCCGCGATCGAGGCCAGCGCGCCCAGCACGCCGACCACCCCGCCCGCATAGAGGAACCCGCCGCCGGGGAAGATCAGCCCCAGCCCGAACGCCTTCCACTGCGCGCTCATGCCCAGCACCACCGGCAGCACCGCCAGCGCGAAGACCACCGCAAGGCCAAGGTAGAAACGCCGCAGCCGCCGCGCCGTCAGCGGGCCGTGCGCGCGCTCGCGCGGCGGGATCGGGGGTATGCTCGATACGATCCTGGGCCCTGCGGCGCGAAGATCACCGCTCGTGCCTTCAGTCAGTCGGGTGGCCATGCTGCTCTCCCATTACCGCCGTCTTTGCGGACGTATCCTGCCCTCAAACGAGCCCCGCCTTCGTGCCGGACGCAGGCGGGGCCAGTCGGAGAGTCACCTACATCCTGAACGACAGTGTCGCGCCGTACGTCGCGGGCATTCCGGTCAGCCGCCAGATCGTGTCGTAACCGACCTGCACGTTGTACCAGTAATACTTGTTGGACACGTTCTTGCCCCAAACGGTCGCCGTCCAGCTGCGATCGGGCGCGCCGACGCCCGCCCGTACGCCGTAGATCGTATAGGGATCGATCCGCAGCGAGGACGTCTGCGCAAGGTCGGCATATGTCGCGCCGTTGTACGACATGTCGCCGCCGACGAAGGCCTCCATGCTCCCGACCGGGAAACGATATTCGACATCCGCGTTGGCGGTCCACTTGGGCGAGAAGTTGAACGACTTGCCGCTGAGGTCCACGGGAGTGTTGAAGGCGTCGTACCCGGCGAAGTCCTTGATCTTCGAGTCCGCATACCCAACCGAGCCGCGCAGGGTGAGCCCGTCCACCGGCTTCACCGTGGCATCGAAGTCGAAGCCGATGACACGCGATCGGGGCACGTTCGCCAGCACAGGCAACAGCCCGAACACCGGATCGGTGGTGTTGGTCAGCAACTGCTTGTCACGGTAGTCGTAGTAGTAACCCGCGAGGTTGAGCTGCACCCGGCCATCCGCCAGCCCGGCCTTCACGCCCGCCTCGTAGGAAGTCAGCTTCTCCTGCCGCACCGGCTCGAACTGCGAGCGCGCGGTGGCGTTGATGACCGGGTAATTGCCCGCCTTGTAGCCCCGGCTGACCAGCGCATAGAGCAGCGTGTCAGGGTTCGGCTTGAAATTGACGCCTACGCGCCAGGAGACATTGTCCTCCTTGAACTTCTGCACCGGGAACGGCGCGGTGAAAGCGGTGCCGTCGAACGCCAGGGTGATGCAGCCTCCGGGTTGGGTGATCGGGCCGCCGAACAGCGCGTTGATCACGCCCGAGAAATCGCCGGCACCGGTGTCGGCGCTGCAGGCCTGGTTGGTGTGCCGCAGGTCGGTGTAACGCACGCCGCCCAGCACCGTCAGTTGCGGGGTGAGTTCGTATTCGACATTGCCGAACACCGCATAGGCGCGGTTGGTCTGCCGGCCGCGGTTCTCGTTCATCAGGATGTCGCCCACCCCCTCGGGATTCTCCGGCGTCGCGCCGACGTTGGTGGTGCTCGACAGGATGCCGCCAAAGTCCTGCAACGAGCTTTCGTAGCTGTTGTCGTCGGCGAAGCTGGCGCCCACCGTGATGTTGGCTGCGCCGATCCGCCCGGCAAGGCGCAGTTCCTGGTTGAACGTCTCGACATGGCCCGAAGTATTCACATAGCTCAGCGGCAGCGCCGTGCCGTCGTTGTCGAACAGGCTGTCGATGTGAACGTAGGCGTAATTGGTCAGAGAGGTCAGCGTGAGCTGGTCGGTGACGTCGTAGTCGAGGCGAAGGATCGCCTGTCCCATCCTGTTGTTGCGGTCGAACGGGCGGTTCGGATCCCAGTCGGCGGCACGCGCGTTGCGGGGAGCGACGGGCTGGAGAAACAGCCTCGGGTCGGCCTGCGTCGCCACGCGCGGAGAAGCCTGAACGAACTGCGGGATCTGGTTGTCCGATTTGTCGATCCAGCCGTTGAGGTCAAGGTTCACGCGCAGGCGGTCGCTCGGCTCCCAGTCCAGCAGCAGGCGACCGGCGAACTTCTTCTGGCGGCCGATGCTGTCGTCGCGAGTGTAGTTCTCCTGCCAGCCGCCCGAACGGGTTCCGGTGACCGCGATGCGCCCCTTGAGCGTGTCGGACAACGGGCCGCTGACGTAGGCGTCGGCCTGAAATGTGTTGAAGCGACCGAAGCTGGCATTACCGCCCGCCTCAAAGACATCGGTGGGCTTGTTCGCCACGTAGTTGATCGCGCCGCCGGTAGAGTTCTGGCCGAACAGCGTGCCCTGCGGCCCTTTCAGCACTTCGACACGCTGCAGGTCGTAGATCGGCCCCTGCGTCATCGGCCCGTAAGGCAGTGGCGCTTCGTCGACGTAGACGCTGACCGTGGGCTGCGCGCCAAGGTTGGAGGAATTGAAGCCGACACCGCGCAAGGTGTATACCGGCGTGCCGTCGGCGGAGGAGGCGACGGTGAAGGCGGGCACCACTTTCGCCAGATCCTGCGAGGACGTGATGCCCTTGTCGGTGAGCGCCGCGCCGCTGAGCGCGGTGATGGAAAGCCCGACGTCGTTGATGTCCTGCTCGCGCTTGTTCGCGGTCACGATGATTTCGTTCGCCGAAGCGCTCGGGGTGCTTGCGGCAGTGTCCTGTGCCCACGCCGCATTCGCGCCTGCCAGTCCGGTGAGCGACACCGCCCCCAGCAGCATCCTCCCGAATGCGAGTCGCCCAACCGGGATAAGATTGTCTATCGCCATTTCAGTTTCCTCCCTCCTTGGAGCCACGAGGCGCGGGAATTTGCTTCCCTGCCGTCCTTCGTGAATTGGAGGTATTGCCCCGCCCGCACCATCTGTCAATATCGTTCGACGATTTCGTGATATGAGACCGATCGATCATTTTGTATTGATGATGGACGAAACGCCTGTAGGGCGGTACGGATTGGAAGCCGGAGAGATGTCCCGGCGGCATAAGGCAACAGGACGATGGCGACGCGGTTGAAGGACATGGCAGACGAAACCACCCTCGATGCGGAGGCCATCAAGGTCGACGCCGGAAGCGCCGCCGACAAAGTCTCCGAAGCCATCATCCGGGGCATCCGCGCAGGCGTATTCGTGCCCGGCCAGCATCTCGTCGAACCGGACCTGACGCAGCGGCTGGGGATCAGCCGGGGCTCGCTGCGCGAAGCGCTCAAGCACCTTGCGGCGGACGGCATCGTCACGCTCAACCGCTATCGCGGCGCCTATATCGCCACGCTGGACCGCAAGGCGGTGCTCGATCTGCTGCAGACGCTGGAGCCCCTCGCCTGCCTTGCCGCGCGACTCGCGGCCGAGCATTGCGACACCGACGAGAAGCGCCGCCAGATCGTCGAGGCCGCCAATGCCATCGACGAGGCCAACCGCAACCACAACCGCGCGCTCTATCTGGAGCAGCGGCGCCAGTTCTATTCGGTGCTCGTCGCGATCGGCGGCAACGGAGAGCTTGAGCGTGCGATGCCGCTCACCCGCACCGACCTGTTCCGCGCCCAGATCGAATCGATCCAGTCGGAAAAGCAGCGCGTGCGCCATGCCTCGGGCTACAGCAAGATCGCCAAGGCCGTCGCGGAGAACAACGTCGGCGCCGCCGACCGCGCCGTCCAGCGCCACTTCGCCGGCACCCGGAGCACGATCGAGGAACTGCCCGCAGCGGCCTTCGCCAGCTTCGCATCTTAATCTTACATCTCGTCACCCGCGAGCGCAGCGAAGCAACCCAGGGCGGCATAAACCGCCCTGGGTTGCTTCGCTGCGCTCGCGGGTGACGAGGGTGGGGCGGTGCCTTCAACTGGCGCAACCTGAGCAGCGTCGGAACATCTGCGCTGCCGCCGCTCACCCTGAGCTTGTCGAAGGGTCCAAGCACAACACGATTTTCTATAGACTAAATCGTCGGACGATTTAAACAGATCAGCGGGACAGGAACAGAAAGGCGAAGCGCGATGATTCGCATTCTCGCGGTCTATCCGAACGACGCTGGCAGCCGTTTCGACGGCGACTATTATCGGCACCGCCACGCGCCTTTCGCGCACCGTCTGCTGGCGCCGTTCGGGCTGGACAGCGTGCGCACGGTGCTGGGCGAAGCCGCGCTCGACGGTACGTCTCCGGCGTACTGGGCCGTCTCGGAAATGCTGTTCGCCACGCGCGCCGCCTTCGACGAGGCCATGGCGCAATGCGGCGCGGCGCTGTTCGCCGACCTTCCCAACTACACCACCGTCACCCCCGTCCTGCAGGTCGGCACGCTGGCGGAAGAAGACATCAAAGAGGGAGCCTGAAATGAATTCGACACTGCTGAACACGCCGGTGCGCTACGTGCGCAATGCGATGGAAGACATCGGCATGATCACGGCGCTCGACGAGCATCTCAACCACCAGATCGTCGATACGTTCGCCTCCGTCAGCACCTCCGAACAGAGCTGGACCGAGAAGATCTGGACCGCGATCGTGCGCAAGGACGGCACCATGGGCGTCGATTTCGGGCTCGGCCGCTACCACAACCGCGGCGTGCTTGACGGCTGGGCCGCGATTTCGCGCGGGAGCGAGCAGTGGACCGTGCGCGCCAACCGCGAACTGCGCGATGACCCGCTCTTCACCGAAGTCGGTCCCCTCACTTACGAGATCATCGAGCCTCTGCGTCAGGTCCGCTACGCCTGCGCGGCCAACGACCTGCAGCCGATCGCCTACGACATCACCTTCACCGCACAGATGCCGCCGTTCTTCGAAGACCGCCACAAGCAGCGCGAGCAGGACGGTTTCCGCATCGGCTCGGACGTGGTGCGCTACCACCAGATCGGCACGCCTTCGGGTTGGATCGAACTGGAGGGCGAGCGGATCGAGATAAACCCCGAGGAATGGACCCAGTACCGCGATCACTCCTGGGGAACCCGCCTCGACGTCGGTGCGCACAACGCCGACGTGAAGCCCACCTCCAACTTCGGCGACGTCAAGTTCGGCGAAGGCGAGTACGTGCTGATCTGGAGCCCGTTCATGCTCGTTTCGCCCAGCGGCGAGAAAGTCGCCTACCACATGTACTTCCAGTCGAAGCAGGGGCGCATCTTCTATTCGTCCGGCTACCGCAACCACCCCGACGGCACGCAGGAGAAGATCGCCCGCGTGCGCCCCGAACTGCGCTTCGACGACCGCACCCGGCGCCTGCTCGGCGGCCTCCTCCACTTCGACATGCTGCAGGGCGGATCGCACACCATCGAGGTGGAAGTGATGGGCACCTCGGGCGTCCACCTCGGCCCGGGTCTCTACCTAGGCTTCGACGGGCGAAAGCACGGCTCCTGGCACGGTCCGCTGACGCTCGAGGGCGAGAAGTTCGACGATACCCTCGACCGCGCGACGCTGGAACGCATCCGCCAGGTCCGCGACTGCCCGATCAAGGTCACCGAGGGCGACTGGACCGGCTACGGCATCATGGAAACCATCATCCACGGCGCGCATCCCGAACTCGGGCTGACCGCCGAAAACTCGCTGGTCTGAGCCGCCATGGCGCGCGATACCGAAAAGCTGGCAGCCGGGCTTCGCGCCTGGCTGCCGCGCGGAAACCGGGTGACTGGGGTGAAGACCCTCTCCGCCGGCCACTCCAACGAGACTTATCTGGTCGAGGGGATCGACGAGATCCTGCGCATGCCTCCCTCCGAGGAAGGCCTGCTGCCCCCTTACGACATGGTGCGCCAGCACGCGGTGCTCAGCGCCGTATCGAAGGCCGCTCCGGGGGTGCCGCTGCCCCCGGTGCTGGAACTGTGCGACGATCCGCGGGTGCTGGGCGACCCGTTCTTCCTGATGGGCCGCATCGAGGGCGAGGCGTTCGAATATGCCGTGCCCGACTGGCTTGCCGCCGATCCGGTCGAGGGCGCCGAAAGCGTCTGCCGCCAGTGGTTCGACGCGATCCTGGCGCTGCACCGGATGCCGGTATCGGCGATGCCGCCGGGTGGCCGCACCGTGCTGGAGGAAGCGCAGCACTGGCTGGACGTGGCGCGCGGCGCCGACTCGACGCCCGGTCTGGTCGCGGTGCTGGAGGATCTGGTGGCCCGCCCGCCGCGCACCTCCGGCCCGCCCACGCCGGTCCACGGCGACCCCAAGCACGGCAACTGCATGTGGCACCGGGGCCGCATCACCGGCCTGCTCGACTGGGAGATGGCGCAAGTCTCCGAGCCGCTGCTGGACCTCGGCTATGTGCTGATGTTCCACGATCAGGGTGAGGCTTCGCTGGCGAATGCCGGGTTCGAGCTGCCCGGCTGGTGGTCCGCCGGACGCATGGTCGAGGAATGGGAGAAAGGCACCGGCCGCACCGCCGTCGATGTCGATCGCTATGCGGTGCTGGGTCAGGCGAAAGTGGCGGCGATCATCTCGGTCGGCGCGTTCCTGTTCGAGACGGGCCGCATCGCGGACCCGCGCTTCAAGGCCTTCGCGGCGCTGATTCCTTCGTACGTGGCGCTGCTGGAGAAGCGGGCGATGGTCGCGGGGTGAGAGTGCGCCTCGCCCTGGGGGCATTTTGTTTGGGAAACTGCCAATACCAAATCGTCATTGCTTCGCTACGCTCGCAATGACGAAATGCGGAAACGTCCGATTTTGGCGGGAACCAGACAATTATTTTTTAAGGAAAATCTCGACGCATCCATTGGTAGGGAAAAAGATAATCTCCCAGTTCTTTGGTGACATCCTCTTTCCTGAGAAGTGACTTGAGATCACTCTCCAAAATGCGGAATGCAGGAGGAGCAGAAAGACCATTCTCGTCATGAACTATCTTCCAGTCAGGACTCTCCCTTTGATCGAATCCGAGTTCATTTCGCGCTAACATCAGCCCTTTCAGAAGGGACCGCATCGTCGGCGATCCGGCAACTTCCAGTTTTGGATCATCCGAGAATTTAGAGCGGTTTTCGATCATTCTGGTTCGTAGCCACATGATCTGAAGTAGTTGGCGCACTCCTGTGGCTGGAAGATATCGACGAGGTTGCCGATCAAGCTCCACAGGCCACTGACGGTGCGCTCTCCC